>Ga0206850_10021_pt1 | contig 63108 bp, 58 predicted proteins | sample Alteio_BWOrgCont_16_FD_152885 | JGI IMG/M metagenome (GOLD analysis project Ga0206850, IMG submission 152885) | Enriched cells from forest soil in Barre Woods Harvard Forest LTER site, Petersham, Massachusetts, United States -... | ecosystem: Environmental > Terrestrial > Soil > Temperate forest >...
GGTCTCAAGGAACTCGCACAACTGAAAGATCTCACCATACTGAACCTCAGTGGTACTCAAGTGACTGGTACGGGTATGAAGGAACTTGCACAGCTTAAAGGGCTCTCGAGCCTGACCCTCACCAAGGCCCCAGTGACGGATGCCGGGCTAAAGGAAATTGCACAACTCAACGGGCTTACCGAACTGTATATCGGCAGAACCCAGGTAACGGATGCAGGACTGAAGGAACTCGCATCACTCAAAGCGCTCACCGACCTGCACCTTTCCGGCACCAAAGTGACGGATGCAGGACTGAAGGAACTCGCACAGCTTAAAGGGCCCATCTCCTTGGATCTCTCACACACCAAGGTGACGGATGCGGGTTTAAAAGAACTCGCACCCCTTAAAGCGCTCATCTCCTTGAATCTCTACGGCACCAAGGTGACGGATGCGGGTTTGAAGGAACTCACACCACTCAAGGCCCTCACCATTCTCGGCCTCCGTCGCACCCAGGTGACAGACGCAGGTGTGGCGGAATTAAAGAAGGAACTCCCCAAGTGCAGGATCGCGCAATGATTCAAACGGCGGCTTGATTTTATCTACAATGAATCACTGCTCGTGTTCAATTTGAACGCGGGAGTGCGGCGATGCTGTTAGGAGTTGGTTAATGGTTGCTTCTGCATTTCTACGCAGTGTCCGTGGCTTGTTGTCCAGCAAATGCCAGAGGCGGTTGGGCATCGCGACCGAAGCTTTTCAAGCCTCAGTTGGAGTCTCTGGACGAGAGGATTGTTCCGGCTGGTTATACCTGGGCTCCATTGTTGACCTCGACAGATTTCACGCAGAGTACAAACTGGAGTCCGAATAGCCCGGTTGGTGGTCCAGTAATGACTGGATCGTCGGACATCACGCTTCCCAGTGGCACAAATAGCATCACGAACGTCCCAGGTGGGAGCCTGGATTCTCTGGTTGAGCAATCGGGATACACCGGAACGGTTACCATGACTGGTAATCTGGCTATCACTGGAACTGCGGTGACAAGTTTCATAACCTCGACCATCGACACGGAAGGAAACACGTTCACGGTTGGATCGTCAACGGTGGTTCCATCGAACCAGCCAACACTAACGGCTGTCGGTACGGGGGGAACAATTACGAACTTGTCAGGTGCAACTGATCCAGTTACTCCCGTGAACGTGTATGGAACGATTCAGATTGGAGCCGGTACTGCGTTAGCTATCAATAAAGATGCTCATGTGAATTTGTATGGCGGGACAGTCGCCGTTCTGGCCAACATGACGGGCACTGGAAGTCTTACCGTTGGCAATAGTGGTTATTACCCCACTGGCCAATGCCCAACCATTATCATGACAAGTAACACGGTTTCTGGTACTGGCTACAATTCGGCAATGAGTATCACCGGCCCCGGCTTGAGCGGAACCCAGAATCTTGCGACGGTAACTATTTACGGAACTCTGAAGGAAACGAATTCTTCGTATGTGAGCTTGACGGGATACTCTACTCTCAATGTGAATGGCTTTGGTAGTGCCCAGACCCTCTCTACCGGAGACAACAATTTTTCCACTGCTAGTATTGGTGTCATGAGTGGCTCGGCGTTGGTTGTCAACAAGTCAACTACCGATGGCAACAAGCAGACGGTTAAATTCAACTACGGTACCTACGTTTCCACTGGAAGTTCCCTGTCGATTCAATTGGGAGCAACGCCAACATCAGGTTTCCCGACATTCAGTGGCCTTTGGGCTGGCACCTACATCGCTGGTGCCCTGAATATGACCAACGCGGGCGGATCGTCGGTTGGGACTGTTCATGGTGGAGGTGGACTTACTCTGGCAAGCACGAGTACATCAACGGAGTATCTCGATTCTGATTTTGATGGAGTCGATTGGCAAGATACGATTAATGTTCTCACTTGCAACAGTGCGACCATTAACTATCAGTTCCCTGGTACACCGCCGTATAACGGCAGCAAATTGTGGCAGCAGAATTTCTTCACAGGCGGCACGGTTACGCTAACCGGAACGCAGGTTTTTGAGATCAATGGTCAAACTCCTGGTAGTATGGGATGGCCCGGAGGAACTAATTGGGATACGAGCCTCACGAGCTACGGCGGCGACTATATATTCCAATTTTAGTGTTACTTGTTTGTGTAGTTCAATAAGCCATCATTCTCCTGTCACCCAACTTTGAACCACGCCGAAAATATCACTCATCCTTGTGGACAGCGCTCTTCAGCTCGGTGATCGTGACTGTGCGGAGACGAAGTGAGGCATTGGGATTGCTATCCGAGTTGAGGAATTCGAAGTAGCCGCCTGTTGCTCCCTTCATGTTCACAATGAGGTCTTCCACGCGCCAAACGTCACCCGTTACTTGTGGTGTGGCGACTTCCCACGCCGCATGTTGATCGGCAGGTTTGAACTTCACCGCGAACTTCTTTTCCTCAATCGGTGCCTGATACTCAAACTTCAACCGACAATATCCGGTGGAGCAGTCGAAGGAAGGTGTGAGCAGCATCGCCGCCGCCGGTTTGCGGACATTGCGGATGCCCAGTGCTGTCTTGCTATCGAACAACTCGACAAAAAAGTCCATCTCGGAGTTCACATTCCCGCATTGGGCCTTCCAGCCCGTAGGCGGCTCACCAGGACCACTCTGAGACAGGATTTTCACCTGTTTCTTATTCGCATCATTGGGGTCGAGCGTCATCCCTAACCTGAGCGTGAAAGACTTTTGTCCCGCAGCATCGTATTTGTAGATAACCTTCTCGGTTCCCTTCGCATCAATCGACGGCATTCCAACAACAAGGTTCGGTGCGACATTGGCAGGTGGTTGTTCATGCTCGGATTGGGAGCGGTTATCCGGCGATGAGTTCACTGTTCCCGGGTCGAGTTTTTTCTCGCGGCCGAATGCCAGCCAGCCCCCAAATCCACCCGCAGTCAGCACAGCCGCTGCAATTGCAATGAGGAGTGCGGTTCGGGATCTGCCAATCGTGACAGGCCTGGAATCCGGACGGTGCGATTCCCGTGTTGTTTGTGCGGATGCCAGTGCGCCGGTATCCTTTCCGAACTGGAGAGGATTGAACTCGCTCGAATCGGTACTGTCCGCGATCGTCGGGAGGTGCTGGCTGCTATTGCTCCGGTGAATCCCGGACAGTGTGGCCTGGAGATTCTCATCCTCAGCGAGACTCGTCCGAGAAAGTCCCACGAGAATTCGCGCGCTACTGGTCATCCAGGGGGTCAACGCGGCAATCACTTCGGCCGGGGTCTGATAACGCTCGGCAGGCTTCTTGGCCAGCATCTTCTCGACCACTTGCGATAGACCGATGGGGAGTGCGGCATCGACTGAACCGAGCGAAGGGGCACTGCGGAGTTGGTGTTGGAGTAACTTTTGGGTTGTATTTCCATCAAAAGGCGGCTTGCCAACGATTAACGAGAATAGTGTTGCCCCAAGCGAGTAAATGTCCGCCCGAATATCCACGGATGGGCTGTTGATCGCTTGCTCGGGTGAAATAAAGTCGGCAGTACCAAGCACTGCCCCATTATCCAGTTGTGCGGTAAGCATGTCCGATGCGCTGGCCGATCGTGCCAAGCCCATGTCCAGTATCTTGATCGTGTCGGTCTTGTCTCGAATCAAGTTGCCGGGCTTGATGTCCCGATGGACAAACCCCTTCTCGTGAGCGTGTTGAAGACCTGAAGCAGCCTGAGCGACGTATTCCGTCGCCGTGGAGTAAGGAAAGGGACCGTTGTGGTCAATCGTATGCTGGAGAGTCTCGCCCTCAACGTATTCCATCACCAGATATGGCACTCTGTTGTGTGAGGCGACATCGAAGATGCGAACGATGTTCGGATGATCCAGAGCCGCGACCGACCGCGCTTCGCGTTGGAATCGATCCATCGCCAGCTTATGGTCGTCGTTTTTTCCGGGAATGAGAATCTTGATGGCCACTTTTCGGTGAAGCGCCACATGCTCCGCAAGATAGACCGCCCCCATTCCCCCGCGGCCAAGCAGATCGAGAATCGTATAAGACCCGATCCGAAACCCCCTGTGTCGGCCCGCGAGTAATTGTGCGGCCTGGAACGCCGTCACGATACCTTGCGCGACAAGGCACGCGGCAGCTTTCTGCGGTTCATCCGGAAGTGGAAGATCGGAGAGAGTTGCCAGCTTTTCCGGCGCAACGATCCCGCTCTTCCTGATCAGGTCGATCAGTTCACTCGGTGATCGGGGAGGGCGGGGCATGGTCGGACCAGACCCATGTAAGATTATGAGTGCATCGCGTGAAAGACACCAAGGTAATATAGATCATAATCTCCATCCATGTCGGATCGATAGTCAGAAACACCTACTCAGACGCTACTTGCAGAAAATAGATTCGTGAGATCGTCGTCTTGGCTTTCCCAAAGGACCAAGGACATTGGACGGATGACGAAAAACGCCTCCCCGTTCCGTATGCTACCGCCATGTCGCACTTCGTTTCACACCTGGAAGCCGCCATCGACGGGACGGTCCTGCCGTTCGGGAAACTGGCGAACATGCACAATGGCCGCCCGATTTGGGTCCGCTATAACCTGGACAAGATCCGGGAGGCGGTTACGCCGACCGAAATTGCCAAACGTCCGCCCAATCTCTGGCGGTATCGCGAACTTCTTCCGTTACCATCCGATGTTGAACCCGTGACGCTGGGCGAGGGGATGACGCCGCTGTTGCCCTGCCCACGATTGGGAGGGCAACTCGGGCTTTCTCAGTTGCTTGTAAAAGACGAATCGCAGTTACCGACTGGCAGTTTCAAAAGCCGCGGAATGGCAGCAGCGGTAAGTCTGGCGAAGTGGCTCGGGGTGAAGCGTGTTGCTCTTCCCACGGCCGGAAACGCTGGTGGAGCTGCCGCAGCTTACGCTGCAAGGGCAGGGCTTGAGTGCTTCGTGTTTATGCCGCAGGACACACCCATCGTAAACCATTTCGAGGTAAATCTTTACGGGGCGAAGGCATTCCGAGTCAATGGGCTTATCAACGACTGTGGCAAGATCGTGAAAGATGGCGCGGAGCGGATGGGCTGGTTCGATCTTTCGACGCTGAAGGAGCCCTACCGCCTCGAAGGTAAGAAGACGATGGGGTTGGAAATTGCCGAACAAATGAATTGGACGTTGCCGGACGTGATTTTCTACCCAACGGGAGGTGGTACTGGACTGATCGGCATGTGGAAAGCATTCCACGAACTCGCGAAATTGGGCTGGCTCCGCGACAATACACGTTTCCCGAGACTGATCTCCTGTCAGGCCGAGGGGTGCGCTCCAATTGTGCGGGCGTTCGAGAAGGGTGAGCGGTTCGCGGAGTTGTTCCCGAACGCGAAGACCGTGGCCAGTGGCTTGCGTGTGCCGGTTGCGGTTGGCGACTTTATGATCCTGGATGCGATTCGAGCAAGTGGCGGAAAAGCGGCGACGGGTTCCGAATCGCAGATCGGCGAATGGATGCGGCGAGCAAGTTCCGCCGAAGGAATCAGTATCTGCCCGGAAACGGCGGTGTGTTTCGACATCCTCCAACGCATGGTTGCAAGTGGTGAAGTGAAATCGGATGAGCGGGTAGTTGTTTTCAATACCGGAGCGGCACCAAAATACCTCGAAGCTTTACCTGTCGAGTTGCCGTTTGTGGATAAGGATCGAGTAAACTGGGCCGTTCTTGGCGAGTGAAGAACGCACCATCGGATCTCAGGAGATGAGGGCAAATCATGAATCGCGTTCGTTCTGGAATACTCTCCACATTTCTGCTTCTGTTCCCAACTTCTCTTTTGGCCCAGTCTTCATCCGCCATTCTCCTGAAACCCGATCGAGTTTTCGATGGTGCTACTGGCACTCCGCATGATGGCTGGGTGGTACTGGTGAAAGGCGAGAAGATCGCAGCAACTGGACCCGCCGATACAGTCGAAGTGCCAAAGAGTACAAAGGTGATCGCTCTCCCCGGCATGACTCTCATGCCTGGCCTCATCGATGCCCATTCGCACTTGCTCCTCTATCCCTACGATCAGACATCCTGGAACGATCAGGTTCTCAAGGAGCCTGTAGCTGAGCGTATCTGTCGGGCCACCGTACATGCCAAAGACAACCTGATGAGTGGCTTCACGACTCTCCGCGATCTCGGAACTGAAGGAGCGGGATATGCGGATGTAGGGATCAAGACCGCGATTCAGAAAGGCATCGTCCCTGGGCCGCGGTTGCTTGTCACCACCAAGGCAATCGTTGCAACGGGAACTTATGCTCCGCGAGGGTTCGCACCGGAGTGGCGTATTCCGCAGGGTGCGGATGAGGCCGATGGGGACAGGCTCCGAACAGTGGTCCGCGAGCAGATTCGCGCGGGTGCGGACTGGATCAAGGTGTATGCAGATCTTCCGCATGGCCCGGATGGCAAACCTCGGCCAACATTCTCTCTCGAAGAACTGGAGTTGATCGTCAAAACTGCCCGCGATGCCGGGGTTCCTGTCTGCGCTCATGCTCAAGCCAAGGAAGGCATGAAGCGAGCAGCGCTGGCTGGCGTTGAGACCATCGAACATGGCGACAATGGCGATATCGAAGTGTTCCGACTGATGGCGAAGAACAACGTGAGCTATTGTCCGACGCTTGCTGCGATGGAAGCCTACGCGCGATATTTCAACGGCTGGCAACCCGGTAAGCCCGAGCCACGAACAATGCTGACAAAGAGGCAGAGCTTCAAGGCCGCAAGGGAGGCCGGGGTGACCATCGTGAACGGGAGCGACATCGGCGTTTTTGCCCACGGTACAGGCGCAAAAGAACTGGAAATGCTTGTTGAATACGGGATGACACCCGTTGAGGCTTTGAAGGCGGCGACAAGCATCGCCGCGAAGTCACTTCATATGGAAGAGAAGATTGGCATGGTGAAATCCGGGCTACTGGCCGATCTCATCGCAGTCGAAGGCGATCCCACCAGCGACATCGCTGCCTTGAGCAAAGTGAAGCTTGTGATGAAAGGCGGCGTTCTCTACAAGCAACCGTGAGGTGAGCGGGAACCGTGTTCGCCAGTTTCGCTTCACTTGATCTCTCGCAGGGCGACCTGTCCTTCGGGCGTCGTATAAAACTCATAACCTTTCCGGGTTGTAAGCGGATAAATCGTTCTGCCCACTATAATGCTGTCCACGCCCTTGCCGCCCCAAGCAATTTTGTATCCATCTCCGGTATTGGGACCGCCGATCTTACGCTTCTTCCCGCCAAACGTGAACTCGATCGTGTCAGAGTTGGAATTGTTGGTCCATGAAACCTGCATCTGGAACGGATTGGTTGGCTTGTCGGCCCGGTAGACCATGAGTTGGCCAGTTGTCATCTTCAAGGTTTGGAGCCTCGACTTTTGAACCACTCTGGCATCGCCCCCTTTCGGTAGCTTGATATTCTGTTGATACACTTCCGTAGGGTTTCCGTTCTCATCCACCGTTCGCACAATGGCAGTGTGGTGTGGATACTGGAACCCATTGGCGGTTTTTACCTCGTGGAATTGCAAAATATCTCCGGGTAGACATTTCACATTGGGTTCCGAGTCGATGACCTTCTTTGCCTTCTCATCGAACGAATAAGTCTTCACCAGAGTGCCCCAGACATAATCGTCTTCCGAGGGAGAGCCTGGGATTTTCTTGCCATCAGCCCCAGTCTGTGTGAACTCGGCTCCAGCAACTCGAAGAGCCTCATCCGCCAGATGGGTACACTCGCCACTCCCAACCCGTTTCCCTTCGTTCGCTTCGCAGAACTTCAGGATCGCCGCATTGAAAGGTGGGAGATCGTCCGGTTCTGCTCCCGATCTCGCGACTGTGACTGTTAGCAAACCCAGGAACAGCAAGACTCGGTGCATGGGCGGTCTCCAGGAGATTGAACGTCTATTCTAACCGGGATAAGCACTGGGTTTCGAGTGAGTTTTCACCTCTGATATCAGGCGTGCTTCAATCGAGGTAGATTTAGGGTAACAGGTTTTGTCTGGAGTGTAGTCATCACGCTCCGCGTGATGCATCACGCGGAGCGTGATGACTACACTCCCGAGTAGTGAAGCCTCTGACGCAACCCAAAACCCACTGTTACCCAACTTTGAACCATGCCTGTTACCAATCTAAAATCAAAAAGCGGCAAATCCCAGATAAAAGGGGAGAGCTATGGTCCGGTATCTGATCCGCTTCTTGAAATATACCTGGGCTCTGCCGAATACGATGCTGGGATTGAGCTTCATTCCCCTGACGCTCGTAAGTGGCGGCCGTGTGCGGATCGAGCGAGGCGCGATCGAAGTGTACGGCGGGTTTACCCGGTTTTTCCTCAGCCGTTGCCTGCTGATCGGTGCTGCTGCAATGTGCCTGGGGCATGTGATCCTGGGGCGGGATCGGGACTGCCTGGACCGTTCGCGAAATCACGAACACGTCCATGTCCGCCAGTATGAACGCTGGGGGCCGTTCATGTTGCCGGCCTATCTCTTGTTCAGCTTCCTGGCCTGGCGTCGGGGTGAGCATTTCTATCTCGGTAACCGATTCGAGCGTGAAGCTTATGGTATCGATTAATTGGAATCCTCTCAATGAATGAGACGTGCGTATACTAATTGTGTAAGCTGCCTTATTATCCCGTTAGAAGGAGTGCCCAGCATGATACTCGGTCTCCGCACCTGCATTTTCCACATTCGTCCCGATCAACTCGATCGCGCAAAAGCGTGGTACACATCCGTCATGGGTATTGGTCCCCATTTCGACCAGCCCTTCTATGTCGGGTTCAATGTTGGTGGTTTTGAGCTGGGGCTAGACCCAAATGGCGGCGAACCGGGCGCTGGCGGCACGGTGGTGTATTGGGGTACCACCGACGTAGTAGCGGAGATCGATCGCTTGGTTGGCCTCGGGGCGAAACTGACGAATCCGATTCAGGATGTGGGCGAAGGGATCAAAGTGGGAGTCGTTGAAGACCCATTCGGCAACCGCTTCGGTGTGATTCAGAACCCACACTTTGACCGGCAGGCTGTGAAGTGAAGTCATTCGGAAGAAACAACTCTGTTGAGTATCTCCACACGGTGGAGATCACTCTTCGTATTCGACATACCCTTCTCGCTTGCGGCCAAGCATGTCTACCTGCCAGTATCTGCCGTTGATGACATCCAGGCAAGTGAGCCAGCCGCCACCGTAAGCGTGCGTATCGATGCAGACTGCCCCTGGCACCACCTTCAAATCACCAGATTTCTGCGATGTGTGCCCACAAATCACCATCTTCTTTGAAACGTGCCGCATCGTACCAGGGAGGAAGTCCCAGAACAGAGCCTCATCGGGCTGTTCATCCATCGCCAGATCGTAAATGACCGTTGCGTGAACGAAAATGAACAGTTCGCTCTCGTGATAATCCACCAGCCCATTTTCGAGGAAATCCCAGTGTTCCTTGGGAACATCTTCGAGTGTCCCGGATCGGCCCTGAGACTGTCCGTATGAACCAAGTGCTTGTACTCCGCCAACCCCGAGCCACATCTTCTTTTCGCTTCGGCCACCCCGATAGGCTTCGACCATCATCACTTCGTGGTTCCCACGCAGGCAGATGAGGTTCAACTTCTGTTTGAGTTCGATCAGTCGGTTGAGAACGCCGCGGGTGTCGGGGCCACGGTCCACGCAATCGCCAAGAGTGACGACAAGGTCATCCGGGGTGGGTGCAACCCACTTTAAGAGATCATCGAGCGGGCCAAGACATCCGTGGATGTCGCCAATCGCCAGCAAGCGCATAGAAGGCTCCGGGGGCGAGTTTTAGTATAACGCCGTCATGCCAATTCTTCTCTTCGACATTGATGGAACATTGGTTCGCACAGGCGGAGCCGGCAAAGCTGCGATGGAAGCCGGGCTTCGGGCAGCCTTCGGAGTACCCGAACTTCGTGATGTGGTGCCATATAGCGGCCGGACAGACCGGGCGATTGGCCGCGACTTGCTTGTGGTTCATGGAATCGAGCCATCGCTTGCAAATCAGATTCGCCTTCAAGAGGCTTATTTATCGCATCTGCCGGGATCTCTGGCCACGCTTGGCGGGATGGTCTGCCCGGGAATCGCGGAATTGCTGCGACACCTTCATCCACGTCAGGATGTGTTGTTAGGTCTTTTGACTGGGAATGTCCGAACTGGCGCGAAACACAAGCTCGGGCATTTCGGATTGTGGGATTATTTTGCCTGCGGAGGGTTCGGAGATGAACACTATGACCGGGACGATGTGGCAAGAATGGCAATCGCTGAGGTGAATGCCCATCTCGGTCGAAATGTTGCTACGAGCGATGTGTGGGTGATTGGGGATACTCCGCTTGATGTGAAGTGTGCCCGGGCAATCGGTGCGAAGGTCGTTGCAGTGGCAACCGGTTGGCACCCAGTCGATGAACTGGCAAACCACAACCCGGACTTTCTACTTGCCGATCTGTCGAATCCGAATGAACTGCTGCGCCTCTGGGGGTGAGAGTAACTCGTGCTTCTTCCAGACTGAAATCCGCCTGCCTTCAATCTCCTTCCCTGCAACGATTGCGTTTCACTGTCAAATGGATAACCTGACTGGACCAGTGTCGGGTCTGGTGAAAGTGGCTGGATCAGGCGAATATCGAGCAGTGGCATTCCGCATCCCCGGAGTCTTCCATGTCATCGCCATCCCCGGCTGATCTCAATCGACGCGACTTCTTCTCGCTCAGCGCAATCCTGGCAGGGAGTGTGGTTGTCGGAGATTTGCTCCAAACCGTATCTGCAACAGGTTCCAATGCCGAAGCTCTGACGTTGGAATTCGATACGGGGGCCTGGCTGACGGAATCCGCTGCGAGGATGGAGGCGGAGGGGGTGTCAGAATTCACCTCCAGCTTTGAACCCGAGAACCCGTACACCCTGTTCCTCGACCAAGCCGACGATATTTTCCGCGCGGGTCCGAAACTCCGCATCCTCACAATCAATAATCTGCAAAGTCGAATGTTCGGCCTCCGTCTGGATGTGCGACGTCTCGCCGCGTGCCCGCATTTGGCCCAGCTTCACACCCTGAATCTGGTGGGGTGCTTTCTCGAACCCGAAGACATCAGAATCCTGGGCAACTCGCCCTACCTGAGCGGGTTGCGACGACTAGTCATTTGGCTCGACGATATCGGAGACGATGGAGCCCGCGCCTTGGCTGCCGTCCCAGTCCTGGCGAGCATACGTGATCTATCGCTTAACGCCAATCGCATTGGTCCTGCTGGCGTCCAGGCCATTGCGTCCTCTCCCCGCTTGAATCGATTGGAATCCTTGGACTTGCTCGATACCCCCATCAGGGATGAGGGAGCCCGCGCCCTGGCAGAGTCGCCTCATCTGCAATCACTCACCGTGTTACGACTGGTAGGGAACGAAATCGGGCCAGCCGGGGCCAAGGCCCTCGCCGCATCGTCTCGCCTAGCCCGGCTCAAGGAACTAGGTCTTGCCCATCAGATAGTTGGAACCGAGGGGGCGGATTTACTCCGTTCGCGGTTCGGGAGTGTCGTCTGGGTTGAGGACGACCATGCCGATCCGATCAAAGAAGCCGAGAAGACACACTGGCGAACTATTGCTGCTCAGCCGGACGACGATGCCCCGCGTCTGGCATACGCTGACTGGTTGGCTAAACGAGATGCTCCTCGTGCCGAGTTTATCCGCCTTCAAGTAAAAAATGCTAGTTCCACCGAATACGATTCTAACCATCACGATACAGAGGCTCTAGTCAACAATCTACTTGCTGCGCACGGGGACTCTTGGCTCAATGACTCTTGGCTCAATAGCGTGACTAAGATTGTACCCTGGATGCGGGGTCGCGAACCGGGTGAGCCGTTCCCTGATTTCATGGCCCGGATGAAGCAAAGCCAACCTGCGTACCGCTTCCAGCGTGGACTGGTGGAACGCGTTGAGTTGAGTCCGCGAAGTTTCGTCCAATACGCTGGCGATCTGTTCCGGGCAATACCAGGGATTCGGTCAGCCCGGATTGCATGCCAGGGTGATGGCAAAGCATGGTATCGGCAGTTAGCTGCCTGTCAAAATCTGGTCAGGTTGACCGACTTGGAGTTGTGGGGAGTCGACCGAGAAATGCTCGAAGCCCTGGCCCGCTCGCCCCACTTGGCCCGCCTCCGTACCCTCCGGATTACGGACGGAACCATCGATGCCGAGGCTATGATTGTCCTTCTCTCCCTCACCAGACTCCCACATTTGACCACCCTCACCATTACAGGTTATCCAGGCGACGACTTCGATCGTGTGGTGTCGTCTGGTGTCCTCAACCGGCTCGTCCACCTACAGTTGTCCAATACGAACCTGGTGCCTGATACTCTTGAGTCTCTGTTCCGCAATCCATTGCCAAGCGTGAAGACACTCGACTTTTCCGGCACATACTTCGGGGATGATGGAGTTCGGGTATTCGCGCAATCTCCTCATATAGTCGGGCTACGCTCGCTGGATCTGACGGGTGCGGGTTTGACAGGAGAAGGGGCGGAGAGTCTGGTCATGTCGCATCATCTCGCCGGGCTGGAAGTGCTGAAATTGTGGCAGAACGAGATTGGGGCGGAGGGTGCTGCGGCGATAGCTGCATCGCCGCACATGGCAGGGCTGAAACTGCTGATGCTCGCCGCAGCGGGGATCGAGTTGGAGGGTGCGACAGCAGTTGCCAACTCTCCTCATCTGGCAGGTCTCCGGTCGCTCGACCTGGGGGACAACATCCTTGGCGATGCCGGGGTGACCGCAGTCGCCTCGTCGAGCGTGCTGCGAAGACTCAATACACTGGATTTTTGTGGCAATAACGCGACTGCTGCCAGTATCGCCGCGCTGGCTCAGTCTCAAGTTCTGAGCGGCGTTACATACCTGCATCTGAGCAACAACCCAATTGAGGATGATGGCTTGTCCGCGCTGGCTGTCTCGCCCTATCTATGTGATCTTCGGATGCTATCCATCTGTAAGGCCGGTGTGGGGTTTTCGGGCACGGCGTCCCTGGGCGGGTCGCAGAACCTACCTCACCTGTCGGTCTTGATGATGCACGCGAATGCAATTGGGGACGATGGAGCGACTGCGTTCGCCCGGTCTGATCGTCGCAAAGGCATACGCGTGCTGGGACTCGCAGCGGCTGGGATTGGCGATGCCGGCGCACATGCCCTAGCAGACATCGATTCTATGACCGATTTGGTTGGGCTGGAACTAAGGGGCAATACTATCAGTGATGAGATGGTGGCGGCGCTGCGTGGCCGATTCGGCAGTCGCGTCCGCACGAATGGCTGGTCCCCGAGTCACGTTGCCCCGCGCCTTTAAGTATCCATTCCATGGGTCATACGTGAGGCTTTCGACGCCCTGTTGCCAAAAACCGATGAACCCGATGACTCTCCCGGATCGTGACTTCATCGCGTAGGCTTCCAGATCGATCCTTGCCTCGTTAAGGAGTTGCCGATGCGCGGGATGCTCTCTGCTATTGCCACACTGGCCAGTATTGTCCTCATCGTGCCTCAAGCCACACCCATTGAGCCCTTGCTTGGTGGACCGCGCGGGGTGAAGGCCCAGGAGACCAAGTTGAAGTACCCCGAGACAAAAAAGGGCGACGTTGTCGATGATTACCACGGGACCAAAGTTGCCGATCCATATCGGTGGCTCGAAGATGACGTCCGCAAATCGAAAGATGTGGCTGAATGGGTCGAGGCCGAGAACAAGGTAACCGGGGCATTCCTTGCCACGATCCCCGAGCGGGATGCGATCAAACATCGCATTACTGACCTCTGGAATTACGAGAAATACTCAGTGCCTTCCAAGGCAGGCGGGAAATATTTCTTCTCCAAAAACGATGGACTCCAAAATCAGAACGTGCTTTTCGTAAAGGATGCTCTGGATGCAACACCACGTGTCTTGCTCGATCCAAATACCTGGAGCAAGGACGGAACGATCGCACTGTCGGGGACGGTTCTGACCAATGATGGTAAGTACCTTGCATATGGCAAGGCGGCTGCTGGGTCCGACTGGAATACCTGGCACGTTCTGGATGTGGCGACTGGGAAACCACTATCCGACGACTTGCAATGGGTGAAGTTTAGCAGTGCTTCGTGGACGACCGATGGGAAAGGCTTCTTCTACAGCCGGTTCCCTGCACCTCAGAAGGAAGCGGAACACCAGGCACTCAACGAAAACCAAAAACTCTATTACCATCGGCTCGGTACACCTCAAGGGGATGATGTGCTGGTCTATGAGGCACCCGAACATCCCAAATGGGAGGTCGCTGGAAGTGTGAGTGAAGATGGCCGCTATCTGATCATCGATGTCGGAGATGGAACGACCAGTCAGAAAGAACGGGTGCTGTATAAGGATCTTGCTGAGCCCTATGGAATGCCGACGGAACTCATTCGCGATCACGACAACAAGTACGTCTTCCTTGGGAACGATGGCCCGGTTTTCTACTTCAAAACGGATTTCAATGCGCCCAGAATGCAGATTGTCGCAATCGATACGAGAACGCCCGACAAAAAGTTCTGGAAGACGCTTGTTCCCGAGGTGAAAGAGACGCTCGAAACCGTCCATCTCGTCGGGAACCTCTTTATTTGTAGCTATCTCCAGGATGCCAAGACGCTCGTGAAGATCCACGATCTGGCGGGTACGTTGGTTCGCGTTGTGGAACTTCCCGGAATTGGAACGGCAACTGGTTTTGGAGGTAAACGAACCGAAACGGAAACGTTCTATTCATTCAGCAGTTTTGCCACTCCACCCAGCATCTACAGTTACGACTTGATTGCTGGGAAGAGCAAGCTTTTGCGGCAGGCAGAGGTCAAGTTCGACCCATCGCAGTACGAGGTCAAACAAATCTTCTATCCGAGCAAGGATGGCACCAAGGTGCCGATGTTCATTGCTCACAAGAAGGGGATCAAACTCGATGGGAACAACCCCACGCTGCTTTATGGATATGGTGGGTTTAACATCCCGATGACACCCAGCTTTTCGGTATCGCGGCTCCAGTGGATGGAGATGGGGGGAGTCTTAGCTGTCGCCAACCTTCGCGGTGGCGGTGAATATGGCGATGCCTGGCATCGGGCTGGAACGAAGCTCCAGAAACAGAACGTCTTCGATGATTTCATTGCCGCGGCAGAGCACCTGATCCACGAGAAGTACACCAGTTCCCATAAGCTTGCAATTCAGGGCGGAAGCAACGGTGGGTTGTTAATTGGGGCCTGTATGACCCAGCGCCCCGATCTCTATGGAGCCTGTTTACCGGCGGTTGGCGTGATGGATATGCTGCGGTTCCAGAAATTCACGGCGGGAAGATACTGGGTGGATGACTACGGCTCATCGGATAACTCGGAAGAGTTCCATGCGCTCTATAAATTCAGCCCGTATCACGTCCTGTTGAAGAATGGGCCGAAGAAATATCCGGCAACGCTGGTGACCACTGCCGATACCGATGATCGGGTTGTGCCCGGTCATAGCTTCAAATTTGCCGCAGCGTTGCAAGCCATGCAAACTGGCCCGGCACCCGTGCTGATCCGAATCGAAACAAAAGCCGGGCACGGAGCCGGAAAGCCAACCACGAAAGTGATTGAGGAAGCTGCCGATCAGTGGGCGTTCCTGGTCAAGACGCTTCATTTTCACCCAGAGATCGGGAAGTGATTTCAAGTGTGCAAAGCAGAAGCCCAGGTCGAAGGCAGTATGCCTTCGACCTGGGCTTGTTGATGCGCCAATCGTAGAACTTCGTCCTTACAATCCTTCCACTTCCCAGCCTTTCCTCGGGATGCGGCGAACAAAGGCGTTGGCCTCCTCGACGTTGGTCACCTTCAATGTTTTCGTGTCCCACTTCAGGTCGGTCTTGGGGAATCGTGTTGCAAGGCAACCCAGAAGGACCATTTCCGTCAGCGGACCTGCGTAGCTGAACGGTGCCGAGGTGGTGCCGTTGCCGCGAACGGCCTCAACGAACTGCAAGTAGTGGTTGTCATCTTTGAGATCCGGGAGTTTGACGTCCTTGAACTTCTCGCGCGGCAGCAGGATGGGAACCAATCCTGAATCATATTGAGAATACATCACGCCTTCTGTGCCGATCAGGATCGAGCCCTGGAAATCGAGTTTCATTCCCGCAATATGTGCTACCACTTCTTTCGGTGGTCGGGCCTCGCCGTTGTACCATGTCAAAGAGACTGTATCGGTCGTGAACTTTGTTCCGGGGAAGACAAACTTCACCTGAACGTCGAGAGACCAGTTGTCGGCGTTCGGCCCCGGTAACTCGGAGCGAATCGAAAGCGGGTTTCCTACTCCAATAGCACCAAATACAGGGTCGAGGATGTGGCAACCCATGTCTCCAAACGTTCCGGTGCCGAAATCGAGCCGCTTACGCCAGTTTCCGGGATGGTAATACTCACCGCCAATGAACGGCCGCTCCGATGCCACCCCAAGCCAACGATCCCAATCAAAACCTGCGGGAATTGGATCTTTGCGATTGGGCTTTGCAGTTGTATCGCCCCACGATTTGCCACTCCACGAATGGACTTCCTTGACTTTACCGATTGCCCCATCCTGGATCAGTTTCACAACCAGTTTGTGTTTGCGGGCAGAGTGAATTTGAATGCCCATTTGCGTGACGAGTTTCTTCTCGGCTGCGACTTCGGTCAACCGCCGGGCCTCGTAAATCGTCTGCGTCAGAGGTTTCTGACCATAGACGTTCAGCCCTCGGTTCAAGGCACGCATGCCGATCGAGCCGTGCATGTGATCGGGGGTGGAGACGTTCACCGAGTTGAGATCCTTCTCCTTGTCGAGAAGAACGCGATAGTCCTCGTAAATGCGACAATCGGGGAATTTCTTCTTGAGATTCGCGAGCGCGGGCTTGGATTGATCGACTTCAGCAACCGCAATGAGTTTCAGGTTCTTGCTCGCTGTGAGTGAACGAATATCGGAATCCGCCATACCATCTGCACCAAAACTCGCGTGCAAAACGGTTTCGCTCGGTGCGGCATTGGCGTGCAATCGCCAGACAAATGGCGCGGTAAAAGTCGCGGCAGCGGTTTTGAGAGCAGTTCGACGGGTGATACGAGATGGAACCGGCATGAGGATCTCCAGGGAGGGATGGCGAACACCAACCGTAAGGGAGAGATCGGCTGAGGTCAATGGCCCAGTCAAGAAATCCTGGCAGAAGGGAGTAAGCGATAAGGAGCAAGGGGCAAGTAAAAACTAACCCCTCTGCTTGCACTGAGGTGTGTCTGTTAATCTCGACGACAAACGATGAACAATTACACGAGAACCATTTTTTCTGTGGAATGCCAATTCAAGAAGCTTGGTTTTCTCAAGTTACTTTTCAGGACGCGGCCTCAGGTTGCAGTCGGCGCTTCACCAGTGTGACCTTGTCTCCCGTGGCGTTGTAAGTCACCTCGTCCATGAACATACGCATGAGCATCAGTCCCCTTCCGCATGGTCGGAGTAGGATTTCTGGATCGTCGGTGTCTGGCAATTTCGATGTATCGAAACCATTGCCCTGATCGGTGATCACAAATTCCGCAAAATCATGTGTCAAGTGGGCAACAACCCGCGTTCGTCGCTCACTGTATGGTGCTAAACATCGCCGCTCGGTAGCGAGTTGGTGGAATGCCTGGTCGTTTTCTTGCTTGAGATCGGAGCTAACTTCCAGGTTTCCGTGATAGAGAGCGTTGAGAAGAGCCTCCTCAAGAGCAATTCCTGCTCGCATTGCTCCATTCTCATCGCAAACGCCGACTGATAGCATGTCGTCTCGTAAAAGTGCAACGAGAGGGCTTATCAAGCTCGGGTCGTTCTCCAGGTCAAATTGAGCCGTGCGGAGGGACAAGCAACCCATAGCCCGGCGGCGGCCAGCATCGTTGCGAGAAGCTGCGATCACTTGGGCAACCGCTGGAACCAAGTCGATCGCTTGTCGTCGTTTGGAGACATAGCTCGCTGCCCCGGCCTTGAGGGCCAGCACCGCGACTTCTTCGCTGCCCTGTCCTGTCATCAGTACAACGGGGATTTGGGGGTAGCGCTTCCGGATCTCTTCGACAAGAGCGAGCCCATCCATGACCGGCATCTGGAGATCGGTAAGGACGGCTTGTGGAAGCGAACGGGCCATGAGATCGAGTGCCTGTACTCCATCGGCTGCATACACGGCTTGCCACTCGCCTTCTTTTTCCAGCAGACGACCGGCCAGTCGCCGGTCGATCAGCGAATCGTCCACAATCAATATTGTGGGTTGATTGGAGGCTTGGGGGGGAGGCGTGACTGTCGGGAAATTATCGAGTTTGAGCATGGGGCGAATCCACCATGAGAATGATTGCCGGGTCCGGAAGTTTCCAGTTGTGCGAGTGTTTGATTCCTGATTCTTATTCTGATGTGGCTGATGGCCATCGACAGCCATAGCAACCATCAATCCTTGGAATCACAAAAATCTAGTGTGAATGTGGTTCTTGAGCAGTAACTTTTTTTGCAAAGATCAAGAAGGGGATTTGCGATTACTGTGGAGTAGAGATTTTCATGATGGGGTCAGAAGGAAAGTCATCTGGTCGTCCCCTTTCTGGCTGACCCAACACTTACAGTCAGCCGGAATGGGCGTGGCGAGACTTGGAGAAGTGCAATTCGTCAACAACACGAAGCGCCGAAATCACGCGGACTGGAGACGGTCGTTCCACTCATCGAGTAACTTGCCGATATTCTTAAACCCGAAATCAAGGTTGGCGAGTTCGTGGCCAAGGTCGATAGCGCGGGTGAGATCGCCGTTTTCAGCACATCCGTTGGCAAGTTGGTAAAGGAGTTCCTTGCGGGCAGATTCATCCGATGACGGAACAGCGGTGAGCGCTTCTTCGAAATTGCGTTGTGCCAATCGCCAATTGTTTCGCTTCTTGAAGCAGACGCCCAAATACATCGCGGCCTTCCACTTCAATCGCTCATCCCGGCGAGCCTTCTGAAGCTCCGCGATTGCCTCATCGACGAGATCGGCCTTGAGTAGCCGCGTTCCAAGTTCGATGTAGTGGTTCACTTCGTTTGGGAATCGATCGGCCTTGACGCGGAAAATATCGATCTCGCGCGTATTGAGTTCTTTCAAAAGCTTGGATCGGAGTTGGATGAGGTCGCGTTCGGAGAGTTCCTCATCGTCTGTTGCCGCATCCTCATCTTCAGTTTGTTGGGACTTATCCTTAAGTTTGCGGAGTCGTGCCTCGGTGTGTTCGAGGTTTTTGCGAATTGGGGCTAGATCGATATCCATCAGTTCGAGTTGTAACTGGAACGCATTTCCGGTCGGCCCGAGTCCTTGCTGGAGGACCGCACGGGCGCGATCGTGCTGAGTATGCTTGCGATAAATACCCGCGAGCTGAATGTAGAGGGAAGGTTCGGTTGGATCGGCCTCAATGCGCTTCAGGAGCGGGTCTGCATCCCGAATGAGTTTGTCTTGTTTCTCCGCCGCCCGTGCTTCGATTCGACCGAGAATCGGGGATTCCTTGGTTCCAGCAGCGGCGGCCTCATACTGACCCTTGTGGATCGTCTCGCTCGCTGCGAGATCCTTGGCTTTGTGGGCCGCTTCCACATCCGTTGGGTGCGTTTCCTTGACGAGTTGCCAGAGAACGATGGCCTTCTGGAAATCCCCACGTTTTTCAAACAGTCGGGCCAGAGCCCTGTTGAGGGTGGCATCTCGTGGATATTTTTGACGGGCTTGATCGAGCGTGAAGACAGCAAGATCGTTCAGCCCCAGCGCATCGAACGCCTCGGCCATGTCGAGTTGGGTACCCATATCCCAAGGATTGCGGCACAGTACGTTTTCCGCACATTCAAGAACCTTGAGGTATTCGCGTCCCCGTTTTGCCGATTTCACACGGGTCTTCCAACGGGGGGTGGACAAAAAAGCGAAACGACTTCCACGAAGGTTATTCCCGAATTTGTCCTTCTGGGTTTTTCGGAGGGTTTGGCGGTAAAAGAAGTTGGCCGGGTCAAGGCGGCAACAGGTGAGCAACAAGGCTATTGCGTAATCGAGATGGCCGCCGTGGATGGCATCGCGGGCTCGCGCAAAACTGTCCTGGGCGATTCGCCGCTGCTCTGCGGTTGGTGAGGGAACAGCGGGTGAGTTGACGGTGAGTTCAGGCATGGGGAAAGCCTCCTCGCCGGTTAGTGCCGGCCGGACAGCATACCATAGAGTTTTGGTGCCCCGCCAACCTTAGAATTGGCGTATCTTGGATGCCGATTGTGTTTTTCAAAACCCATTTTAGCAAAGATGGGTTCGGATAGTTTAATGAATACTGAGATATTGACTATTGATCAATTTTCCCCAAATCCTGACACGATCAGTCGGGCGGCAAATCTAATCCGAACTGGTCGACTGGTCGCGTTCCCGACCGAGACGGTTTATGGTTTGGGTGCGAATGCAATAGACTCCACTGCAGTGCGTGGCATTTTTGAAGCCAAAGGTCGTCCAAGTTCCAACCCACTCATTGTACACGTTGCAGACTCCATACAAGTACTAAACGTCGCTAGAGAATGGCCGGAGACGGCGGCACGACTGGCAAGCCGTTTCTGGCCTGGTCCACTCACCATCGTTGTTCCCAAGCGATCTGAGGTTCCCGATGAGGTGACTGCGGGCGGACCAACCGTTGCCGTGCGGTGTCCAAATCATGCCGTTGCTCAGGCGCTCATTCGAGCGGCGAGAGTACCCATTGCGGCCCCAAGTGCAAACCGTAGCAGCGAACTGTCTCCGACGCGGGCAGAACACGTTTTGAAGGGTCTAGATGGGCGAATCGATCTGATCCTCGATGGCGGTTCATGTCCGGGCGGCATTGAATCCACGGTTGTGGATGTGACGGGCGATGTTGTCCGGCTGCTGCGTCCCGGGCTCATCAGCATACAGATGTTGGAAGAGGTGATTGGGAAAGTCAAAGTCTGCGATAAGAGCGCGGGAGTTGCTCGCTCACCGGGTCAGATGGCCAAACATTATAGCCCGCGAACGAAGTTACGACTTATTCCAGGGGAGGATCTTATCGATGATCTACTTGAAGCCATTCGGGCAGGATTGCGTGTTGGTGTTTTGACATTTTCGAGGAACGATGCGCCTTGGGCCAAGTCAGTGGAGAGTGGGGGGAGTTACGTCAACTTATCCGACAACCCTGAACTTGCCGCAACTCAACTCTACGACACACTCCATCGGCTGGATCAAGAGCAACTCGATCTCATCCTCGTTGAAGAGCCGCCTCGCACCCCGGAATGGGCAGCAATCCGGGATCGGTTGGCGCGAGCAGCGGTCCTCGACGATTAAGTTTGTGATCGTGAAAGCGTTTTGTGGAACAGTGAGACACTGTGCCGTTATTTTGGGCCGCGGAAAATCTTCACCTCAGATGGAACCCACTCGGTGGGAACCGATCCCACTGTAGTCAGAAGGGAAACCCAGTCCGGTCCGGTGGCTACGATCAATGTTTTTCCGTCTTGGCTAAATGCAAGATGGGTCACTTCCCGCGAAAACCCGTCGAGTGTGAGAAGCTCATGTCCGCTGCTGATCTCCCAGAGTTTCACCACTCGATCAATCCCCCCAGTTGCCAGGCGGCCATCTGGACCGATGGCGAGCGCCTGGATCGGCCGAGTGTGCCCGCGAAGAGACAACACTTCGTTTCCCGAACCAAGATCCCATCCCACAACGCGGCCATCCGTGGTTCCCCCACCCACAAGCAATCGACCAGCCTTGTCAAAAACAACCGCGCGCAGAGGTTGCTCAGTCTGCCGATGGAATACTTCTTTTCGCGTTCCCAGATCCCACACGACTACGACACCAGACGAGCTGTATTTCGACTGGTTTTGTTGGTTGGCCCAGACGTTTGTGAAGACAGCAGCAACGAGTTTTCCCTCGGCATCGATCGCCATTGAAACCGGCATTGCCATCGAGAAATCGGCATCGGCTGGGATAGCCGCTGTCAGGTCGGCTTCGACACTCTCGCTCGACTCTGGAGTGGCTGCGTTCCATGTCACGAGTCGTACTTTTAGCGGCCTGGGCAAATCAGGCTTTTGGCCTGTTGCCCATGTTCGATGGTCGTAGCCCTTCACTCCGGCTATTATTTTTCCATCGGGCGAGCAAGCCACTTGCGACAAATGTGAACGTCCCCAATCCTTGGGAAGGATGAGGGTGGTCTCCTTCGATCCATCAGGTGCAAGAATCCGGAAATGGTTGTTCATATCATTGACGACCAGCTCACCATTAGGCCGCAATGCACCGCGCATCCATTGAAACGACGATTTGAGTATACGATCCGTACACAAGGGCAGATTACGAATTGTCAATCGATGATCGTTTGCATCATTGATGGTCAGCGAAAAGTCGCATATTGCAACCGACTCGGTCTCCGCAGACACTGCCGTGACGATGTTAACTCGATCTCCACCGACGCCTTGCCAAGTATCCCTCAACGATCCAGATACATCAAACCTGGAAACTGTTCCTGTTCCGCTGGTCAAACTCCCGGCAGCTGCCGCGATCTCTTTTCCATCTGGTGAGACTGCAAGCCTGATGATGGTATCCTGACAGCCGGGAAGGCTGAGTCTCCGAATGCCGCTCCGACGATCGTGCCCGATAATTAATTTGTCTTCTCCACCAGACCAGATAAGACCATTTCGATCGAAAGCAATCGCCGAGACTTCCCCAACATGCCCAGGAAAGTATCGAGGCGGTGTAGTCGCACTGAGGGAGATTTCCGCCGCCTGTCCAGCACGTCCAAATCCTGTGGCTTCACCATCTGGTGTGAATGCCACGCTCCCAAGAAGGCTGCTGCCAGCCTCGACCTGTCGAAGTTGTTTACTTTCCACGATATCCCACAGAATGATTTCCGGTCGGAACGGCGCGACCTTTTCGGGTGCCTCACCAGTCTTACTAGCTCTAATCCCCAAAACGTTGATAATCGCACTGAACCGACTTCCATCGGCGTTGAATGCTGCACCGGACACATCCAAGAGTATCGCTTGTGACGGATCGGGTCCGATCAAGGTGGCGATCGGCTTCCCAGTAGCCTGATCCTGAATCAGGAAAGACAATGGCTTTCCTGGGTTGTGGTTTCCGACTGCAGCAAGAACTCGCCCATCTGCCGTGTAACCAACAGCCACATATTGTTGCTGCGGATCAGATTTGCCATCCTTGGGGACTGGCGGGATGACCTCACGACTCTTCCCACTCTCCAGATCGAGAACGCGCACACTGCTCCCACTTGAGTACAGCATTTCTCCACCCGAGGGCCGAAACACGATTGCACAGTAGCGACTGACCGATTGAAGGCCGGAAATTCGGAATCGGTCCTTGTTCTTTTCGATGTCGCGGACGGTCAGCGTTCCGCCGAGTGTGAAGAAGGCAAGCAGCTTGCCATCGGGGCTATATGCCAGCGCCACGGGCAACGAATCGGTCGGGATGACCTCCCGCATCGGTTGCGAAAGGCGATTGAGATAATGCCACTCCCATTTTCGCCGCGATGGTGGGCATCGCTCCAGGGCGGCACGCATTCCTCGCAGATCATTCGCTTTCCATAATTGGTGCGCGAGCGCGACATCGCTGAGATAACCCCGGTCCTCGGCCTCAGCAGCCCGCCGGGTTACTTCGGTATTGGCGCTTTCGAGATCCTTCGTGGATTGAGTGAGATTGTTCGCGATACGTTCGAGTTGTTGATTCGTTGCGAGAGTTTCAGCCTTGGATGTTGTCAGTTCGTCGTTTTTTTTGGCCAGATCGTCGCCGCGGGCTTCGGCGCGTAGAAGTCCCCAGGTTACGCCAGCGAACCCAAGCAAACCCACAACCAACAACGCGGCAAGCAACCCGGCGACAGTGGGGTTTCGCTTACTCCATTTGATGAATCGCTCACCGACGCCAGCAGGTCGGATGCTGACCGACTGTCCATTGAGGAACCGCATTAAGTCGTCGGCAAGGGCAGCAGCTGTGGGGTAGCGGTCGGTTGGGTTCTTTTCGAGGCATTTGAGTGCAATTAGTTCCAGATCGCGCGGTACATTAGGTGTTCGGTTGCGCGGTCGTTCCGGGAGTTCATCGATCACGCGGCGAAGGACGGCCCACTGATCATCTCCCTCGAATGGCCGAGATCCGGTCAGACACTCGTACAAGATGACGCCAAGACCATAAATGTCCGCTCCTGGGCCAACGAACTTGGTGTCTCCGCGTGCCTGCTCGGGCGGCATATATGCCGGTGTCCCCATGACCGCCTGGGTCTTTGTCAGATCGGTCCCGGTTACTCGCTTGGCAAGACCGAAATCGGACACCTTCGGTGTCGCGGATGAGGTGTTCGTCTCATCCTTCATCCTTATAGCTTCATCCTTTCCGAAAAGGATGTTAGCTGGTTTCAAATCGCGATGGACGATTCCCTGATCGTGTGCGGCTTGCACTGCCTGAGCCAATCTCGCAACCAGTTCGGCGGCTTCGCGTGGGGCGAGTCGCCCGCTACCATCTCCGGTTTCTTTCCTTCGTTTCAGTAAGTCTGCCAGTGTCCCGCCCGGGAGGTATTCAAGGGCCATGTAGGGCCGACCTTCGTGCTGTCCCACCTCATAAACCTGGACAACGTGAGGGTGGACGACCGCCGCAACGGCTTCCGCTTCCGCCAGGAATCGGAGTAAGTCTCGCGCTTCGATGAGATCCACCCCACGGAGCATCTTGAGCGCAATGAGGCGGTTGAGCTTCAACTGGCGTGCCTTGTATACCACTCCCATTCCACCGCGGCCGAGTTCTTCGAGGATCTCATAACCGGGCGGAGCCACGGGGATTAAAACGGATGCGAAAGTGGACCCGTCCCCCCCGGTGACAGTCGGATGCTTGCCATCAGTCGGTGGTATACCCGGGTTGGAGCGGGTTAAATCCGATTCGTGAACTGGGCCGTGCGTTTGGGTTGGATCGGACATAAGAGTCAAGAATGGAGGGAAAGGAAACCGCACCATGATAACATGTCGGAGAATGTGAGACGACCATTCCTCTTCCATTTGAGATTTTGCCATGCCCTCTCCCATCATCCTGGCCATCGATCAGGGCACAACGAGTTCGCGAGCGGTTGTGTACGATGCCGCTTCCTTCGCGGTTCTCGGCTCTGCGCAGCAAGAGATTGAGCAAAACTATCCGCGCGATGGATGGGTGGAACACGAACCCGAAGATATCTGGTATTCAGTTGCCCGCACGGTTCGAGAAGCCGTGGCAAAGTCCGGGCGCGATGCGAAGACGATTGCCGCGCTTGGGATTACCAATCAACGGGAAACGATCGTCGTCTGGGATCGCATTACTGGCCGGCCGGTTGGCCGGGCCATTGTCTGGCAGGATCGCCGCACAACGGATTTCTGCCGCGAACATGCTGCCGATCAACCTTGGCTTGCCGCAAAGACCGGCCTTGTCCTCGATCCTTACTTCTCGGGAACGAAACTCCGTTGGATACTCGAAAACAACTCGCAATTGCGACCGCAAGCCGAACGCGGACAACTCGCCTGTGGAACGGTCGATTCATTCCTGATCTGGCGATTAACGGGAGGAACGGTCCACGCCACCGATACGACGAACGCCAGCCGCACACTGCTATTCAACATTCACTCACTCGGTTGGGACGATGAACTGCTGCGCTACTTCGGAGTGCCACGTGGTATGCTGCCCGAAGTGAAGCCGAGTGTTGCGGATTATGGGTTGTCGAAAGGTCTCGATTTCCTGCCGGATGGCATTCCCATCCGCGGCGTTGCTGGCGACCAGCAGGCCGCGTTGTTCGGTCAGGGATGTTTTGCTCCTGGCGAGGCCAAGTGTACTTACGGAACGGGGGCGTTCTTTCTCTTGCATACGGGTGACGCAGCGGTGTCATCGCGGCATCGACTCCTCACTACAGTCGCGGCGATGGTCGATACCAAACCGAAATATGCTCTGGAAGGGGCGGTGTTTATTGCCGGTGCGGCGGTGCAGTGGCTTCGCGATGGGTTGCACCTGTTCCGATCATCTGCCGATGTGGAACGGCTGGCGCGGGAATCGAACCCGGCCGAACCAATCCTCTTCGTGCCAGGCTTCGTGGGACTCGGTGCCCCGCACTGGGTTCCCGAAGCCCGGGGAGTGATCTTTGGCCTGACCCGCGCAACCACCTCTGCCGATTTGGCCCGTGCCGCACTGGAGGGAGTTGCGTGTCAGGTTGCCGATCTGATCGATGCTGCGGAACGGGATTCAACCCAAGCGCTTTCTGCTCTCAAGGTCGATGGCGGTATGGCTGCCAACGACTGGTTCCTCCGATGTCAGGCAGATATGTTGGGTCGGCCAGTGGCGCGGGCGGCCCAGAGCGAATCAACAGCTCTCGGCGCTGCATTCCTGGCAACTGTCGGTGTCAATCTGGCAGATGAGGCTCGGCTGGGCGCGATCGTTTCCGCAGCAACGCGGTTCGATCCGACCATGCCAGCGGCGGAACGGGAGAAGAAACTTGTGGAGTGGCGGAAGGCTGTGCAGGCAGTGATTGGGTTTTATTCTGGGTGATGGGAATGAGCTGTGTAGTTGCTATTGTTTCCCCAGTATGAGGTCCACCACAAAGCATCCTCGAACATGAACGCCTTCGCCCCGGCAATGGTTCAACAACTCTTCGCTGTTGCAACCAGCATCTTGAAGGGCATCAGCCAGGATCGGCATTCGATCAAAGGCTTTCTCTTCGTAGATGCCAGTAGCGAGAGCCTGAACGGTGGATGTGAGCCAGGAGGGTTCGAGGGAGATGGGGCGGAAGGGGTTGCCGAAGATGCATGACAGAAGATGCCGTGAACGAGACACAACACGCTTCGCCAAATCCTTCCCTTCACGAACCGTTTGCGGCCGTTGTAGACATACCATCGCCATTCTCGCACCCTGCCAAGCCCCATTGTCACCTGCGCAACTTGCTACACGACCGGCCCAACCTTGACAATTATTTGCTAAAGTTTCAGCCTCTTGGAGTTCGTTCTCTGTGGTCAGGTTGTCAGCGTACCTTTCTGCCACTTCCACGACACGACAACTATGCTCATTTCCAAGGTAAGGCCATAAAGCCCGACCTACAGCACAAGTGAATAGACGTGCCTTTCTTTGACTGCTCTTGTCCTCAAGGTATATGAGTGACAAACGAGGATCAGTCGCCGTCAGCCATTCCATTTCGGTCATCGTTGGCCCTCTGAACCACTCTCAGCCTCAATGATACCCAAACCCTCATGACATCGCCCCTGCTGCATATCCATGCAGATACACATCATCGCCTGAAATCTGCGATGTGAATTCGACAAGCCGAAGGGCATCGGCCATTCGTTCGACTCCAGTTCCCCCTATTGATGAAAGTGCTTTATCGCCACCGATGATCTTCGGAGCGATGAAGACATGAAATTCATCCGCCAAACCCGCATCCACGAATGACCCAAGCAACCCCGCTCCGCCTTCAACAAGAATGTTAGTGCATCGACGACGGCCAAGCTCATCCAGAATCAGATCGAGTGACACCCTACCGTCACGCTCTGGCATTCCGATAATCTCTGCGCCATCCTCGGCCCAACCAATGAGTACCTCGTTCTCCGGATTGCATGTGAAAACCGCTACGCGTACTTTTTCGGCGGTGGATCGCAGGTGGCATCGCTCGGGTAAGTTACCCGATGCCGTTATTACAATCCGGGCTGGTTCCCGTGGCCCGCGGGGTCGGACGGTCAGCATGGGATCGTCCGCAACGACTGTTCCTCTACCAACAACGATTGCATCGACGCAACCGCGTAGTTCGTGAACCCTTCGCCGCGATTCCTCACAACTGATCCATTGTGAATCTCCGCTATAAGTGGCGATCTTCCCATCGAGTGTCATCGCCCACTTGAGATGAACCCAGGGCTTACCGGTTTTCAGGAGTTTCAAGTACGCCGCGTTCAGTCGCTTTGCTTCCGTCTCGCATAACCCGACATGCACTTCCAAGCCAGCCTCACGCAAGAGCTTAAAGCCACCCCCGGCCACTTTGGGAAATGGGTCGGCCATAGCAGCAACCACGCGGCGAACACCCGATTGCAAAACGGCATCGGTGCAGGGCGGTGTCTTGCCCCAATGACAGCAAGGTTCCAGGATTACGATGAGAGTTCCGCCACGGGCCTGCTCCCCGGCTTCGGCTAGTGCGTGAATCTCAGCGTGCAGCCCACCATAATTCTGGTGCCATCCTTTCCCCACCAGTTTGCCCACGTCATCGAGAACGACAGCCCCGACCATCGGGTTGGGTTCGACGTATCCCCGACCGCGAGCGGCCAGCGCAAGGGCTTCTCGCATCCAGGGTTCGAGATCGTTCACAGCAGGCTCGCTGGTGCAGAGGAAAAAAATTGGATTCCGCGCGAACTACCGCATGGGTTATGCGTCTATGTAGTGTACGGCGAGCAGAGGACTACAATCTGCCGCCCAACCTTACACGAGATACCACCTAACATACCAATATCACCATGACCCTTTGGCACGCGAGCTTTGATCTTCTTCTTACGACCAGCAGCCTTACCGCTGCGGCCGTCGCGAAGAGTCTACGTCTTGAAGTCGGAGCAGGTCGAGAAGAGGCAGCAAGCAAAGTCGAATCAGGGCGAGAAGAGGCCGATCTTGGTTTGGGTCTGAGCTATTGCGGTACATGGGATACCAGCGGATAACCTCCAGCACGAGTCGTGGCAAACACGCCGGCCGGGGGTTCAACAGACCCCCGGCCGGTTTCTTTTTGTAGTGCCTGTTTTCGCCGATTAACGCCCCGTTCGTCTACGTTGGCTAGGACCACTGTTTTTCAGGCAGTTGGAGGCGGATCGTCACCGCCACGGGGTACTGCATGGGTGGGGCTCACGCCTGGGAGCGTGCTCGGTTTCCAAAACCGACGGCTTTATGCCTGCGGGGTTCGATTCCTCCCCTGACCCGCTGAATGGAAGTGTGGCCGAAGGTGGGAAGGCACCTGTCTCTTAAACAGGGCGATGTGGGTTCGATTCCCACCGCTTCCACTGGTTTCTTGCGTCCGTGGTGTAGCAGCAACATGCCACCTTCCCACGGTGGTGTCGCGGGTGCGAGGCCCGCCGGATGCTCTGGCCGATTGATGCGCCCATGATGTAGCGGCTGCCTGCCGCCTTGCCATGGCGGATGCGTGGGTTCAACTCCCACTGGGCGCTCTGGAATTGTGACCAGTCGTCACGATCGATCTGATGCCCCCGTGTTGTAGCGGGAGCCAGCCGTCTTGGTATGGCGGAAGCGTGGGTTCGACTCCCACCGGGGGCTCTGAATAATGGAGAGTTGAAAGTGGAGAGTTGAAAGTGTTGTTGATGGGTGAGGTTACGCCTGCATCTCGCAGGTGATGATCCAACCAACAACTCCACAAACACAGCACGATACGCAAACTGGAATCGCAGCCAAGCTCAAACCTTGGTGTATGTGGGTTCAACTCCCACTCGTGCTACTCGAATAGGCCTTCGGACGCGCGGTGGGCCGCCAGGCTGCCTGTAAAGCAGCCGCCTTCACGGGCAATGTGGGTTCGATTCCCACCCGAGGCACTGAGAGAGTGGAGAGTTGATAGTGGAGAGTGGAGAGTCAAAGGACCTGAGATGCTACACATGTCAGCGTCTTTTAACTCTCCACTCTCCACTATCAACTCTCCACTCAACAGATGGCTCGTTCTTCCAAAAGAGCAGGATACTGGGTTGTCAACCCGGCGATGGGGGTTCGAGTCCCCTACGAGCCGCTCGGCTTCACACGACCCGTTCGTCTAGCGGCACAGGACGGCAGGTTCTCAACCTGCTAACGGGGGTTCGATTCCCCACGGGTCACTTGGTCGAGTTTGATAACTGGTGATGTAGACCAACGGGTAGGAGTCGCCACGCTCAGAACGTGGACAGTGTGGGTTCGAATCCCTCCGTCACCACTCGGAACGATAAACACATTGCAGACGGGCCGGCGCCCGACTGGGTCTCATAAGCCTGGATGCTGGGTTCAACTCCCAGGTCTGCAACTCGGGTTTGATAGCCGGATATCTTGCGGGCGTGCAGGTGCTCGACCGGGTCTGATAAGCCTGGTTTCTGGGTTCAAGTCCCAGGTCTGCAACTCGGGTTCAATACCCGAATATCTTGCGGGCGGACAGGTGTTCTACCGGGTCTGATAAGCCTGGTTTCTGGGTTCAAGTCCCAGGCTCCGCAACTGAACGACCGGGTAGGCCAATCGGCAGAGCCGGCAGGTTGAGAGCTTGTGTAGTGTGGGTTCGACCCCCACCTCGGTCACTGAAATGGGGTCGTCGTCCAAGAGGAAGACACCCGCATCGCAAGCGGGAAATCGGGGTGCAACTCCCCGCGATTCCACTGACGAAATGGGACGCGTGGTCTGGGTGGGCTAGGCGCCTGTCTTGCAAACAGGAGATCGGGGTTCAACTCCCCGCCGTTCCACTGAAGGAAGTATGGGCCTGTGGTCTAAAGGGATGACGCTGGTATGGCATGCCGGCAATCCGGGTTCAATTCCCGGCGGGTCCACTCGGGTTTGTCGTGTGGTTGATGGCAGCTGGGTGAGGAGTTCGAACATTAAGGTCCGGCCGACTGAGTTCGTATCCACACCCTGTTGCCACCATCCACACGACGACCGAATTACGGACGGGAGCCGGATATGGCTAGGCCGGGCCGCACTGCTAACGCGGTTGCCCTCTTGCGGGCATGAGGGTTCGAATCCCTCCCCCTCCGCTCAATTTGCCCTGGTGGTGAAACGGACCATCATTCCGCGCTTCGAACGCGGCGTTCCAGGTTCAAATCCTGGCTGGGGCACTCTTGGTGAAGGGATGAGGGATGAGGGATGAAAGAGAACTGAAGCACAAGCAGCTTTGTCTTTTTCATCCCTCATCCTTACATCCCTCATCCCTTCTTGACAATGATCCTGTCGTCCAGCGGCTCAGGACACCTCCCTGACACGGAGTAGATCGGTGGTTCAAATCCACCCAGGATCACTGTGGCCATCATCGGCCACCCCATGCGGCATGTGGTGTAGCGGATTGCACGCGGCTCTGTGAAAGCTGAGGTGAGGGGTTCAACTCCCCCCGCGCCGCCTGAATAAAGAAGTGATGAGAAGCAGTGAAATGTTCACCTGCTCATCCCGCAAAATAGGAATGCTCCAGGGATACCAGATGGTCTCCAAAACTGAGCGCAAGGTTCAAATCTTTGTCCTTCTGCGCATACTCATGAAGGAAATAAAGTTCTTGCCGGCGTGGCTCGACATGAGAAAGGCACCGAGCTCGTACCTCGGCTCATGTGGGTGCGAATCCCACCGCCGGCTCTCAACCTCAGTTGGAATGAGGAAGGGATTACAGAAAGCATGAAAGATCAATTGGAATTGAATGAAATTGTACAAGAACAGTACAGGCTCAGATTCATCCCAACGGAACTCCTTCAGTTGATCCTGCTCAAGTCCCAAATAGTAGCGGTTTTTTCATCCCTGTCGTCACGTTTGTTCCTACCGTCACCTTGTCCGATCAGTGATCCAAGATTTTGATATCACACAGTCGCTGTTGTTTCTGTAGACTTACTCACAATCCGCCCACCCCCGATTTGCACTTCCGACAGGTGATAACCGATGATGGAATTCTCTCACGCCCGCAAGGTCGCCGGTATGCTTGCTGCTCTCGCAGAGCCCACCCGCCTCCAAATCGCTTTCCACCTCGCTGCCGGGCCGCACCATGTCAGCCAATTGGCTGAGTTGGTTGGTGCGCCAATGGTCAACATGTCCCATCATCTGGGCGTGATGCGACAAGCGGGGTTACTCGATGACGAAAAAAACGGAAGAAAGGTTGTTTACCGTTTTCGTCCCGAGGTCTTCACTCCAGGAAATGAGAATGGTGTCCTGGGTACCCTGGCTATCGGCCCTTTCCGCGTTGTGATCCGAACGCCAGCGGATGCAGCACCAACCAAGGCCAAACGAAAAACAGGTCGCGAGTAAGGAATCGGGAGAGACGCTTCCTGTTCGGCGAACAAATGAGGTTCGCTGAGCAGGACGTTCGGTCATAATTGACAGACTCCAGGTGCGGTTCTCAAACGCACAGCGAAACGTGAGTCGCAAGCCGTATCATGCTGCTATGGGTGCGACTCTCACAACGGTTAATACACCTGTCCCAACCAACGGGCTCATCTGGCGGCAGGTTCTGGCCCTGGCTCTGCCAGCCCTCGCGCAACAGTATCTCTATCTCCTGGTCCGACTTTCCGACCAATATCTCGCGGATCGTTTTGAACTTCCAGACCCATCTCAGCGACAGACCTATCTCTCCGCACTGACGACCGCTGGCTACCTCTACTGGTTTGTATCCAGTTACACCATCCTGGTGAGTGTTGGAGCGACAGCGCTCGTCGCCCGATTCGTTGGGGCTGGTGACTGGATACTTGCCCGGCGAGCGACTGGGCAAGCACTTCTGCTGGCGGTGGCTTTTGGCGTTCTGGGTTCCATCGTGGGGCTACTGGGACTACCGCTACTGATCGAATCGTTGCAACTCAAAGGGGATGCAGCACACTTCTGCACCGATTTCCTGATTCCTCTGACAGTTCTCCTCGTATTCCAGATCACCGAGTCGGCATGCATCGCCTGTCTCGCGGGAGCAGGCGATACACAGACCGGGCTCAAGGTACTTGGGCTCGTTGCAGTCATGAATCTGCCGCTTGCCTGGACGCTCTGCTTCGGTGTTGGCCCGTGGATGGGATTGGGTTTTGTGGGGATCTCACTGGGCACCGGTTTGAGTCACGTCGCGGGGTGCATCATTCTGTTGCTGGTTTTGGCACGAGGAAGGTCTGGTTTGAAACTCCGCTCAGTGGAACTCGTTCCAGACTTCGATCTTCTTCGCAGACTCCTTCGGGTCAGTGTTCCAGCGGGAATCGATAGTTTATCCGTGGCAGTCTGTCAGCTCTGGTTCCTGAGTTTGGTCAACCGACTTGGGAACAAGGCGGCCGCGGCTCATGGAGTCGCAATTCAGTGGGAGGCACTCAGCTATCTGGCAGGGGGAGCGTTCGGAACTGCCGCGATGACTCTGGTTGGTCAGAACCTTGGGGCGCGCAACCCCGCACGGGCTGCTCGCTGTGCATCGGTGGCATTTGCTATGGGAGCGGGGGTCATGGGTGTGATGGGTGTTTTGTTCCTCCTTCTCGCGGTGCCGATGTTCCGTCTGTTCTGCCACGAGGACGACACCTGGCCTGTAATTGAAGAAGGCGTTCCCGTTCTTCGTTTGATAGCATGTGCCATGCCGGCCTTGGCAAGCCAAATCATCTTCACCTCGGCACTTCGCGGGGCCGGCGATACACGAGTGCCTATTTTGATCAGCTGGTTTGGCTTCCTGGTTGTGCGCATCCCACTGGCGTATCTCCTCACTCGTTCAACTGTCAACCTGGGCTGGCTGGGTGTGATTCCAGGATGGAATCTGGGATTATTTGGAGCCTGGGTGGCCATGTGTCTCGATATCTGGGTGCGTGGGACATTTTACGCTGTGCGGTTCGTAAGAGGGCGTTGGAAGAAAGTCGAGGTCTGAGCCAGCACCAAGAGAAACTCTCAACTTCGAGACACGGAATTCGTGAAGTGTCGAACGACCTCACTCCCCGGCCGAACAGCACTACAATGATTCAGAACACAGGGGAGGATTGGTCGTGAGCCGTGTTGTTGTAGCTATTGTGCTTGGAGCAGCCGTGGGTCTCGTCCTGGCGGCGGACTTAAGCCGTGCCTCACTCTATTCGCCCGAAGATCCCACGCTGGCCGTTCCAGTCGGGGCTGATGGAAAAGCCCATGCGATGAAGTTCAACGACTTTTTGTTAGCGTTGACCAAACTCAACAATGCACTCGACATGAGAATGATTATCAATGGAGAAGCAAACAAGGATCGCGAAGCCTTCCTTGAACGTATTAAGGCCAGTGAGAAGATTCAGAACCCATCGGTCGATGTGAAAGCAGCACGGGCGACAGACCTACTCAGGGTTGGGGAACTGGATCGCGCGATCAACCTCCTCATCCCCCTCACGCGCGATCGTCGGCCCAGTTACTTCGTGTTTCTCACGCTGAGTCACGTCTACGCCGCCCGTGGGGACTGGGGAGAGGCGATCCGATTCCACCAGGAGGGACTTCTCGATACCGAGATGCCCCAGACGGTGAAGGGTCTAACCTCTGCTCAACGAGATTGGTGGAAGAAACTGGACACTCAATACCTGCCACGCTTCTACAAGCTCCGCCTGGATGAAACCGAGAGTCACAAGGGATTATCCCAGACTGAACTTGCCAAGCGCAATGAGACTGAAGAGGTGTTACCCCTCTTCCCGCTGCCTGACTCCGACCCACCTAAAACGCCCGTTCGGTTCGTGAACGATGCCGGAGTCTACCAACCTAGCCACCTCGCTGCTGCTGAGCAAGCCAAACTCCCGGCCGATGCCATTGCGATTGTGCAACAACTTCTTCTCTGGTTTCCAGGCGAAACGCGGTTGTACTGGTTGTTGGCCGAGTTGTACGCGGCTTCCAATAATCTGAGAGATGCTGCAATCCTCTTCGAGAGATGTTCCTGGAGTCGGCAATATGGAAACCGAAAAGTAATGATGGAGCATCGAACGGCTGTCCAGAGTGCTGTGCCAAAAGATCCCCCCCCCGAAGATGCACCTCTCACGCTACCCGAGACTGATTCGCCGCAGACACCTGAGCCCCAGTCACCCGATCAAACCCCGATCAGCATGAAGACAATTTGGTACTACTTCGGGGCCATCGGGTTGATCGTGGTATTCGCATTCATCCGGGCAATGAGTCGGCGCGGCAACCGCAACTGCGGCCCGGTGGGTTGAAGGTGAAAAACCCCGCGGTCGCGGGCTCGGATCGAGAAAAAGGGGTTGCCTTATACTGCCTTTGATACAATGGCCGCATGTCCACTCCAATCTATAAAAAAGCTCGCGCCCACCTCTCGCGAAATTGCCCAGTGATGAAGCGGGTGATCGGGATTGTTGGCCCATGCACGATGGCTTCATTTCCAGGCGACGCGTTCACACTCCTCGTGCGTTGCATCATCTATCAGCAAATCTCGACCAAGGCTGCCAAGTCGATATTCGACAGACTCTTGGCATTAATCGGCGATGTTTCGATCCCGATCACGAAGCTGGCAAACCTGTCCGAAGAGCAATTCAAGGCATGTGGAATCTCCGGGCCGAAGCAACGGACATTGCGTGCGGTTATCGATCATGTCCAGGCGAATCCGACTCTCTTGCCGGGCATTACCGCGCACGATAATGAGACTGTCCATGAGCAACTCACGCAGATCAAGGGTATTGGTCCCTGGACGGCCGATATGTTCCTCATGTTTGGAATTTCGAGACCGGATGTATTTCCGGTGGGTGACTATGGTGTGAGGGTTGCGATTCAAAAACAGTTCCGGCTAAGAGAATTACCCGATGCGGCGAAATGCCTGAAAATTGGCAAGCCTTGGACGCCGTATCGAAGTGTGGCAAGTTGGTACCTGTGGCGAAGTCTCGAACCGCAGTATCAGCAGCAGAAGGATGAGTGAGCGGCTGGCTTCGTTCTCATCGTTCCTCAATCATCGCTCCTCACTATGCACTGTAGAATTACACTCGTCTCAGGATTGTGGTTGCCGACTTTCCGGGAGATCGACCGATGAGATTTCGAAGCTGGGTCATCGTGCTGGCTGTTGGGCTTTGTGGGTGCGGGAAAGGTCAGGAGTTGGCTTCCCAGAGCGAGGAACGGGCGGTCACGGATGACGCCGAGGAGCGCGCCGTTGTAGCGATCAAGAAACTCGGTGGATGGGTCAAGCAGGACGAAACGGTGACTGGCAAATCGTTCGTGGTATATCTTCAGGGTTCCGTTGTCACGGACATAGTGTTGAAGGAACTTGCACCGCTCAAAGAACTCAGAACCCTTGTTCTCCATGAGACCGAGGTGACCGATGACGGGCTGAAGGAGCTGGCTCAATTCAAACAGCTCATCTTCCTGAACATCACAGACACCAAGATAACGGACGCGGGGTTGAAGGAACTGGCCGCTCTAAAAACCCTTGCCTCGATTAGCATGTACCGAACGAAGGTGACAGAGGCCGGTGTGGCAGAGTTGAAGAAGGCGCTCCCAGGCTGCAAGATCACGATTCCCAACCGTTGACCGCGGTATCGCAGTACGCCGCGGTGTTTTCGATCCGTGTTCTCTTGAGCTGGAGTCTTCCATTACGCGGCAACGTGTTGTCTCAGCTTGGCGAGAGCTGCACGTTCGATCTGGCGGATTCGCTCCTTGGTATATCCCAACCGTTCACCCACCTCTTTGAGTGTCACCGGCGACTCGCCATCCAGACCAAATCGGAGACGAAGAATCGCCACTTCCCGGTCATCCAGGTTGGTGAGGCCATTAATTGCCCCGCGCATCTGCTCCGCTCCATTCAGTTCTTCCAATGGGCAACCGCACCGGGTTGATGTTATCTGATCGATCGCGCTTTCGTATTCGGACGGATCGGAGGATTGTCCGGATGAGAGAACCATTATTGCCTTGCGCACCGCCCGCGTCTGTCTCTTGGAAAGTCCAAGTTCTGTGGCGATCTCCTCCTCCGTCGCACCGCGACCGAGTTCCCGACGGAGTGCCGTGGCTGCTCTGTGCCATTTGGCAAGGAGAGTCCACATGTAACTGGGGAGCCGCAGGGTGTTCGCATCCCGACTCAAGGCTCGTCTGATGGATTGTCGGATCCAGTAGGTTGCATACGTTGCGAACCGCGTTCCGGCATTCGGATCAAACCCCTCTGCTGCCCGGAGCAATCCCATGTTACCTTCTCCGACGAGATCCTCGACAACTAGGCCCTTGCCGACGTATTTGCGTGCTATACTCACGACCAGTCGAAGATTGGCCCGGACCAGACGATCGCGAGCGGCAACATCCCCCTGCTGAATCTGGACTGCGAGTTCGCGTTCTTCCTGAGGAGTCAGTAGTTGCGTCTGGTCGATTTCGGACAAATACGAGTCAAAAGGGGACTGGGCCCGGCGTGTACGGGTGATCATGGCGATAGACTCTGGTAATTAGTTGTGGATTGTACAGTTTGGGGAGGCTGTATCGAATCTGTCGACACCATAACGTGGGACATGAAACCACTACCGTCAACCCAAAATAACAAGAAATGGGATTGCCATATCCGCACATCTACCGGCAGCAACATAGTGTTGCTAATGAATGGTCAGCAATGGTTTACGACGATAATTGAGAAGAATTTCACACCTAAAATATGCGGAAGTGATCCCTTTCTGATCCCGCCTGAAAACCGTGTAAAACATCGCTCCATCCTTCAAGGGAAACGACTGTACGCCCAAAGGTCTCCTTTTGTGAACGACGACTCTTCATCCAAAACCCTTGAACCTTTCATGCTTCAGGAGCATCATTACCAACGCACAGGCGTGCAGGCTGAGGCTACGGCTCAGGCTGAACCGCGGGTGTCCTTCAGTGTGGGTTCGACTCCCACTCCCGCCACTCACAACCACGGCGGGATAGCCCAACCGGTAGAGGCAAGCATCCCGCAACCCAAGATCAGACTCTCACGCCAGTTTCAAAACCGTGCCGAGGTGACCACTCGAACGACCGGCTCCAACTAACAGATACTGGTTCGATTCCAGTCCCCCGCGCTACGCCCAATATCCGCGGGGGTCGCCTAACGGTAAGGCGGTTGGTTAACAGACTGAAGGCCGGCGACCGGCTTACTGTGGTTACTCCCTGAGACGGCACACCGAAGCCGCAAGGTTTTGGACCAAGCCCCGGCGGGGCGGCGAAAACCCCGCTTGGGGCGCTTTTATTTCCTCACGACCTGATATGACTGAACGCGAGTTCGCACTCGATGTGGTTCGTAAACTTCATAGGGCCGGGTTTACAGCCCTGTGGGCTGGCGGGTGCGTTCGCGATGAATTGCTCGGCCTCGTCCCCGCCGACTACGATGTTGCCACGAATGCCGAGCCCAAACAACTCCCTCCACTATTCAAGCGACGGAACGAGATTGGTGCCCACTTCGGCGTTGTCCAGGTCATCGGTCCTCGTGGAGATGATGGCGAATGGCTCACCGTTGAGGTTGCCACGTTCCGCATCGATGGCCCTTACGATCCCAGTGGCCGGACACCGGACTGGGTGAAGTTCTGCTCGCCAGAAGAGGATGCAAAGCGACGTGATTTCACGATCAACGGGATGTTCATCGATCCTCTTAACAACGATTTGATCGACTACGTGGGAGGGCGGGCCGATCTTGATGCGAAAATCCTTCGCGCTATCGGCAACCCCACGGAACGCTTCGCCGAGGACAAGCTCCGCATCCTCCGCGCTGTGAGGATGGCCGCCCGGTTCGATCTCACGATCGACCCCGAAACGCTTGCCGCAGCCAAGCGGATGGCGGCAGAAATCCGCATCGTCTCGGCCGAACGTATCGCGGAAGAGTTACGCAAGATGTTTGCGCACCCCAACCGCGCCCGTGGTGTTCGGCTCTTGCGCGAGTTCGACCTGATCGAACCAATCTTACCCGAATTGGCACAGATCGGAACTCTCTGGGATCACACGATTCGCATGGTTGAGGCACTTGGGCAAGTAGTCTCGTTTCCTCTCGCTTTCGCAGCCGTTCTGCACAGTCTGGACAAGGAAACTGTTGAAGCAATTGCCGATCGGCTGAGACTTTCAACCGTTGAGAAAACCCGGGTAGCTTGGTTGGTCGAGAAGCAGCACTGTCTAGTGGATGCTCAAACGATGCGCGCAAGCAAACTCTACCCGATCCTCGTTCATTCCGGGATCGATGAATTGCTCTCACTGCACCGTGCCGATGCACTTACAAGTGGAAAGAGCCTTGCCCACGTCGAGTTTTGCGAGAAGGTTTTGCGGGAAACGCCACGAGACGTGTTGAACCCCGTGCCTGCCGTAACGGGAGATGACCTGATCGCCCTGGGCATGAAGCCGGGCAAAGACTTCAAGCGACTTCTCGATGCCGTGCGGGAAGCACAACTTGAGGGGCGCGTGAAGGAGAAAGAGCAGGGGCTGGAACTCGTCCGCCAACTCTGCTCGGCAGCGCTACCCGCGCTTGAAAAACCGTCGGAGTAGCCGGTAACTGCTTGGGGCCGAACGCGACATTCGACCACCAGTATCGCAACAACTTGGCAGCCGTCCGTGGAATCTCCCGTAGCGAAACCTTGCTTTCGCCACTAGCTCGTGGACGGTGCGTTACAGGGTGTTCGGCCACCAGGAAGCCAAGCTGCCGGGCACGGGTCATCATCTCGGTGTTCACGAAGAAGCCATGCGATTCCGGCAAGAGTTGACCCAGCACTTCCCACCGGAACACTTTCAAAGCGCAATCCACATCTCGAACTTGAGTTCCTAGCAGCAGTCGGGCAAGTCGGTTGTAACCCCACGAGAAGAATCGACGACGCCAGGGATCTTTTCGATCCACTCGGTAGCCCACGATGATTGGGCATTCATCCGCGAGGTGTGCCAAAGGAGCGAGGTCGGTGAGATCGAACTGGCAATCGGCATCGGTGAAGGCGACAAGTCCGAATTGTGCGGCCTCAAAGCCAGTCCGGAGGGCAGCCCCATACCCTCTGTTGGTGCCATGCCGAATGAGTTGCGTATGCGGTGCAACGGGAAGCAACTCCTCGACGATGTCGGCTGTCTTGTCGTTGCTCCCATCATCGATAACCAATACCTCGAACGCATCGAACAGACCAGCGAGAGCATCTTCTGCTTCCTGTACAGCTTGCGCGATGACCGCTGCCTCGTTGTAGGCCGGGATCACGAGACTGATGTGGTTGCTGCGATTGATCGCATCCATGCCCGACACCGCGTTCGGAAGTATTTTGGGCAACGGACCATACCGTGGGGTCAAACTCCCGTAAAGCCCGAGGGAGAACCGCGACACCATGTCTTCAGGCCCCGATTGCTGCATTCTAGACTGTTCCCAGAAGCTCATAAAAAAGCTCAAAATCTCGCTCATGTATTGACATAACTACAATGCCAATAGTACCTTGTCCTGGGATTTAATGATTTAGCTTTGTTTTGTAGAAATGACCATTTTAGAACCAGTAATTCAACTATTATATAATTTTATTAGTATAATTATTTTCTGCAATCGGCTTCGGTTGCACCCAACCATGAAATGGCGGCAAGTGAAACAGCACTTGCCGAATACGATTACCTGACTAAAAATGGTATAGGGCCAGTACTGATTCCCAAAACCGGAGGGCGAGCCATGACGCTGCTGAGCCGTAAGGCCGATTATGCTCTCCTCATCCTGTCTTATCTCCACCAGAAGCCGGTGGGTGGGACGGCCCGAGCCATTGCCGAGAAGTTTGGGATCAGCCACCCATTTGTTGCGAACATTCTCAAAGAACTCTGCCAGAACGGATTTGTCCAGAGTCACCGTGGCGTTAAAGGCGGTTATGCTCTGGCTCGCGACGCTGCAACAATCACATTGGCCGAGTTGTTGGAAGCGATCGAGGATGGACTGCGGCTGACCATGTGCAATCCGGGGGCTCAACTCGAACACGAGAACTGCACACTCATGGGCGTCTGCACGCTGAAGGGGCCGATCGCGGAAGTTCACCACCGTCTCCTCGAAGTTCTTCGTGGAGTTACACTCGCGGAGTTGTTTGATCCGAGTGGCAAGCTCCCTCAGCCTGCCGCTTTGCATGCGCTTCCACTGCTTTCCCGATCGAGCATCGCCCCAATGACCGAACCTGTTTCCGTGTAAGAAGTGATGAGCAGTTGCGTACAGGTATACACCAGGAATTCGAGACGATCACGATGAAGACTCCCGTTTACATGGACAACAACGCAACGACCCGGACCGATCCCCGGGTCGTTGAAGCCATGCTTCCATACTTCACCGAAAAATACGGCAACGCTGCGAGCCGAAACCACCCATTTGGGTGGGAGGCCGAGGCGGCGGTTGAAGAAGGCCGCGAGCAGATTGCCGCACTATTGAATGCTTCTGCAAAAGAAGTGATTTTTACGAGCGGAGCGACTGAGAGCAACAACCTGGCGATCAAGGGTGTTGCGGCGATGTACAAAAAGAAGGGCAACCACATCATCACGCAGGCGACGGAACACAAGGCCGTCCTCGACACATGCAAGCGACTCGAACGCGATGGTTTTCAGGTCACCTATTTGCCAGTGGATCAGTACGGACAGGTTCATGCCGAGCAGATTCGCGAGGCCATCACCGACAAGACGGTGCTTGTGTCCATAATGGCAGCGAACAATGAGATCGGTACGCTCCAGCCGATCAAGAGCATCGGCAAGTTGTGCAAAGAAAAAGGCGTTCTGTTCCACACAGATGCTGTTCAGGCGATTGGGAAGATCCCCCTCAATGTCGATGACATGGGGATTGACTTGCTCAGCATTTCCGCGCACAAGATATACGGACCCAAGGGAATGGGTGCCCTCTACGTTCGCAAGAAAGACCCACGGGTTCGGCTGGAACCTCAGATAGATGGTGGCGGACACGAACGGGGAATGCGTTCGGGAACTCTTCCAGTACCGTTGATTGTTGGGCTTGGACGTGCATGTGAGATTGCCAGAAACGAGATGGCGACCGAGAATGAACGGACATTCCGACTCCGTGAGCGGCTCCGCAAGGGGATCATGGACAAACTGCCCGAAACGTACTTGAATGGACATCTAACGGAACGCCTTCCGGGGAACGCCAATATCAGCTTCGCCTATGTTGAAGGTGAGGGGTTGATGATGGGCATCAAGGACGTGGCGGTATCGTCTGGTTCAGCATGTACGAGTGCGAGTTTGGAACCGAGCTACGTCTTGCGGGCGCTTGGGGTGGGCGATGAACTCGCCCATTCGAGCATTCGTTTCGGGATCGGCCGCTTCAACACGGAGGCTGAAGTGGACTTCGTGGTTAATCTGGTTGTCCGCGAGGTCAGCCGACTCCGCGAGATGTCCCCGCTCTACGAGATGGTGCAACAGGGAATCGACATCAAGAAGATTGAGTGGGCAGCGCACTGAAATTGAAGGGGCGAGTAGTCAGGGGAAAGAAGCAAAAACTGAGGGTATGCTCTTCTATTGCTGGCTTTCTACCTGCCATTCTTCTAGGAGCAAACGATGCCATACAGCGATAAGGTTCTCGACCACTACAACAACCCGCGGAACGTGGGCAGCTTCGATGCCAAAGATCCCACAATTGGGACCGGGCTTGTGGGTGCCCCCGAGTGCGGCGATGTTATGAAACTCCAGATCAAGGTGAATCCGGACACTGGCGTCATTGAGGATGCCAAGTTCAAGACGTTTGGGTGCGGTTCCGCTATCGCCTCCAGCAGTCTTGCCACGGAGTGGCTCAAGGGTAAGACGGTCGATGAAGCGATGGGGATCAAGAACACTGAGATTGTGGAAGAACTGGCTCTGCCGCCCGTGAAAGTTCACTGCTCGGTATTAGCCGAGGACGCAATCAAGGCGGCGATCAAAAACTACCAAGAAAAGCAGGATACGGTTGAAGAAAAGGCCACCGACGCTGTGCCTGCATCCGTTGGCTGACCGACTTCTGGCCACATGGCGGGTTAGATTTACTTGCCAGTGGTGGTATCATTCATCAGAGACCCAAAACGAAAGTCACTCTCAAACCTGGATTCCAAGGAGATAGTCATGGCCACTGCTATTGCACCGGAAACTCAAGTAGTAGCACCGGAAACTCAAGGTCTTGGGCTGAAGGATGCACCTCCAGCCGCTCCGCCAATCAGCGTTACCGAGAAGGCTGCGAGCGAGGTGAAACGCCACATCGCGGACATGCAGGCCAGCGGCCAGATTGAGGCCGGGGGCAAGCTGTATCTGCGCGTGCGGGTGCAGGGCGGCGGATGCAGCGGGTTCCAAAACAAACTTGACCTCGATGCCAAGTACGATGAGAAGACCGACCACAAGCTTGAGTTCCACGGGATCGAAGTGGTTGTCGACAAGCGATCGATGCTGTATCTGTCTGGGGCCGTTGTGGACTTCCACGACGATCTGAACAAGCGAGGATTCACCATCTCGAACCCGAGCGCCAAGAGTACCTGTGGGTGTGGCAGTTCGTATTCGATGTGATTGGTGATTAGTCAATGGTCCATAGTCATTGGTCAGCCATTTTCGGTGGCTGGCCTCGAATGTGATCCTGTGGCCAAGTGACTATTGACTATGGACCAATGAGCATGGACTAATGACCAATGATGCAAGACCACTTCCAGCGCCTCGGATTACCGAGGCGTTTTTCGGTTGATGAACATGAGTTGGAGCGAGCATATTTGGCTCTGTCGCGGGCCATTCACCCCGACTATCATTTAACTGGGTTGGATGCGGAACTTTCTGCGAGTCTTGAACTGTCAGCAGCCCTCAACGAGGCGTACAACACCCTTCGCGATCCGTTCGCCCGTGCGGACTATCTCTTGACTCTTGAGGGTGGCCCATCGGCTTCCGAACACAAGCACTTGCCTCAAAACTTCCTGGCGGAAATGCTGGAAGCGCGGGAAGAAGTGGAGCAAGCGCGGGGAACCCCGGCGGAAGTCATGCGGCTCGATGAAGAGTTCAGCAGACGCTCCGCGGCGATCATGGAACAGGTTGGGAACGCATTCGATCGTTATGAGTCACTAATGCCAGAAGACCCGCAGCGAGTGAACCTCCAAACCCAGATCAGGGGTCTATTGAACGCCGCGAGGTATATCCGCGGGTTGCTCCGTGATCTTAACGCCGACTGACACAGAAGGAGACCTCTCGTGTACGACATGGCAAACATGAAGAAGTTGAAGACGATGAAGGAACTTGCGCCGGAGGCTGTGGGCGCGTTCCACGCGTTCAACGATGCAGTGTTCAAGGATGGTGCTCTTTCGGTGAAAGTGAAGGAGTTGCTTGCCGTGGCGGTGGCACTGACAACGCAGTGTCCGTATTGCATCGAGATCCACGTCAAGAAGGCGAAGGCGGCAGGTTGCACGGAAGCGGAGCTAACGGAAGTGACGATGGTGGCAGCAGCCTTGAAAGCAGGGGGAGCGGTCACACATGGCACGCATGCCATTGCAGGAGCGTAATCGGGTTTGTTTTACCCAACTGTATTGAACGATGGTTCGGGGGATGAGTTCGGAGAGGTATACCGGGCGTGTAACTCAGCGGTTAGAGTGCCTCCCTTACAAGGAGGAAGTCGGGGGTTCGAGTCCCTCCACGCCCATTAGATAAAACCCCTTCAGCCGAAGCATTTTTGCTTACCCCGGTCAGTTCCGGGCGCGGCTTCCAAACGCCAGATTCTGCGGAAAATTCCGTGGAATCCGGAGGAATCCGCCGATGGCTCGTACGCGCAATCTCACACCTACCTACTTCAAACACAAGCAATCCGGCCGCGGTCGTCTAGCCTGGACGGACGGCAATGGCAACCGGCATGAGCAGTTACTGCCCGGCAAATATGGCTCTGCTGAATCGCTCAGAGCCAAAGCCCGGCTAGAACTGGAATTGACTGTCTCTCTCAAACGCACTCTCGACAGCCCCGACCCTCTCACGGTTGCGGAATTGCTCGGTGTGTACCTCGACTATGCCGAACAGCACTATCGACACCCAGACGGCACGCCAACCAGCCAAATCACGGTCGTTAAGCTCACCATAAAGACATTTCGCGAACTTTACGCCGACAAACCCGTCTCCGACTTCGGGCCGCTCTGCGTAAAGATTGCCCGGCAAAAGTGGATCCAGGAAGGGCGATCACGAGCGGAATGCAATCGGCAGGTTGCGATACTAAAACGAATTTTCAAATGGGGTCTGAGCGAGGAACTGGTACCGGCAGAGATTTACCAGGGGGTGGCCGCTATCGCCGGTTTGCAACGCGGTCGGACCAAGGCACGCGAAACTGAACCCATCAAGCCGGTCGATGATGATGTGGTTGATGCTACGCTTCCCAACCTCGGCAGACACGTCCGTGGTCTGGTCGAACTGCAACGGCTGTGCGGATGCCGTCCTGGGGAAGCGTGTTCGATCCGGCGCTGCGATATCGAAACGGGTGGAACAATCTGGTTCTACAAGCCTCCGAAACACAAGAACAGTTACCGGGGGAAGCCCCGCACCATCGCTCTCGGCCCGAAGTCGCAAGTCTTGCTGGGGGAATTCTTCACGCCCAACCTGGACGACTACCTGTTCTCGCCGCGGAGAGCGGTAGAAGAATTGATTGCCGAGCGCTCCCAGAAGCGGAAAACACCGCGCTGGCCTTCCCACCTAAAGCGGAATGCGGACAAGCGGAAGAACAACAGGAAGTTGAAGGAAAGGTACACGAAGGGTTCCTACGAGTTGGCCATCGACCGCGCCTGCGATCGGGCTTTCGCCGCACCAGAACCGCTGGCTCAGCGTCAGGGCGAAACGGCCACCGCCTGGCAAGCTCGCCTGACCGATGATCAGAAAGCCAAACTGAAAGAATGGAAGAAGGCTCACCGTTGGAGTCCCAACCAGCTAAGGCACACCCACGGCACGAAGGTCAGGAAAGCGTTTGGCTTGGAAGCGGCCGGGGCTGCCCTGGGTCACTCGAAAATGTCGGCAACTGAAATCTACGCCGAACGCGATGCACAACTGGCCGCGACCGTGGCATTGACTCTTGGATGACACCTGACAACGGTTGGGTTCGGGCTGAAGTAGGAGGCTACGTCAGCCCGTTCCGACATCACACACGAGGCTCACTTCATGGCGACTGGTCAACCTGTTCCGGACGAACCTCCCTCGAGCCCACCGACAAAAACCGAAATGTTGTGGGAGTGCCACCGGCACGCGCGAGCGCTCTGCCAGATGGGATGGCAACTCAATCGGATAATCGGAGCCAACCCCAATTGGGAAAATGTAGCAGAGATAATGGCCCCGATTGCGAATGCGATCCACTGGCTCCTTGATAACGGCGCTGTCGGGTGGAAAGCACTTGCAATGTATGACGGACTTCGCCCCGATGCCGTGTTTCCAGCCAAATGCTTGGAATGGCCAGTGGAATGGGGAACCGGGGGCTATCGAAGCTGGCACGCCGCAATGTTCGAGCAAATGGTGTACGACGGCTCTTACTTCCAACTGCCAGTCTGGGTGGGAACCGCGCAGATCGGAGATTGGCAGTTAGCCCCATTACTTGACTGGAACAATCAGGAAAACGATTCCAAGTCGCGGGATTCTGCGTGGACTCGGATACGCGGCATGTCACCACCAGTTACTACCAGTGACGGCAAGGTCCATTTACGAATGATGCCGGACGACCCAGACTGGGTAACGGCTCGCGATTGGTCGGATAAAGACCCAGTCGGCAATAATTGCAACTTTGCCGGATGGTGGCACCTCCGTAACCTCGACCCTTACTCTCAAGTATCTCACCTCGAAGCCGAATACGCCTATGCTGTCCGGCACCTGGATCAGCAAGACTTGGTGGAACGCTGGTCGCCATATCTCAAAGTTGATGAGTGGATCGAACCACTCGGTGCCGAGAACCGAAACGGCGCAAGCCGTCAGCTCAAGATTTGGGCCGGAGAGGGGAAGGCTGAACGGCCCAAGAAGCAAGGAGATCAACAACCCCGCGGCTGGCGGGTGTTACTTGACGAACTGACTCCGGAGCAGCGAATTAGGGTCCAGGATAAAGAACGGGAACGCATCCAGAGAGTGATTGACAAGAAGAAGTAGCAGTCCTGACCGACCCCGCCGTCGAGGGAATGCACCTATTTGCACGCTAATGTCAGGGAATGCACAATCCGTGGTCGTCTCACACCGGCCGCATTCCTCTCGCGCACCCTCGAAGTCTACGATGCCCCCATGCAACCATCACTGCATGAGGGCATTTTCATGTCGGAATTTTCTCAATCACAGATCATCCAAGAAATCGTAAACGGTCTCGCTCTGTCGATGAGCGCTGCCGGCAAGATTGTGCCCGCTCTCCGCGGCGAGAGTAGTACGCGGCCCGAGACTATCTGGCGATGGTGCAGGCATGGCCACAAATTACGGGACGGAACGACAATAAAATTGGAATGCGCCCGCCTTGCTGGAAGGTGGTTGACCAGCAAGCCAGCCCTGGCTCGGTTCCTCGAACGGGTCACCGCCGCCTCATCTCCTGAATCGACCGACCCCACCTCTCTTGCCCCAACCCCCCACTCTGCTGCCTCCGGCAAGCGTTGCGAAGCTGCTGTCCGCAAGCTCACATCGCTGGGAGCGTGAGCCCCAAGAAACAAAAAACCCCCGGGTGCGAACCGGGGGCATGAACCAGACCATCAGCGAAAAAAACATCCAGCGGGCCTCTTATCATGCTACTCGACACACCCGAAAGTTCAATCGGCGATGCCGATGATTCCGCCGAAAATGATCGGCCATTTGTTGTTACCGAACGAGGCCAACTCGCCCTCGATCCGCCCCATCCTCAATCATCTCCGGATGGCCGAAATCTACTTGATCCCCGCGACTGCGACCGAGCAGAAGGGGACAAACAATGACCACCCACAACGGTACCCCCACACCTGCTGATGCTGCGCGATTCCATTTGAAGCTCGGTCAATACGCCGTCCCAAACTATCCCCGGACGAAACGGCCTGTTGGTGAGGATTGGGAGAAGCTTCGCATAACCGAGAAGGACATCGAGCGGCTGTTCAGACCGGAAAACAACGTCGGCCTGCTGGTCGGTAAGCCATCCGGCGGGCTGGTCGATGTGGACCTCGACTGCTCTGAAGCGGTTGCGGTCGCCACGATCCTGCTCCCGGCAACTGGGATGATTTGCGGCAGAGAATCCGCTCCTACATCGCACTGGTGGTTTCTTGTTGATGATCCACCCGAGAAGTCCTCCGACGGGTTTGACGATCCCACAATCAACGACTCAGACAGTCCCCGATGCAAGTTACTGGAACTCCGCTCCACAGGCGGCCAGACGATTGTTCCACCAAGCGTATACGGTGCCGACCCAAAGAAGGGGCATCCCACAGAGGAACAGTGCGTTTGGTACACACACGGCGAACCAGCCAAGGCTCTCATCGAGGAGTTAAAGATCGCTGTCCGAGAAGTGGCCGCGGCTTCACTCATCAGTCGATACTGGCCGAAGGGTGGCCGGAACGCCGCAGCCCTTGCCCTGGCAGGTGGACTCCTTCGAGCAGGGTGGAAAGAGGAACGGGTCGAGACATTTATCCGGGCAGTATGTAAAGCGTCGAGAGACGAAGAGGTTAAGAACCGGGTCGATTGCGTTCGACATACCGCCGAAAGGCTTGCCGAAGGCAACAAGAAAGCGACCGGCTGGCCCGCCCTCGCAAAGGCGTTTGGAGAGCGGGGGCAGACAATTGTGGGGAAGGTGTGCGAATGGTTGGGCATCCAGCCGTCTAAGTCATCGAGTGGTTCTGCATACATTGGTTCTGGAAGCAGAAGCAGCAATAATCCTCAATCCACCCCACCATCACCACCTCCGCAGATCCCTCCTTACGTCCCTTTCCCAACTGAGCTGCTTCCGCCCATCCTTCGGGCTTATGTCGAGGCAATTGCTTCGGCGATGAACTGCGACGAATCGTACACTGTTCTACCATCCCTGGCCGCGCTTGGAGCAGCAATCGGTGTCTCGCACGTTGCTTCGCCTAAGAACAGGTGGAAGGAGCCCCCATACGTTTGGGCATTGACGATCGGAAAGTCCGGGGCAATCAAGAGCCCACCCTACCGCGACGTTGAGGATATGGCGGAGGACATCAACGACCGCTTGGAAAAGGACTATGAGGCCGAGATGCTGGAGTATGAGGCCGAACTCGCAGCCTGGGAAGAGGCAAAACATAACGATGACGAAGCCGGACCAAAACCAAAACAGCCGGTGAAGAAGGCGTTCATCAAAGGTGATGTGACAATCGAGGCTCTGGTTGGGGCACTTCAGAACAATCCACGAGGGCTGTTCATCGGACAGGACGAACTCAGCGCCTGGATCGGGGGCTTCGTGAAGTATTCCGGAAAGACTGGCACGAGCGATCTTCCACGCTGGCTCCAACTCCACCACGCCGGGACCATCAATTACACGCGAAAGACAGGCGACCCGGACAAACGTGAGGTTCGAGTGCGCGGGGTAGGGGTGTCTGTCACCGGGACGATCCAGCCGAAGGTTTTATCTCGTGTGCTGACGGAAGAGTTCCGGGCATCGGGCTTCCTCGCTCGCCTTCTCCTTGCCATGCCTCCGTGGCGTAAACGGCAATGGACTGAGGCAGAAATTGATGACTCGATCCGAGAGCCGTTCGCTGGGTTACTCAGCGACTTGTCCCGACTCCCTCGCGGGAAATGGCCGAATGGGAATCCGGCACCACACCTGATTCGGTTGTCGGATGAGGCCAAGGAAATGTTTGTGGCGTTCTACAACGCCAATGGAGCGGCCCTGGAAGTAGCAGATGAGGATATGAGCGCAGTGATGAGCAAGTTGGAAGGCTATTCCCTCCGTTTCGCCCTTATCTTCCACTGTTGCAGGCTGAAGGAGAACGCCAAGGACGTTCGGATCGCTGCCTCCGACATGACTGCGGCGATCAAACTGACCACATGGTTTCGGGACGAAGCGGAGCGTGTTTACATGGCCCTGGCTGAGCCAGTGGAGACGCAAAATGCCCGCCAACTGGCCGAGACGATTCGTAAGCTCGCGGAGCGATTTGGTGGTCGGGTGACTCCTCGCCAACTCCAACGGTTCAATTGCAGGAAGTACCCCACTTCCGCGACTGGGGAGGCCACTCTCCACACCCTAGTCGGGCTGGGGTTTGGCCGATGGGAAGACATAGCAGCCAGTCCCAACGGTGGAGCCTCATCGCGAGCTTATGTGCCGTGCATGACGCATGACACAACCCCCACCGAAGAAGATGACGAATCTCCCGCTAACGAAAGCAAGGAAACTGGTGTGCATGACACAACCCCAGAGAAAGGGTTCCCGGGGTCAGCGGGTGTGGAGGAATGCGTTGACGCAACTCCTCAAGAATCAGGGAATTGCAACTCAGCTTGCCATTCCGGTGTGGAGGTGGTGTCATGCGTGTCATGCGTCATGCAGAGTGGTGGATCGTCCGAAACCGATCCTGGCCCGCCTCCTCAAACCCCCGACCAGTTCTGTCATGCAAATGGGGTTGTGTCATGCACTGATCCAGAAAAGGCTCATGGAAATGTTGCTTCAAAATCTCAACCATTCTTACCGCGACTTGGGTATCGAGTGATCGCATCCGAAGGAGGTCTCTCTGACGTTGTTTCCGCCATCGAAGACGATGGGGGGATGGTCGGCCTGGATACGGAAACCACTGGGCTGAATCCCGCCCGAGATCGGGTCCGGATGCTCCAACTGGCAACGATCAAAGGAACGTACCTGATCGACCTCTTCGCCCTCCCCAACCCCGCCACCGATCTTGCCGAGCTATTCCAGGTAACTGCCCGGAACGGCATCATCGGACACAATCTGGCGTTCGATCTTCCATTCCTGATGCGCCTCGGGTTCGTTCCGGATCGGGTGTTCGACACCATGCTGGCCAGTCAGGTTCTTCACGCTGGGGAGGACTTCGCCACGAAGCATGGCCTGAAGGATTTGGTGTCTCGACACCTCGGGCTGACGCTCGACAAGGAACAACAGGATGCCGACTGGTCCGGCCCTCTGACGCCGGAGATGGTCCAGTACGCTGCAAGGGATGCCGAGATACTCATCCCAATCCGACAAGCACTGATCGAGCAAGCCAAAGCGGCCAAACTTTCCAACGTCCTCGACATCGAGATGAAGGCTCTCTCGTGCATTGCCTGGGCATCAGTTCTAGGTGTCGGGTTCGACCGACCAGCTTGGGAGACGATTGCAGCCGAGACGATCGCTGAGCGAGAAAGACTTCGGGAACAACTCGATACCATCGCCCCCAGCACGCACGACCTATTCGGTGCCCGGAACTGGGACTCGCCCGAGCAAGTGCAATCGGCATTCGCGGACAAGGGCATTACGCTCAAATCGACGGATGACGACGCCCTTGCAGCCATCAATCACCCACTCGCTGCACTGGTGCGGGAGTATCGCTCTGTGGCCAAGCGGGCAAGCTCTTACGGGCTGGAGTGGCTTCGACACGTTCAGCAGGGCCGAGTCTACGCCAACTGGAAACAGATCGGGGCCGGTGCCTCGGGTCGCATGAGTTGCAAGGAGCCGAACCTCCAGCAACTCCCCCGTGATGTTCGTTACCGGCGATGCTTCGTTGCTCCCCCTGGTCGCGTGTTGGTGAAGGCGGATTACTCTCAGATCGAACTCCGGATCGCCGCCAAGATCGCCAAGGATCAGCGGATGCTCGATGCCTACCAGAATGGCGAAGATCTGCACACTCTGACGGCCCGCGCTCTGCTCGGGAAGCAAGACGTGGCGAAGGCCGATCGTCAATTGGCCAAAGCGATCAACTTCGGCCTGCTCTACGGCATGGGTGCCCCTGCACTGAAGCAGTATGCACTGTCGAACTACGGGGTGAGTCTGACAGACCAGGAAGCACTCCAACACCGGAACACGTTCTTCCGTACCTACCGCGGCTTGCGGAAGTGGCATCAATCCATGCCGAATACCGCGATGGACACCAGAACCCTTGCTGGCAGACGGCGAGGCGGTGTGAAACGCTACACCGAGAAACTGAACACTCCGGTGCAGGGGACAGGAGCGGACGGGCTCAAACGCGCAATAGCGTTGCTGTGGGAGCGGCGAGCGGAGTGTCCCGGAGCGTTTCCGGTCCTCTTCGTTCATGACGAGATCGTGGTCGAGTGTGATGTGGAGCAAGCAGAACAGGTGAAAACGTGGCTGGTGAATGCCATGAAGGACGGAATGTCTCCACTCGTCGATCCTGTTCCAGTCGAAGTCGAAGCGACTATCGGCACCACCTGGGGAGGTGACCCAAGCCCGTCACCAGCGGCAAGCAGGCAACCCGGCAACGCATAATGGGTTGAGCGGTGTTGATCCCGTAGCGAGGCTCACATGCACATTCGCGACAGAGTTGTTGAACTCCGCCGTGTACCGGCTTCACAGTTGAAGCCAAATCCTGCGAATTGGCGGAGTCATCCAAAAGAGCAGGCAGATGCTCTCCGTGGCCTATTGGCGGAAGTAGGTTTTGCAGGGGCTGCTCTGGCCAGAGAGTTGGAAGACGGATCGCTGGTCCTCATAGATGGCCATCTTAGGGCCGAAACCACCGGCGATCAGCCCATCCCCGTTCTCGTTCTCGATGTGACGGCAGAGGAAGCGGACAAGTTGCTCGCCACGTTCGACCCTATTGGCGCAATGGCAACGGCTGATGCCGAGAAACTGGAAGCCTTGCTCGCGGAAGTCAGCAGTTCCAACGATGCAGTCAACGCACTTCTGGCGAGTGTGGCCCAAGATGCGGGGATCACCACTGCCGTTGAAGAACCCGAACCCGCAGGACAGCGCACAATCCCCGAGAAGTACCAAATCCTGATCGAGTTCGAGGACGAGCAGACACAGGCTCAGTGGCTTGAAAAACTCACCACGGAGGGGCTGAGCTGTCGCTCGCTGATTTCATGAAGCTTTCCATCTCCCGCACTGCCGAAATCGCTCGCACTGCGCGGGTACTTCAACTCGAAGGACTCTTCGATGTTGCTCCGAGCCAGCAGAGCGAATCAACCTGGGACATCGAGTTGCCGATCGAAGGCTCTGATTGGCAAATCGGGCTGATCGTCGGGCCAAGTGGTAGCGGTAAATCCACCCTGGCCCGTGAGGCGTTTCCTGATGTCCCCTTCGTCGCGGCAAACGGGGGTTACGAGTGGCCAGACGACAAGGCAGTCGTGGACGGGTTTCCCTCCGACTTGTCCATCAAGGAAGTAACGGGTGCCCTGTCCTCCGTGGGGTTCTCTTCTCCTCCAGCGTGGCTTCGCCCCTTCCGGTGTCTGTCCACAGGTGAGCAGTTCCGGGCAACACTAGCCCGCGCCTTGTGTGATTCCGCCCCTTTGATTGTGGTCGATGAATTCACCAGCGTGGTGGATCGCACCGTTGCCCAGATCGGCTCGGCAGCAGTGGCGAAGGCGATCCGTCGGATACCTGGGAAGCGGGTAGTGTGTGTCACCTGCCATTACGACGTGGAGGAATGGCTCTGTCCGGACTGGACGCTGGAGATGCCCAAAGGCGAATTCGCCCGGAGGTCACTTCAGCGCCCGCCAGTTGCTCTGGAGATCGTCCGCGTCCATCCGTCGGCTTGGGAGCTATTCCAGCATCATCACTACATGAGTGCCGAGCATCATCCCGGAGCGAAATGCTTCTGTGCCTTCCTACGCGAGCAGCCGGTCGCGTTCTGTTCCGTGATCCACTTCCCGCACAAGACCGGCGGCTGGTGGAAGGAGCATCGAACCGTGGTCCTGCCCGACTTCCAGGGCGTTGGGATTGGCAACCGGTTAAGTGAATACGTCGGATCAGTGTTTCGGGCCACTGGAAAGCCCTACCGCGATGTGACGGCACATCCGGGGCACGTTCATCATCGGGCCAAGTCGCCGCTCTGGAAGGTGACCCGGCCGATGTCCCGGATGCGTCCGCAGTCCAAGAAGACCAGTCTCAACCGTGGGGTGGGGACGGCGAAGACGGTTAGCTCGTCTCGCCTCACGATGTCTTTCGAGTATGTCGGCCCCGCCCGCCCTGAGGAGGCCCGCAAGTTCGGGTTGATCTAATGCGACTCCGTTCGTTTATATCCGCAAAGCTCCACGGGCTGAGGGTGACCGGATGCCATCTGGACTACCACGGGAGCCAGACTATCCCCCGGTCAGTTCTCGATGCTGCTGGCATCCTGCCCTACGAGCGAGTCCTGGTTGTCAATCAGGCAAACGGGAAACGATGGGAGACCTATGCGATTGCCGGGGACGAGGGCGTATGCACCCTCAATGGGGCGGCAGCCCATAACGGAGCCGTGGGAGACCAGATCATCGTGATGACGTTCACCCTTGCAGAGAAGTACGAACCTGCCAGAGTGCTGTTCTTCGACGAACGCAACCGGGTTCGGGAAACACTCATCTACGACCGGGAGCCGAGCCATGATCCCGCTTAGAGTGCTGGAACTCGGCAACTTCGTGGTTCCGGCCTATGCAGGGATGATTTTGGCCGAACAGGGTGCGACGGTCCAGAAGTGGACGAACGGGAAAGACCCGATTCTCGGTTGCAGGTCGGGGGCAGAACTCTGGGCCTGGATCAACCACGGCAAGGCGCTGGTAAACCGCCCTGTCGCCTCGCTACCTGGCGATCCTCCCGTAGTCGATGTGGTGATCGACAACTTCCGACCCTCGACACTGGCGGCCTGGGGGATTGATCCGGAGGACCTCGCCGAACGGCATGGCTGGGTCTGGGTCTCGATGCGGAGTGAGGTCGGGGAGCGATCGTTCGACCTGATTGCACAGGCCCGGAGTATCCGCGAGTATGGTCCGCATGTTCCGTTCTGGCTGGGCGATACCGCGGGCGGCTTGTGGTTGGCGTTCAAGGCGTTGTCGATGCACTTGGCGAGGAAGCCGGGGCATTACGTTCTCGGGCAAGCATCGGTGTTGCAGAAGTTGGTCGAGGGAGAATTGCTGGTCGAGAGGCCGGAGCCGCTGCAGGGAAACGTGGTGCCGTGGGATCCGGAAGCCTATTTCATGTCTGATGTGGCTGCGGTAGTGGAATACAAAGGCGACCGGTTTGAGGAGCCCGTCCGGTCACGAAAGTGGAAGCTGGCGAATCTGTGGCACGTCAACGGGCGGATGCGGGTATGAGTTTGGGCGGGCTCGTGTGCTTCTTCAAGTTCGCCAGATAACCGACTCGCCGATTTCTCGGAGAACACCTTCAGAACGGTAGCAAACAACCCATCACGGTAACTGAGTGGCTTCCGCTCCCGTCCGGGCTTGCGTGGGTCTTCGGGAAGTGTGGAGCAAAGATCGGCAAGCGATTCGTGGAAATGACCACGTTCGTTAATTTGTGCGGCGTTGTAGTTCGGCCAGTCCTGCTTGTAGGTCTGCCGAGTCGCGGTCGTCTTGACCGTGACAGATTGGTTTCTCGTTTCCTTGTATGTTTCGTAGTCCATCTCTTGCGTCTGCGTAATCGTGATTTCAACAGCGATGATGTGCTTGCACTTGAACCCGGCTTCATGGTCGGGGCAAGTGCAGTGGGGCTTTACCGCGTCTGGGAAGACGCAATACTTCGACTCACTACTCAGGCTTGGAACCCACCACAGATCGCCCTTGCGGGTGAGCCGTTGTGGGTGAGCCGTTGTGATTCAGCGATTGCCCGTCCACGTTCTTCGCGAGTGCTCATCGTAAATCCCCTTTGGCTTGATGTATTTAATTGTAGTGACAAATAAATATAATGCAAGATCAGAAGGGGACTTGACTGAAATTTTTTTGTAATTACAATTTCATTTATGAAACCCAAACGTGGAGCACCGCGGAAGTCGGCAGCGAAGTCAAAACGCGCTCTTGTTCAAATACGTCTACATGAGACTGAAAAGAGAGCTTTTGAACAAGCCGCCGACATGGACGGAAAGAAATTGAGCGAGTGGATTCGAGATCGACTGCGGCGCAATTCCCGTGAGGAATTAGAGCGTCTTGGGCAAGCGGTTCCATTCCTTATGACCGGATCGACACCCTAGATTTCCTAGGAGTTCGCGCATATTATCGCAAAATTGCGATTGACTCAGACGGCATGGACGCTATCGTAAAGTAAGGGATTTTGTCGAATGCCCCGGATAGAGGTACGCGCATTCTGTAACAGCAAATTGGACATCCCCATTATGGGATGGCTAGGTGAGTTGGCTCAACGAGAACCCGGGGTCTTTGCAAAGTGTCTGGCCAGAATAAAGCGTTTGGCAGAATGTGGTCACGATCTGAGAAGACCTGAAAGCGCCCCACTTCGCGATGGTATCCATGAATTGCGCGTTAGACGAAAACGAGTAAATTATCGAATCCTGTACTTTTTTCACGATAACAAATTTGCTTGCCTATCCCACGGGATCAAGAAAGAGGCTGAGGTTCCGGATGCCGAAATTGAAAGAGCAATAAGCAACAAGAGGCTCGTTCGTAGCGATCCGGACAAATACACAACTATTTTCGAGAATTAATATGGGCACGTCCAGAAATATGGCTGAATGGATTCAGGCGCAAATGGCCCGCGATCCTGCTTTGGCGGAAGCGATCAGCAAAGAAGAACTCAATGTTTGGATCGCACAACAAGTGCATCACTTCCGAAAGCAAGCTGATCTTAGTCAAAAGCAACTTGCCGAGAAAAGCGGAACGAAGCAATCCGTCATCTCCAGAATTGAGGATGATGATTACGATGGCCATTCATTGACCCTGTTGCACAAGATCGCGTGGGCTCTGAGCCTCAAACTAAATGTCACCTTTTCCAAAGAAACCCCAATCAGAGTTTTGAGTGGTAGTAGCCCTGTGAAGACTATCAGTTTTGCTCCGTCGATACCTTCACTTACGACAAATTCCACGATGCTTATGGGAATAAGTCCAATAACTTTTGTTGGTAGCTATCAAATTGCCTCAGGATCAAATATTGTGACTACGGATAGGGCGAGGTCTTAAAATGCCGCGCCCAGCGTATGTCATGTTCGCAAATTCTGGAGCAAACGACCAAGTATCAAACTTGGTGAGTTTGTTCGATATAATAGAGATAGTAAACGTATTCCAGCCAAACGCCCCGATTCAATTTCCACCACCGGTGGGCACCACAAATCTAAACCGAATTGTTGTGGCTTGGTTGCGAGAAGACGGGGATTCCGATGCCGACAGATTTGAAGGTCAGATAGCCGTTGTCAATCCAGATGGGACCGATTTATTTGCGGTCATTGCGGAAGCATTTTCTTTTACCTCTCCGTTCTTTAGATGGACAGCACCAGTCCCGCCATTTGGATTCAACGCATTAGGAATTCATCAGATTGAAGCTCGTCTCCGTCGCGTTGGCGAACAACAGTGGTCTTGGCGACAGAATTTTCCCTTTATCGTTCAGGCGATGCCAATGCCTCCGGCAGTTCCAGCAGAACCTCCGGCGGGATAATACTCAAATCTCGACTAGAAAATCACTCTGCACTTTTTTGAGCTGATCTGCACTCTTGGAAATGCCAAATTGACAGCTTCGGCCTCCAAGAGTGCAAAGCCCCCAAATCCCAAATCAGGCTTTGCACAATTAACCCCTTGGAAACCGCAATATTTGTGCAGCATCCTGCTTTTTTGTGCAGAGTTCCGGTGTGATCCCCATGACATACATTTCTTGAATCAACACGCAAAGGTTGTGGCAGACGAACTTGGCGTAAACTTCGTTTTTCTGTGCCGTGTCGTTCTTTGATCGTACCGAGTCACCGAACTTACGCTTAACCATCGCCACCGTGGATTCCACATTGCTACGCTTGTGATAGTGTGCAAGGTATTCTTCCTTGTGAAGCCCGAAGTAATGGAACGCCTTCTCGAATGAACCGCCGATCCCGCCAGTGGTGTTGCTCTTGAACATGGGATAGAAGCTACCGCCGTGCTTCTCGACTGCTGCGAAGTTCGCGGCACTGGCATAAGCCTTGTCCGCACTCATTTCGTGGATGGTAAACGATTCCGCTGTCTTTGCGGTCAGTGCTGGGAGTTGCGGGCTGTCTGCGGTGTCTTGGTCTTCGATATGGCAAGCGGTCACGACGTTGGTGCGAACTCCAGTAGTGAAATGGGCTTTCACGAACCGTGCTTCGGTTCGCGTCTTATTGTACTTGAAGTCGAACCAAGAAGTGTATTTCTGCGTACTGAATCCAGTACTGTCTGTGGCGAAATCAACTTCGATTGCTCGGAATGGCAATGCGGTGTTCTCGATCATCCCCTTGAGGAGTGGCGTAGCAGTGGGATTATCGAAGACGTTCAGAACCGAGTTGAAGTGCGGTAATCGTGCGATATATCCCCGCTCGTGCGCTTCCTCAAGATGGCCAGCGAATCGACGGGCCGACTTTTCGCTGTAGACCTTCAGCACAGCCGAGAATAGCCCATCACGATTCCCGATTGGTGGGCGACCGCGACCAGCCTTGCGAGTATCGGGAAGCGTGGAACAGAGATCGGCAAGCAGTTCTTGGAAGTGTTCAACTTCGTGAACTTGAGCAGCGTTGTAGTTCGGCCAGTCCTGTTTGTAGGTCTGCCGAGTCGCGGTCGTCTTGACCGTAACAGATTGGGTTCGCGTTTCCTTGTACGTCTCGTAGTCCATCTCCTGTGTCTGCGTAATCGTGATCTCGACAGCGATAATGTGTTTGCACTTGAACCCAGCTTCGTGGTCTGGGCAGGTGCAATGCGGCTTTACCGAGTCTGGGAACACGCAATACTTCGACTCACTGGACTGTGATGGAACCCACCATAGATCGCCCTTGCGAACCAACCGTTGCGATTCAGCGATTGCCCGTCCGCGTTCTTCGCGAGTGCTCATTGTACTACTCCAATTGATTCACTGGAGTAATTGTAGTCAATGTAATACTACAGTCAAGAAGTTTTTGGTTGTTTTCTCGAAATAAGTTGTCTACAGTAATTGCATGGCAAGACCCAAAAAAGACCCTGCAATGCGCATGAACACCGATCTCCGCATTCCGCTAACAACCGAACAAAAGGAGATTATTGTTGAAGCTACCAAAGCAGAACCGGAAGGTATGGCGGCTTGGGCTAGAAACCTTTTATTGAGTGCAGCAAGGCAAAAGATTTCCAAGCGTGCTGATGAAACCGAAAAAGTATAATATCCGTTATGGTTTCAGACGGTTCCATACCAGAAAGGTTCACATTAACCGAGCAACTTTGCTTGAAAGCATATACAATTGGACAGTAGAATTGAGAAGAGTATCTCGTAAATTTGCCCTGACCCCAAATCCGATGACATATCTTTGGGGAACTGCCACAATTTTTTTAGGAGACATCCCTTCGCCTCTCCCATGCGAGATTTGTACAACCGACTTTCCGAGGTCGGTTTTGACAAAAGATTCCTGCAAGAAGTCATATTGCCGGAGTGGTGGGAGGATTCTCTAGCCGCTTTCTCGTTTAATAGGGCCATTGCCGAATCGACTATTGCGGGACATCTCGGCTGTAAGGTGGCGGATTTGGCCGACCATAAGGCGTCTCTTGCTCTGCCGTCAACTGGCGGAGAACTCTTTAAGAGACAAAAAAACAGCGACATCAATAAACTTCGCCCCACTTTGCAAATTGCTCGCCGTGCGGCAAGCATAATCAAGTCGTCGCTTGTCAATGTGCCTGATTTCGGGGGGAAAGCGACAGCACAAGAGATTCGGGAACTAATTCTCGGCAAGAGTGGTGTAGTCAACCTTAAATCACTAGTTCAATTCTGTTGGGGTTGGGGGATACCAATCCTTAGAATATCTAGACTACCAAACAGGGCTGGTAAGTTTGCTGGTGTCGCAATTCTTGACAGTGATCGACCGGTCATAGTAATGGCATGTGGTCATGAAGCTCCGCCGTGGGTTGCTCATTACCTAGCACATGAAATAGGTCACATAGTTCTCGGTCATGCTCCGAACGAAGTTGATGTGATAGTAGATTCCGAGCTAGAGAAAGCTGCCGCTGAAGACGATTTAGAAAGAGAGGCCGATAAATTTGCTTTTCATTTGCTGACCAGTAAGGACGAGGGAATTAGGTTTGCACCAGCTCAATCTGGAGAGTATTACGGTAGACAACTTGCCGATGCAGCGAAACGCTATGTTGACAAACAAAATTATCCGATTGACATCGGGGCGGTATGTCTAGCATACGGGTTCTCTACATCAGAATACGCAGTATCACAAGTTGCTTTAAAACGCCTTGGTTTGGACACTGGCGCTAAAAAGATAATTAACTCGCAACTAGTCGTTCATATAGATCAATTCAAACTAACCGAATCTACTACTAGGTTCATAGAGTCGGTTTGTGAAATTGAGCTGACTGACTCGCATGAACACTAAGTTTCTGTGTATTGATTCTGATATATTTGCAATTCTTGCCGCTGCAAAACGGCTTGAACGTGTGATTGATTTATTGAATTTCAAGATGGATGAAGTGAGAAGACTTCCAGCATTAGATCACATGCTAAGACACCCGAAAAGCTTTTCGGAGTTCTCTCTGCAACAAAAGCAGGTGGCCCTGGAGATGGCTTTAAAGATAAAGCCCCTGGAAGAGTCGCCTAACAATTCCGAGAATCGCCAAAAACTTGTGAAGATTAACATCGACGCGGGAGAACAAGTCCTTTATGCCCTCGTCGCCGAACAACCAATGACATGGCTTGCATCTGGCGACATTAAGTCCATGAAAGCCTTGGCAGACCCCGATCTCTGCGAAATCAAAAAGATGATTTCTTCTCGAATAGTCTGTTTTGAGGCTTCAATATATCTACTTATAAAGATGGACGGATATCGAAGCACTGCTGATGCTTTTTCATCTATGAGGCAAAAAAACGCAAAAGTGAGATCAATTTTCCCGGAAAAGGAACCCCTTGAAGCTAATCAAATGGACGGCATTGTCTCATACTTACGATCTCTATGCTCAGAACTTGGACGCGGTTTTCTCTTCTGCCCTCCGTGCCCAAAGTCACACGAAGGCGATTGCAACCTTAGCGAGCCTCCGCCTTTTTAGGACGCAATTTGTATGACTTAGAAAAACTTGTTTTCAGAGGGGTCCGGAGCTTCAATCAAATCTTCCTTAAACCTGTCTTCGCAATCTTCATCAGAGATATCACAAAAGTTGCACTCTCGTGATGATGGTGTTTTCGAGAGTGGCTGATCTCCCGAAAGTCGCTTTATTAAGTCTGTCACGCCCTTAATAAATTTACTTGTCAACTTCGAGTTCTCGATGAATCTGAAATAGTCCTTGTAAACTAGCAACCCCCTAAATTTTCTGTCGGCATGTTGTTTTTGGAATCTCTTCTCAAGCGGGAGAGCCCACATATAGATAAGTAACTGAACTTCGTGCGATGGCGACTCCGTTCCAGACTTGAGATCGACGATTAAATTGTCTTCTGGAGAAATGCCAACTATATCTGGGGTGCCGCCAAGAACAGCAATATTGCCTTCCCAATTAAACTTGTTCTGGTCTTCGACAAAAACACTATAACCATCATCCTCTAGTTCTTGTTTTTGCTTCTTTATCATCGCAGTATGTGTTATTTGGCTATCCGATCCGAGGTATTGATTGCTAGATGCCCTTTTTTTGGACGTATAGTGCGATTTGAACCAATACGCCCATTCGCAATGATTAGTACCTGACAAGATTTTTGACAGCCACGAAACGTGAACGTATGGCTTATCACGCGACTTTGCCATGATCTGCATTACTCCGTCGTTCTTTGCTTTCTTCTAATATAGCGGCTTCATAGGCCGTGGTGAGCGTCCTTTCTGCAATTTCGCACAAGTGGTGAGTTCCCCGTTCGCACGGTTCGCACGGTTCGCCACAGAGAAAGCAGGTTGCGATTCTAATATGTGTCATTGTATTAATCTTTTTATCTTCTATGTTACTATTATTCTCGTTCATGGTTATCTCCTTTTGAGTAAAAAACCGGCCACTCGCTTTCACCGACCGTATCACGGATTGTGCCTGTAATGGAATGTGAGTAGCGGTTTGGGCCTGATGTTTGAGTGTGGATATCGTGGGAAAGATTCTCGCCTGCTGGCTGGGAAGCGATGATTTTTTGTGCAGGTCGAGCGATTATTTGTGCAAGTCGGATTTAATGTGCAAAGCCCCCAAATCATGTCGTAACATCTGGATTATCAATTACTTGCATCTTATCCTCATTTTCAAGTGTCATGGCACATCGAACAACCCCTGCATTCCCCGCCACGGTATAGGCTTGTCGAATGTTCGAGGATTAGCCAATACCCAGCACACCGGCCCTTCCACCCAGGGGCTCGGGGTAACCTGACACGCAGGCAGACAATCGACCAAATCGACCATCCCAAGCAATGCCCCGATCACCAGTTCCTCCCACCTCGGCAGGGCAACCCCGTACACATTCTCCCAATCAAGCCTGGCCTCGCGGTCGTAGCTCGATCGGGTCTTGCTCGCGTGGATCAGGAGTGGTCCCCGGTAACGGGTGGGCCATCCCCGATTCTCGACAGTCTTCCCTGCGTGTAGAATTGCCCACGCCCAGGGTTGATGGATCGACAATGCCTTCATGCCTGACCTCCAACTCGATGTAGGCGTTCCCGACGTGACAGACTCCGGGACGATGTGACTGAGAGTGCTGGGCGGTCACATGATGTCTTCACTGCGGTATGGAGTTGTTCCCGAAGCTGGTTGCAGTCCTCCACGAGATCGGCGATCTTTTCCTCTCGTGCCTGGAGGATGTTGCGGACCCGTTCATTGTCACGCTCCAGGTCGGCGATTCGCTGATTGGCCTTTTCCAGTTGCTCGGCTATCTCCTTGCGGCTCTCCTTCAATCGTTCGATCTCTGTTGCATCTTCGGGCGTATCGACTTCTTCCTTAACCTCATCTTTCATTTCGTCATTCTCGCCGGGCAGTGGCATCAGGACGCCATCGGCCCGGATTCCATCGGAACGCTGTGCTCTGATCGCAATGGGCTTCTCGCCGTTGACCTCGATTTCGACCCGCCGGTTGTCCTCATCGCAGGCAATCGCGGCGATCGTCTTCAACACATCGGCCAGATAGAGTGGGTCCACCCAGACTCGGGCCTTGCCACTTCCTGGCTTGGGGATGATGTCGGCAACTGGCGGGAAACGCCCGTCACCCAGGCGAGTCTGCTCAACGGGGTAGGAATCCCCGTCCGTTGCTCCAAAGGTCGCCAACTGATCGCCCAGTTTCACCGCCACGGAGCGGAGGACGGACTTCTGTTTCTTCGTCACCTTCGCGGCGGTGCTGAAAGCCTTGCGCCAGGAAGCAGCGGGGATCAAGGCATCGAGTTTCCCGTTGGGAGCGCTGGCCATTGCCGGGTGTGCGGGGTATTCCTCGACAGGCCCGATGCAGGGGCCAGTCACACGGACCAGAACCTTGGTATCGGTGGACGCCGCTGTAAAGGTGTTATCGCCGTGTAGTCGCAAGTGGATGTTGCTAAGGGCGAAACGGCCCGTTGGACTCTTCTCGCTCTGATCGGCCAGACAAGCCAGGGTTGTAGGAAGCAGGTGCATGGTGTCTCCAGGTAAGGATTTGATTGGCAGGACTATTTAGTCTTATGGTCTGCCAATTTAGATTTCGACTTCGTTAATCTAACACCTTGCCTACTGTGTTCAATCTCGAAATCGTAAAATCTGCCGATTTTTTGAATAAGTGGAAGTGCCAATATTGGTGTGATGAAATAAGACCTATGGGAGATGTGCTTGAGAGGGGGGCGGCCTTTGCTTCGCACGTTGGCCCT
>Ga0206850_10022_pt1 | contig 61401 bp, 40 predicted proteins | sample Alteio_BWOrgCont_16_FD_152885 | JGI IMG/M metagenome (GOLD analysis project Ga0206850, IMG submission 152885) | Enriched cells from forest soil in Barre Woods Harvard Forest LTER site, Petersham, Massachusetts, United States -... | ecosystem: Environmental > Terrestrial > Soil > Temperate forest >...
CCTGCCAGGGAAATCGAGCCAGAGCGTGTCTTCCGAAGATCGTCCATCTCCACGCACAGAGAACGACCAACACCACCGAGCATCAGAACAAGGCAGTATTGGCAGCGGTCGAGTGGCCCGCGAACCCGATCGAGAAACTCTGCTCTCTTATCATTCCGACAAGAAGCCGTGGCAGTCGTGACCGAAACACGGCAAAGTGTTGTCGAAATGCGTCAGCAGGGACGGAACCGCGCGCGAAACTTGCCCGGTGAGATCCCTGCCTTCTGACGGAATGTTACTGATAGATGGCGAACATCATGGAACCCCGTGGCCAAGGCAACTTCTTTCATGGTGAGGTCGGTTTCGGCCAGTAAGTGCTGTGCTCGGTCCACACGTTCCCGGAGGAGTTCCGCCAACGGACTTCTGCCCACAACTGTCCGAAAGCGGCGTTCAAGCGACGAACGGGACAGCCCACTTGCTGCGGCGATGTCTTCCACGCCAATTCGCTTGGAGGTGTTATCGCGGATGAAACGGAGTGCCGTAGCGAGAGCAGGTTCCGCAAGAGCCGCGGGATCGGTCGATTGGCGACTAACCACCCCAAGAGGTGGGAATTCGATCCGCGGCGGCACGGGAGACGAAGCCACGATCGCATCGAGTATCCGTGCCGCTTCGTAACCGAGGGCAGGTAGAGGGACACTGACGCTGGAGAGCGGTGGTTGAGAGGCGTTGCAAAGGAACTCATCATTGAGGCAACCCAGAATCGCAATATCCTGGGGCACCCGAAGCCCCGCAGCCAAACATGCTCCAGCCAGACGGTAAGCCGGCAAATCGTGACAGACAAACACAGCCGCTGGGCGTGGCAGCGCCACCAACCAAGCGATCATTGCTCGCTCTCCTGGTCCAGCGGGCTCGACCGTTTGGTCGAAGCCGAACGGGGCCAGGATGGTCTCGAACCCCGCTTGGCTGAGTCGCTCGACAAAACCCTGTCGCATCAGTCGACCAGCCAATCGGCGCGGATCGCCAACGAAAGCGTGTGCCCGACCTCGCAAAAGCATGAGGTGTTCGGCAGCCATCTTCCCAGTGGCGAGCGGATCGAATCCGATCTGAACAAACGGCAGATCATCCAGGTCTGAGGCTATCACAACGACAGGACCGCCCCATGCCTGCAATTTGTGAGCCGCATCAGAGGAGTGGACCATCGCGATGATACCATCCGGTTCCCCGGCCAGGGCAACCGACACATCCTCTTCAGCATGGAAACCAATCACCCACGACTTGTTTCCTTCGGCATAGCGATACACTCCGCGAACTATCTCCTGCCACGGTCCCAGTCGAAGCGGAAATGACAGTGCAATCTGCTTCACACGCGGCGTATGTCCAGGCCCAACGGGCTGCTTGGTCAATAATGGCGATTGAACAGGAACCGTAGAGTGAATCACCCGATTGACCGAACTTGCTGCTCTCGGGGGTTTCAACTTGTGTGGACCCATTAACCTTCTCCCCGAAAACGCAATCGACAATCATCACCCGAGTGGGCGCCAGAGATTGCCTTAACGGTTGTGATGTGTAGCTTCTCCGACGATAAACCCCATCGCTCCTTTTGAGAGGACACCTTCCAAGTTTGGATTTGCATTACTACTGGAAGTGTGCGGAGATTTCACGATTCCCAGACACATTAAGCTGCGATTCGAGGGTGGATCGCTCTTGGCACTTGGATTGCATCACAAGTGTACTGCCCAATATAATTTGTCGATATGTTGGAGGCTTGTTATGCCACACATTCACACTGTTCTCCATCCAACTGATCTCTCTGAAACATCAAATGCGGCATTCCGTTTGGCGTGTGCCCTTGCCCACGATTACAGTTCGGATTTGCTCGTGCTGCACGTCTACCCTCCCCCCTTCAATGGGGCCGACGCAGTCGATCGCGACCGCAATGATGACCTGGAACATGATCTGTTGGATGAGCTACATAAACTATCGCCGCAAGACACGACCATAAAGGTTCACTACAGAGTTGAGGAGGGGTCACCGGCAGAAGTGATCCTGGATGTGGCCAGAAACTGCGATCTGATTGTAATGGGAACGCACGGTCGAGGAGTGATCGCCCGGGCGTTCATGGGGAGCGTTGCCGAGCATGTTCTACGGGAAGCAATTTGCCCAGTGATCACTGTTCGGCCCACGGTAGCCCTACCAGAAGAAGTAGCTGCTGGCGGAGTTACCGAAGAAGTTGCCTCCGGTCGCTGACACTCCCGGCTCGTTATAAAGCCATTGATGGGGGCCTTTTTTGGCGAGTCGGGAGCGTCAGCGACCGGAGTGCTCACAGGGTCTCATTCGGAAATGTTGGCCAGGTAACCCTCGTACTTCTTGCGTGCGCTGAACTCTTCCGTCATCAGTTTCTTCTGTTTTTCGGTCAGGTTGTCGATCTCTTTTTCCTGGTCCGAGAGCTTCTTCAAGTAGGTGGTATACACTTCGGCTTCCTTGGGAGTCTCATGTAGATTCTTACGAATGCGATCTTGATCCATATTCAACCGGGCCAAGTCAGAAGCGATCAAACTGACCTCGCGCTGAACGCCATCCCACGTTGCTTTCAGAGCCATGGCCTCGGTCAACTTCTGCTTGAGGGTCGGGCTCGCTTCAGTCAGGCTGACCAGGTAGCGCATTTGAACATCCGAACTGTTGCTCAGCGAGATGCCACCTTCGACATTCATTTCTTCCTTGACCGAAAAAGACTTCGTCTCGCCTGCCTTCACGGTCGTTTGAAAGCGGAAAAACTCGGGAGTATCCTCGACGGGTTTCTCGGTGTCCACGAGCTTGAACTGCTGATTGGTGCGGTTGGGATGCTCGATCAGAAGCATGCGATCGGTCTGGCTGCGGTTGATGATCCGGTACTTCATTTCCTCCTGCACCTTGATCTTGGTAGTCACGATGCCTTTGACTGCTTTCACAGAAGTGATCTTCTGCGAACCTTGTCCGTTCTGTGGATCGACTTCCAAGCCCAGATCGATGGCATAAGAGACTATCCGTTCCTCGTTCGGCTGTACATCGAGAACGCGCGTATCGCCGGCATAGACGCTGCCCTCAAAGACCGTGATCGGTCCCTGGTTCAGATGAACTCCGCTGGTGTTCTTGAACTTCAGGCCCAACAGTGGGTGTGTCCGCTGGACGAACTGGTTGTAGATGCTGACCCGCTGGCCCTCGATTTCCTTCCCCACGATGGGCAGCATGGCGCTCTTTTGACGTGCGAGTGAAACCGGATGGTCGATCGTGTACTGGAAGGAATCACCCAGCACACCTGCGGTGGCTGCGTTGCCAACGCTCCCCGTGCTGATCCGGTTGCCAAGCTCAGCAGCGGTAGCCTTGGCATACGCGGCATCCCCAGATAATCGTGCCCTGGCTATTCGTGATCGCTCTAACTGGACTCGCACTGGGTCATCAACTGGGCCTTTGGCCTCGGCTTTGTTCAGCCCCAAGCGAAACATCCTCTCCTTGTCCTCATTGAGCTCCTCGGTGTCGTTGACTGCTCTTTGAAGTTGAGCCATCTCTGCCAGGGCAATGCCAGCGGGGTTATCTTCTCGCCCAAATCCACCACGGTAGGTGACAGGCCGTAGGGATGCGAAGAGTTCAGGTTCGACCACCGGACGATTAACATACAGCGGGTTGTAAAGGTCCATCTGGAAGCTAATTGGACGCCCAGAGATCAGAGCCATTTTCACGCCGGACCAGTCTTCATCCGTTGGATTCTCGACCATTGCCCAGCCTTGCAGATAGGGTTTTGCTTTGTCTGCCAGGACAAGGCGATAGCTCGTCTTCCAGATCGGTGCTTCGACGACATACCCCACTTGAACCTTCCGTTTTCCGTCGCCCGCGAAGTGCAATGATACCGCTTTCTTCTGGCTATCGTGACTCAACGCCAACACATCGAGAGCCCGGCGGAATTCGGACTCGATTATCGGGTTGGCAAACTTCAACTGTTGAACCTCGGGCAACTTCACGCTCCGAAGACCCTCGGCACACCACAGATTAAGATCATCGACATCAATCGGCGCGCTGCCCTGTGCGATCTTCTGTTTCTCGACGCCGATAATTACCCCCGAGAGCTTTCCAGGCTGATTGGAAACGCCCGGGCTGAGGACAACCTCCACACGCTCACCACGCATCTGCGAGACAATTCCCGCGAACGTCGGGTTGCCATTCAAGTTGATCGCGAAGCTTGAAAGTGTTCGGGTGATCGGCTCGCGACTGTCGTAGGAAACTGCCGCAATTCGCCCGTTGTTGAAGTCTTCCAGGACCATGCTCTTGAGCAAGTCGTTGATATCATGCTCCGGAAACATCAAATCGACGCGAGCATCATCTACTACCTCGCCCGAGCGACTGAAATATCCAACGCCGCTGTTGAAAAGCACCACGCGAGAGATGGGCAGGCTTACCGCTGGTTTCAGGTCTTGTTTCGCGGCGGCTTCGCCACCCACACCGAGTAACTTGTCGGCACTGACCCCAGCAAAAATCCCCAGTGCAGCCACCACAGGTACGCACCACAAGAGCTTCCGTGTCAACATGGTTGAACCTCCCCCAAGGTGCCCCATATTGGGGCGGTTGGAGCGGGTATGTTGCCCGCGACCCGGATAGATGGTAACCACAATCGAAAGCCCGGGGTATCGTCAAAATAATCTTGCAGCGATACGACCCGAAAACTCATCTCCCAACTGGCCAGCATCGGCCACTGTGCCTACGCCCTTTCTATGTCCATCCGAATTCATTCATCCACACGGAACCAATCCCATGCCATCTCATTGCCGCTGGGGTATCCTCGGAACTGCAAACATCGCCCGCAAGAACTGGAAAGCCATCCGATTGACTGGCAACTCCACCCTCACGGCCGTCGCCAGTCGAGATGTCACCCGCGCCAAGGCATACATCGATGAATGCCAGTCCGATGTTGCCTTCCCAACCACCCCCATCGCCTGCGGAACCTATGAAGACCTGCTCAAACGGAGTGATGTCGATGCTGTCTACATCCCATTGCCGACCGGCATTCGGCGCGAGTGGGTGATTAAAGCTGCCGAGGCCGGGAAGCACATCCTCTGCGAGAAGCCCTGCGGGTGTACGTCCGCGGATGTTCGGGCGATGCTCGATGCCTGCAAAGCTCACAAGGTGCAATTCATGGATGGGGTGATGTTCATGCACAGCGCCCGCTTGCCCCAACTCCGGAAGGTTCTCGATGATGGCGAATCGGTTGGTACTCTCCTGCGGATCGTTTCACAGTTTAGTTTCGCGGCCCCGGACGAGTTTCTTCGGAGCAACATCCGCGTCAGTAGCGATCTCGAACCGCTCGGGTGTCTCGGCGATCTCGGCTGGTACAACCTTCGCTTTGCGCTATGGGTCATGAAATCCCGTTTGCCAGAACGTGTGAGCGGGCGAATACTCGCGGAACATGGCTCGGGCAAGATACCCGTTCCCATGGAATTCTCCGGTGAACTGTTCTTCCCGGGCGGCGTGAGCGCTGCGTTCTACTGTGCGTTCCGCACGGTGAATCAGCAATGGGCACATATAAGCGGGACGAAGGGGGCGATATCGATCCCCGACTTCGTATTGCCCTTCTATGGATGTGAGTCGGGATTCGAGGTGAATCAGCCGGTCTTTCGAGTGGATGGTTGCTCGTTCCACATGGAAAGCCACCCGCACCGATATTCTGTGCGCGAGTATAGCGAAGGGGTACTTGGTGCGCAGGAAGTCAACATGATCCGGACCTTCTCGGAGATTGTGACATCGGGAAAACTCGACCCAACGTGGGGCGATATTGCTCTGAAGACTCAGATCGTGCTGGATTCTTGTCTTCAGTCTGCCCGCGTGGGAGGCGGTTTGGTGGATGTGAGTAAAGGGTAGTCGCTCACGCTCCCGGTTCGCTATAAGACCATTGGTAATGAGCTTTTAGGCGAGCCGGGAGCGTGAGCGACCGGGGTGCGACACGATTCCAATTCGCCAGACTGAATCGTGAGTGTAGTAATCTGCTATTTCTTCTTTTTCTTGGCGGGCTTTACTTCCTTATCCTTCTCTTTGGGTTTCGGCTGGGGTGTCTTGGACTCAGGTGCCTTCGCTTTCGGTAGCGGTGACGGAACTGGGATGAGAGTTGAGGGGGGTGGTCCAACAATAAAGCCGAGCGTCTTCAGCTTGGGAGCCAACTGATCGCCAGCGGCAACTGCCTCCACTGAATCGACGTGAGCCGAGGCAATCGCCGAGTACCAGAACCGCTCCCGATCCCGGCTTGCCAGGGTGTCCGGGTCCGTCCCCAGTTCTCGTACCAACTCTTGATCGAATCGCAGGTTCTTTAATTCCTGAGCCAGTCCGCGCCAAGTGAGTCCTGTTGAGACAACGCTCCCGTCCGGGCGCGTGATCTTCCGCCCGATAGCGATGTGCAATAGTCCACGGAAATGTACGGCCGCTAGGCCGTTGTCCCGTGCGGCCGAGAGAAGTTCTCGGATTCCATCCATTCCGTGACTCCGCGTGCAGGGTTCCCCGCAGTCACGTCCCATTCCCGGCATGACGACCCGGGCCGCCCCCGAGACGACGCCGAGCGGTACAGTCATATGTACTTCGCCCATTTTACCATCGCCCCGGGTTTAGTCCAAATCCACTATTCTACCCCCCTTTTCGTCCAAACTGGGAACATGGCTTGAAGGTGAAGAGGAGTAATTGGGTCAACGTCGGAACGAACGAGGCGATTCTGCGGGTTCCACAAGTCTCGCGGATCGTTATCTCTATGGTCAAACTCGCTGCGGAATCATGGTCTTCGGTTGCTTGCAACCTTCAGATTGTCACCAGACCCGCCCGCAGCACTCGACTGACCTGTTCCGGATCTTCAGCCATCGCAATGGCCGATCCGACGGCGATGCGCTTCGCCCCGGCCTTGACAACTTGTTCGATGTTCTCAGGCCCAACCCCACCAAGGGCGAAGGCAGGCAGTGATGTTTCCGCGACTGCTTTCTGAATGAACTCCAGACCCGGAAAATGGTCGAAGGCCTTGGTGTTCGATGGAAACACGGGGCCAATACCAAGATAATCCGCACCATCGAGAATGGCCTGTCGAACTTGTTCGATCGTGTGCGTACTCATTCCAATGAGTGCCTCCGCACCCAGTAGCCGCCTGGCGTCCTTGATCGTCAAATCGTCCTGACCCAGATGGACCCCATCAGCTTCGGATAGACGGGCGATATCCGGTCGATCGTTCACGATGAACAAGACCCCGGCTTTGCGGGTCCATCGCCGCACGTTGCGGGCACGAGCGAGCAATTCCCGGTCGGGTAACGACTTTTCCCTCAATTGAACGATATCCACACCACCAGCTGCGGCTCGCTCAATCGTCCAGTCGAGCGCTGCCTGGCACTGGGCTCCTGTTAGCAAGACGTAGAGCTTTGCAGTGGCGAGTATTTCGCGGCTTTGCGAACCAACATTCAATGCTCTTTCGAGCGTATAAGCACGATATCGAAGCGATTCCAGAGCCCGACCAATCTCGGGTGCAAAGAGTTTGCCAAATTCTTCTAAACTGCGAAGCGACTCCTGGAGTCGTTTCCCATTTGCTATTGCGACTTGAGTGGGAGTGCGACGTTCATATTCACCTAAAGTAGATACGGACGTTCCAACATCCTGCCTTGTCTCTCGGGCTGCAAGAAGGAGCGATGCCGGAAGTCGTGTACTAATTGCTGCGAGTTCGTGACGGAGTTCCTTGATCTGCTCGGTCAAGAATCGGTCATCGAGTGAGAATCGGCAATAGTCTTCCAACACGCGGGCTGCTTCTCGCGCCCGATTGAAGTTGGCGTCCAGCACCCGAGCTGCATCGATTTCCCCAACTGGATCGGGCTGGGCAAAGACTTCAACGGTTTGTCCTGTTTCCTGCTCCGGGCTCGATATTGGATCTTCATTGCGGTTGGTGAGGATGCGCTCCAGATGCCCAGTGTTTAATCCATATGTCGCGATTACTCGTTCGAATTCCGGATTAGCCCGAAGAACCGTCATCAGTAACGCATCTGTCATAACTTCCGGATCGTGCCGATAGTTGAGCGACCAATTTCTTGCCGCGTTGAACAGCACAGTATCCTCTGGAGCCCGCGGCGAATCGTGGAACGCGATTAGTTTTTCGCGCACGAGGGGGACAGATAACCCCGCTTGCTGAATGAGTACGGCCGGGCGACCTTCTTCTTCATCGAGAAGCGCCAGAACAAAGTGAGCAAGGCGGCACACATCCGACCCAAGCCGCTCTGCCCATACCCGGGCGGCAAGCACTGCTCGTTCCACCCCGGGGCTCATCTGGTGCATTTGATATTTCCCGCACTGATCCAAGTCGAAAACAGACTCCATACCAACCCACCGCTAACTTCTCGCAGTCGGAGAACCCGTTACAGGTGGAATAGCCCACACGTTCTCTTCTTGGATTGTACGGCGTTGAGGCGTTCGTTCGTCCAGAGTTGCGGCGTGTCGGTCGATGGATTCCCTAACAGAGGCAATCACGCAGACCCTATCTGGGCACTGGTAAGGAAACCGCCATGCTCTTTCCTTCATCCCGAACTTTTCTCATGATCGGCCTTTGTGGAGCTTTGCTTCTCTCAGTCACGCTGGGGATTTGCGTGGGCGATGGTTCTGAACCGAATCAGATTATCCCCGTTTCAGCACCCGTGACTCCGGTAATTCCGGCTCCCATCCCACCGAGCAGCCACCATATCCGATATCAGGATCTCCTTCCCGGTCACATTGGGAAAGTGGCGGGTCCGGGTAATCTGGGAAATGCGGAACCCATTGTTGAGTCTGGCCCTGCTCTCTCGCTGGGAGAGTGCATTGCAATAGCGCTGGAGCGGCAACCCTCGCTCAAGGCGGTCCAGGCGAGTGTGGCGTCATCGGAAGCCGGCTACCGCGCGCTCATGAATTTCGGCACGGTCGGGACATTGATAAGCCCGGATCTGGGAATTCGCAAGCAGCAAGCCCAGAGAGGACTTGCTGCATCCGCTGGCGAATGTCAGAAGGCCCATAACGAGGTGATCCAGGATGTCACCCGGATGTATTACTCGGCTGTCTATGCGAAACAGCAGGGAGAACTTGCAGATGAAATGGTGGGGGTTCTCGACAACCTGGCAACGCTGATTGACAAGATTCTGAAGAGCAAATTGCCTCCCGATGAACTGGGTAACTTGAACATGGGAAAGTTGCGGGTTGTCCAGATGGGCGTAGTTACGGCAAAGGAATTACGTCTCAAGGCAGTCCAGGGGCGAAAACAGGCTCTTGCCGCCCTCCGCCAGGTAATGGCAGTGGATGAGAAAAGCTTCCCCTTCCGGATCAAGGACGTCGAACTGCCAGTGATGTCGCAACAAACTTCCTTTACTAAAGAACTTGTGGTGGAACAGGCACTGGCCCGACGGCCAGAGTTGGCTCTTGCTGCGGCAGGGGTTGATGTATTCAGGCTTGAAGTGTATGCCCAAGGCAAGATTCCGTTCAAACGTGTGGTACCCACGTTTGCTTCGGGTGCCGATCTCCATTCAAGGGACATTCCGCAGGCCATCCGTGCAAAAGAATATCGCCCCGGCGGCATTATCCCCGAAATGCCCACCCAACTCGTGGGTAGCAAATACGATCGCGTGGCCCGCGCGATGACCTTCAGCCAGAAGGCCGAAGCAGTTTACGAAAGCGCTCACAGTTTGGTGAGTCTGGAAGCCGAAAACGCATTCTATGAATTTGAGTATGCGAACGAGAAGCTCATCCTTGCCAAGGAAAAGCTCGACTTGGCACTCGATCTCCGAAAGCGAGCCCGGGAAAAAGCAGACAGCACCAAGGAAAAAGATCAGATCGTTCAGGCAGAGATCACGGTTGCCAAGGTTCAATCCGATTATGTCGAGGCGGTATTCGATCATCTGCTGGCTTTGGCGGCCCTGGAACGAATCACTGCCGGCGGGATTAAGCCAGCGTTTCCCGATCGGTGAAACTTGAATGCCAGTGAGGGATTTCAGTTAGGATGAAGTCAGAGTGAGAAGATAGAGCAAAGCCAATGTCCAGGCGTTGATTCCTCCTTCCTCATCATTGGTCAAGTATGTGTTGTTTCTAACAGACAAATAAAGGGGTGCGTCGTGGTGCTTGTGCGTTCGCTGGTGACGGGGCTGGTCGTACTCGCGGCGGTCGCAGTCCCGAGGTCAGGGGCACAACCGCCAAAGGATGTACCTCTCTCAGAAGTGAAGATCGGGCTTCCCAAGGTTCTGTTCAAAGATGTTCACGAAAGTCTGATTCAGCTCGCAGCGCAGCCATTCAATGATATGATCCAGAAAACGGTGGGGATGAAGGGCACTCTCATTATCGCCGAAGACTATAAGGTGCTGGCACAGCGACTCAAAGCAAACACACTCGATATCGCGCTTTTCCATGGCTTCGAGTACGCATGGATTGAGAAATCCGACCCAAACTTGATCCCCCTAGCCGTTACTCTACCCAACTGTGGGAAGGTGCAGGCCTGTCTCGTCGTGAACGTGGACTCGAAGGTCAAGTGCCCCAAGGATCTCAAGGGAGCATGCGTTGCCATCCCCAAAGGGTCGAAGGCCCATTGCCAGATGTTCCTGGACCGGATTCGTGAGGGTCTGCCAGAGGATAGCTGCTGTCCCATGAAGTATTCTGGCCGCGTCCCTGAAGAGATTCTCGACGATGTCGTCCAAGGAAAATGTGAGGCAGCACTGGTGGATGTGTCGTCGCTGCTGGCCTATCAATCAGATAGGCCCGGGGCCGGTAGCTGGCTGAAGGTACTCAAAGATTCCGAGTTGCTCCCCTCGGCAGTGGTCGTGTGCCGGAAGGGTGTGCTAACAGAAAAACAAATTCAAGCGGTCAAGGATGCATTGTTAAACTGCGCGAACACAGCGTCGGGTAAAGCATTTGTCATGTTCTGGAATCTCAAGGGGTTTGGTCCAGTAACTGAGGAGTATCGCGAGTTGCTTACCAAGTGCCGGACTTCTTACCCGGTATCCTTCACGATCACGGACCAGTCATTTGTCGCCTTGCGGAATGCGAAAGTACCTGATGCAGTTATCGCGAAGCTCAACCCATTGAAAAACAAGGAGTTGTCTCGCGGCGACCTGGAGAAGGAAATCATCAAGGTTCTCGACCAGGACGAAAAAAAAGAATTCAAGGATATGATTCTCGTCCACATTGCGAATTCCGCTCCCTCCGACCCCAAAAAATGACGCAGTTGGAAAACGCCGCGACTCCGATACAACCCCCGCATTGCGGGGGTTGTATCGCTTTCGGAGTCTGAAACCGACCTTCTCGGCATTGGTGATTTGTGCTACTTTTCTGTTCAGGTGTTCAGTATATGTTTTTGGACGAAACCCGAACCAGGGAATAATCACACCTACGAAGTTCGAGTAAGTTGTATTTTGACTTTTTGGCTTCAACGTGAGATTTGGAACGAAGCAGAGGGAAACCGTGGGAACAGTTCAAACAGTATCCATTGCAACCGAGGCACGAACGCGGTTCCTCCGCTATGCGATGTCGGTGGTGACCGGCCGAGCGTTGCCGGATGTGCGTGATGGGCTCAAGCCAGTTCAACGCCGCATCCTTTACACGATGTACCACGACTCGAACCTGACATTTGACAGGAAGGCTGCGAAATGCGCGCAAATCGTCGGTGATGTGATGGGTCGGTATCACCCGCACGGCGATTCGGCGATTTACGAAGCACTCGTTCGGCTATCGCAGGACTGGGTGATGCGGGTGCCTCTGGTTCATGGCGAAGGGAATTTCGGCTCCGTCGATGGCGACCCACCCGCCGCTTACCGTTACACGGAAGCCAAGCTCACCCGGGCAGCAGAAAACCTGCTCAACGAACTCGATCAGGAAACGGTGGAACTTCGGGACAACTACGCTGGCAATCGCCGCGAACCGGTGGTTCTGCCCGCTCAGTTCCCGAACCTCCTCGTTAACGGCACCTCCGGCATCGCTGTCGGCATGGCAACCAACATCCCGCCTCATAACTTCGGTGAGGTTCTGCGTGCATGCGTTTACCTGATCGATAACCCCGATGCCACCATCGCCGTGTTACTCGATCGCGTGAAGGGTCCGGACTTCCCGCTCGGCGGCAAGATCGTGACCGATCGGGCCACGCTCCGCAAGATTTACGAGGAGGGAAGCGGCAGCATCAAGGTGCAAGCCGAGTGGAAGGAAGAGAATCTCGGGAAGGGCAAAACGCAGATCGTCATCACGTCCATTCCCTATGGCGTTGACAAGGGGGAACTCGAACACGCCATCGGGGGCATCATTGAGGAGCGGAAACTGCCGCAACTTGTCGATCAGTCGAACGAGTCGAACGACAAGGATGGCCTCCGGTTGGCCCTTGAACTCAAGTCTGGCACCGATCCGCAACTGGTGATGGCTTACCTCTACAAGCACACCGAATTGCAAAAGAACTTCTCGTACAACATGACCGCCCTGGTTCCCGGACCCGATGGCAACACGATGGTTCCGAAGGATGGGCTGAGTCTCAAGGATATTCTCCGTCACTTCCTCGATTTTCGCCTCATCACGGTGCGGCGACGATTCGAGTTCCATCTTCGCCAACTCCGCAGACGCATTCATCTGCTGGAAGGCTTCGCGATCATCTTTAATGCACTCGATAAAGCGATCAAGATTATCCGCGAGAGCAGCGGAAAGCCCGACGCCGCGGAGAAACTTAAAGCCTCGTTCAAGCTGGATGACGAACAGGTAACCGCAATCCTCGATGCGCAACTCTACAAGATCGCTCAACTGGAGATCAAAAAGATCCTCGATGAGCTGGCGGAGAAGAAGAAAGAAGCCGAGAAGATCGAAACGATCCTGGCTTCGGAAAAGAAACTCTGGGGCGTTATCAAAACAGAGATGGAAGCCTTGATAGAAAAGTTCGCCGAGCGGCGAAAGACCCGTATGGCATCCGATGAGGATGTGCTGACTTTTGATGAAGAAGCGTACATTGTCCGTGAAAATGCCAACGTCATTCTCACGCGAAACGGCCGCATCAAGCGAGTTGGACGTTTAACATCAATAGAGACCACACGGGTGGAAGAGGGCGATGAGGTTGTTGCGGTGACGCCGGGAAGTACCCTCGACACCATCGTCTTCTTTGCGGACGATGGAACAGCCTACACCATGCGGATCAACGAGGTTCCCGCGACAACTGGTTATGGCGAACCAATCACCAAATTCTTCAAACTCGGAGATGGCGTGAAGGTGATTGCCGTTGTGACGACCGATCCGCGATTCACTCCGCCGGACCAACCTACCAAGAATGATACTCCCGGTGGGCCGTATATTCTCACGAGCGCAAGTTCGGGATACGTTCTCCGGATGCCGCTTACGTCCTTTCGTCCCGAATCGACGAAGGCAGGCCGACGGTATGCGAAACTTGAGGAAGGCGATAAAGTCGTAATGGTCAAACTGCTGGGGGATGAAACTGGTGTCATGCTGGCATCGCGAAGCGGGCATCTCATCCACTTCCCTGCGGATGAAGTGAGTATTCTCGCGGGGGTCGGGAAGGGTGTGATAGGAATTAAACTGGAAGACGATGTCTGCATCGGTGGCGTTCTGGTTGGTGGCCGCTTCGATAAGCTTGTGGTGGAAACGGAATCCGGCAAGCTCCAGGAGTTTGGCCCAGGGGCCATCAAACAGCAAAAACGGGGTGGCAAGGGCGAGAAGCCTGGATCACGAACCAAGTTTACTCGCATCGTTCCTTCAGAAATCGAATTGGTGAACTGGGATGAGGTGGAAGGTAAAGCAAAACCGAAGGAGCGCGGGTCCGAGAAACCAGGAGAGAATGGGTCGCTGTTTGATTGATGTTTTGTAGGGTGGGCCAAGGCTTTGCGAGCCACGGGCCAGGCTCTGCGAGCCCCCACCATCTTTGTTTGCTGCCGTATTGGGTTCGGTTTTGTAGGGTGGGTCGAGGCTTTGCGAGCCCCACCATCTTCGTTTGGGTAGTATTGGTAGGGCTCGCAAAGCCTCTAGCAAACAAAAATGGTGGGGCTCGCAAAGCCTCGACCCACCCTACAAAACTAGGAACGGTTTCTTTCTTTGGTGTTTCACAGCCGGGGTTGAACAGAATGAGCGCGTTATCTGCACAGAAATCCACCGCTTACCGCACGCAAGATATCCAGGTTTTGGAGGGATTGGAGCCCGTGCGTAAACGCCCGGCGATGTACATTGGCGGCGTCGATAGCAAAGGCCTGCACCATCTGGCCTGGGAAATCCTCGATAACGCAGTCGATGAATACATCAACGGTTACGCGGATCACATCACGGTCATTTTCCACAAGTCGGGTACGGCTCTCACGGTCACCGATAACGGGCGGGGTATTCCGGTCGAATTGCATCCCAAGTACAAGAAAAGCGGGCTGGAACTCGTCCTAACTGTGCTTCATGCGGGAGGCAAGTTTGGCGAAACCGAAAGCGGTTACATGCACACCGGCGGCTTACACGGAGTCGGGGCATCCGTGGTGAATGCCCTCTCCAAGAAATTGATCGCGACCGTCAGGCGGGATGGTTTCGAGTATCAACAATCGTTCGCCAAGGGAGTACCCCTCGGGAAAGTGGAGAAACTCGGCCCCTTCCGCGGGCATGGTACAGGCATCTACTTCGAGCCGGATGAATTGATTTTTAAGACAATTCGCTTCGATGGGGACATGCTCAAGGCCCGCCTTGAAGATATGTCGTACATCCACAGCGGATTGCACATCACGTTCAAAAACGAGGTGAGTGGTGAGACACTGGAACTGACAAATCCTGGTGGTTTGCCGGCGTTCCTTATCAAGCTCGTGAAAGATGCAGAACACCCCCCAGTGACAGAAGCAGCCTTCTCAGCACTGCGGGAGAACGGCAGCAAGGTGGAGGTTGCGCTTCAGTGGACGGAATCGACAGAAGAAACCTATCGGTCGTATGTGAACGGTATTCGCACACCGAACGGCGGCACACACGAAAGCGGCCTGAAGAGCGCGCTACGTAAAGCCATCACCAGCTACATCGAAACACACGACATCAAAGTGAAGGGGCTCAAGGCCGAGGATATCCGCGAGGGAGTTGTCGCCGTGCTATCGGTGTTTGTTCGCGAACCTCAGTTTGAAGGACAGACCAAACAACGGCTCAATAACCCCGAAATGGATGGCACTGTCGATAACTTCGTCCGGCCGGCCCTGGAAGCGTGGCTCAATAACAACAAAACTGCGGCCGATGCTATCATCGGCCGTATTCAACTAGCCGCGAAAGCTCGTGAAGCAAGCCGTGCCGCTGTGTCTGAGGTAAAGCGGAATTCACCCGGGAGTCGACGAACGAGCTTGCCCGGAAAGCTAGCAGATTGCAAATCCACCGACCGCGAAACCACCGAACTGTTCATCGTCGAAGGCGATTCCGCCGGCGGCTCCGCCAAACAAGGGCGAAACAACAACACGCAAGCGGTGCTTCCCCTGCGTGGAAAAATCCTCAACGGCGAGGATCTACCTACAGTGAAGGTGCTGGCCAATCAGGAGATTGGCGATCTCGTCAAGGCGATTGGAACAGGAGCAGGGGATAAGTTCCATTACGAGGGTTTGCGATATGGGAAGATCATTCTGCTGATGGATGCTGATGCGGATGGGCATCACATAACCACACTCATGTTGGACTTTTTTCTCCGCCATGCTCCGGAGTTGATCCGCAAAGGGCACGTTTTCATTGCCCAGCCACCACTCTATCGCATCGATGTTGGCAAGGAGAAATTCTGGGCGCGCGATGATGAGCACAAGGAAGAAATCCTTGCCGGGCTCAAGGCGAACGCCAAGCCGGAGATCACGCGATTCAAGGGGTTGGGTGAGATGATGCAGAAAGATCTCGCCCAGACGACTCTCGATCCCAAGAACCGCACGTTGCTCAAGGTGGAGATCGATAACAACCACGAAGCTCACATGGCGTTTCAAGAGTTGCTTGGGAAAGACGCATCGCCGCGGTATAAGTTCATCATGGACAAGGCCGACCAGACCATCGCGGAAGAACTTGACGTTTGAGAGTGATGAGCTAACAAATATTCATCTGTAGTTTAGTTGGCGAGTACAAATCATGAGTTTATTTATGATTGAAATGATTATTACGATCATTGGTCCAGTCACAGGGGCTGTGACACATGACAATTTGTGACAACAACTGGTGTTTGAATCTGCGATTGGGATCGAAAACACCTTGCAAAATGCCAAAATACTTCATCGCAATCTTGTCCGAATAATGACACCTCTGCCAACGCTGACAGAACTGCTGACAGGCTGCCCACGCGTGGTCAAGACGCACAAAAGGAGGGGATGAACCACAAGCCATTACGGGACTGGTCATAAACCGTGCGAATCGGAGAATGAAGCCAATCCTTTGCTTGAGGAGCCCCCTTCATGCCGATCCCGGTTATGAGCCCCATTGCAGTGCGTAATGCGGTCGAGAAGTTACCGCGTGTTCGCCTTGCTCACCTGCCGACACCGCTTGAGGAAGTTCCTCGCTTTGCCGCGAAGATTGGCGGCGGCGTCCGGGTCTTCATCAAACGAGACGATTGCACCGGTCTACTCCTCGGTGGAAACAAAGCCCGACACAACGAATTCCTCCTGGCGGATGCGGTAGCTCGTGGATGCGACATGCTCGTCTGGGGGGCGCTGGTGCAGTCGAATAACTGCCGCCAAACGGCTGCCGGATGTGCGAAATTGGGTCTCGAATGCCGCTTGTATCTGAGCAAGGCACACTACAAAACTGAACCGCAGGGGAACCTCTTACTCGATTATCTGGTCGGGGCTCAGGTGGAGTTTACGAACGCCGCGATTGGTCCGGAACTCGATGCGTTTCTTGTTGCCCGAGCAGATGAATTCCGCAAGGAAGGTAGGAAGCCCTACGTCTGGGACAGGTCGCGCGTGGTCCCACTTGCCGCGGTGAGCTATGCCCTCTGTATGGCTGAGATTGCCGAACAGACAGCGGAGCAGGGACTGAAGCCGGATGCCCTGTATGTGTCGTCCGCAGGTGCCACCGGTGCCGGGGTTGTATTGGGCAAAGCTCTCCTTGGACTGCCCTACCCCGTCCGCCTCATTTGTCCGATGCACTGGCCCTGGCACATCCCCACCGCTCTGGCAAACGATGCGAACGCGGCTGCCGACTTGCTCGGACTCCCACATCGGTTGACTGCTGCTGACATCGATGCCGATGAATCTTTTATTGCCCCGGGTTATGGTCTTCCCTCTCGAGCCGGGCGAGAGGCATTGAGCCTGCTGGCCACAACCGAGGCGATTCTTGTCGATCCCGTTTACACGGCAAAAGCACTTGCTGCTTTGATTGCCGATGTTCGGGCTGGGAAATACCGGCAGGGAAGCACCATCATCTTCATTCATACCGGCGGCGTTCCAGCAATCTTTGCCGAACCCGAGAAAGTGCTTCCGCAGCCGTTATGGTAAAGTAATTGATCATCCCCCATCTCCGGGAAAACAACCGTGTGTTTCACTCCGTTGTTTTCCCGGAGATGAGGGGCGAAAGATCGAAGAACGAAATCGGGAGTCAACCCATGCAACTCTGGACACGATCGATTTCCTTCCTCCTTGTTGTTGTACTTCTTGCTGCACACAGCATGGGGCAAGAGAAATACGCCGATCCAGAACTTGCTCCCATCGATCGCCAGCACTGGGCATTCAAATCACCGGTCCGACCAAAGATACCTGCTGACCTATCTGAACAAGCAGTGATCAAGAACCCCATTGATGCATTGATCGTTGTTCGTCTCCAAAAAGCAGGGCTGAAGCCATCGCCTGAGGCGGACAAGCTTACACTTATCCGCCGGGTCACACTGGATTTGACTGGTCTTCCCCCAACACCTGTTGAAGTCGATGCGTTTCTGAAAGACAACTCCCCCAACGCCTACGAGAAGGTAGTCGATCGGCTTCTCGCATCTCCGCACTTCGGCGAACGATGGGCGCAACACTGGCTCGATGTGGTACGCTTCGCGGACTCAAACGGATACGAAGCAGATTCCGAGCGCCCCGATGCTTTTCGATACCGCGACTACGTCATCAAGAGCTTCAATGATGACAAGCCATACGACCAGTTCGTAACCGAGCAGATAGCAGGAGATGAACTCGCAACTGGCAAAGAACCTCGCGATGTCGCTGACCTTTGGGTTGCAACCGGGATGCACCGCTGCGGCGCAGTTCACAAGGTTGGCGGCAATCTCGATGCCGCGGTTCTCAGACAGGAGCGTCTGACCGAGATGGTGAACGGAATCGGAGCGGCCTTCCTCGGGCTCACCGTTGGTTGTGCCCGGTGCCACGATCACAAGTTCGACCCGTTTTCGCAGGGCGATTACTTCCGCCTTCAAGCGTTCTTCTCGGCTGCTGAGGCAACGGAACTCGATCTCTCCACTCCACAGGATGTGAAATCGCGGAGGCAATTAAGCGACGAACTGAACGCCCGGATCACGCCCCTGAAAACAGAGATTGCCGCAATTGATGCACCGTATCGAACCAGGATTGGGAAAGCCAAGCGCGATGCACTGGAGCCCAAATACAAAGAGGCGCTCGCGATCCCAACGGAAAAGCGAACTCCGGAGCAAACCAAACTTGCCACAGAGACTGTGGTTCTCGTGAAAGTGACCTGGGAAGAAGTGCTGATGGCTCTCTCGCCAGCCGATCGCGAACGCCGCACAGCTCTGCGCGAGCAAATGCACGAACTCGAAGCCCGGTTGCCGCCACCGACACCAGCTGCGTGGTGCATCAAGAATGGCGAACAGGTTCCAGAGACATTCGTCCTGAAACGCGGTGATCCCAAGCGGAAACTCATCGCTGTGAAACCGGGCTTTCCGCGTGTGTTGACTCCGATTTCCGCACGACCGAAAAGCCGTGCCGAGCTGGCAAAGTGGTTGACGACTCCCACTCACCCGTTGACCGCGCGGGTGATTGTGAATCGGCTCTGGCATTACCACTTCGGCCACGGGTTAGTTGGCACCCCCAACGACTTCGGACTAAGGGGCGACAAACCGACAAACCCGGAATTGCTCGACTGGCTGGCGTGCGAGTTGATGAATCCGAGTGACGGGGCTACCTGCCGACCCTGGACGCTCAAGTACATCCACCGCTTGATCGTCCTTTCGGCTACCTATCGGCAAACAACAACCACTACACAGGGCGCGAAGGTCGATCCCGACAACGCACTCCTCTGGCGGATGAACCGCCGTCGGTTGGAGGCGGAGGCGATTCGGGATTCAGTGCTGGCCGCAACGGGGGCTTTGAACCGACAGGTCGGTGGGCGACCAGTCAAGGTGCCGCTTGAGCCCGAAGTCTACGACCTGATCTTCACTGAGAGCGAACCGGATGGGCTGTGGCCCGTCACACCTGATGTGACACAACATACTCGCCGGTCGATCTACCTCTTCAATAAGCGGAACGTCCGGTTACCGCTCTTTGAGGCGTTTGACCAGCCAGATACGTTAAACACTTGTGCCTTCCGGCCAATCAGCACATTCGCCCCACAAGCACTCATCTTGATGAACGGCCCCTTCATGCGGGATCACGGGAAAACGCTTGCCATCGCCTTGGCCAAAGAGTGTGGCGGGGACGTGGGGAAACAGATTGATTCGCTCTACAGGAGAGCGGTTGGTCGATCGCCGCGGAGTGAGGAAATCCGGCTGGCAACGGACTTCTTGGATGCCCAAACCGAGACAATTCGCGATCGCCTCCGCGCCCGGCTTCCTGTGGGAATCGACCCCAAGACTCTCCCTGCGGATGCCGACCTTGCCCGCGTTCGGGCGCTGGTCGATCTGTGCGTGGTGGTCTTTAACACGCACGAGTTCGTGTATATTCCATGAGGTTGTGGATTGGTGGTTGGTGGTTGGAAAAGAACTGTTTATGGGAAACGGTATCGGCATAAAGCATACCCACCTCGAACCACCAATCCACAACCAACAACCAACAAAAATCAATCGATCACGAAGGTTGCCAAGCGATCCACATTTACCTGATCGGGTGGGTAATCCTTGCGTGCTGGCATCCGCGGATAGACCTCGGGGAAAGTATATCTCGCTGCCGGCCACTCCAGCGGCCAGTCATCGGGTAGTTCACTCACTGTGAATCGTTGTTCGGCCCCTGGTGGGATCTTCCTCCCCTCCGCATCGCGCAATGGCGTTCCAACCAATACCCGTGGCCCTTTCTCTGCAAGGGGAAGAGCCTTCGTGGACACGATGGATGAGAGGTTGAAGAAGTCGTAGGTGAGCCCATCTCGATCCCCGGCGTATCGCTCGACCATTCGCCGCATGAGAAGGAGCATGCGGTCGCGGTCCACCGGATGGACAAGATCCATCTTGGGAGCAACGAACGCCAGCCGCGTGATCCACCCAGGCCGCCACTGGTGCGGCAGGAAAACTTTGCTCAGACCCCGGGCAAGAGGGCCAAAAAGGGTGTGTTCACCCGGAGAAAGTACATCGAAAAGATCGTGGATGATCTGGCGGTTATCATCGTACATCCCCACTCCACCCGCCAGGAGCATGGTGACATCAATCAGCACGACAAGTGCCGAACACGACTTGAAGGCGAGTACAGTTGGTACAACGATGCTTTCGACGTAACGGGCATAGCGAAAAGAGAACGTCTCATACGGCTCCGATCCAGGAACGCGCAGAGTTGCCGGCAGCGGGCAGAACTCATTTTCCGCATCCGTGCCGGTGAATCGGGAAGCTGCGAGATTCTCAGGTGTATCCGGCCGTGCGGGTCGTCCGTGGATATCGAGAAGAAACGTCGAGGGCGAGATCAGCGGCTTGAAACTGAGGATCAGGTTGGCAAGCGCTAACTTGTAGGCATGGAGCAACTCGGCCGCGGTAACACCCGGCTTTGCGATCGCATCGAGGTAAGGAGCGGTGCAGGTACGGTATCCGGTGTCGTTAATGAACAGCGAGAGCATTTTTTCCGACCAGCCGGTGAAGTCCCGCCCCAGCATTCCCGCATCCGCGATACGCTCACCCGGTAAATCGTAGAGTTTCAACAGGCAATTGCTGAATCGCCAATCGGAGCGCTCGAACTGGCAGACGAATTGCGAGCGGTCGGTGGTTTTCGCCGGCCACTTACCGTGATTCACCAGTGCGTCGCGGTGTCCGGTATAGTTAAAGGCTGACCAGTCCGCATCGGGGGGCAGGACGGTAAACTTCCGGGTGTGGGTCTGTTTGCTCCCAAGCGGGAATCGGTCGGGGTCGTGATCTTGGAGGTGGTTAATGAGCGATGTGAGCAGAACCGTCTTCCCGGAGTTGTAGAGACCGACGACACCAACCCGGCACTCGGTCGTTTTCAGCCGAAGAATGCTCATACCACCTTACCCCTTGGAGCGCAATCCTCTTCAAACTCAGAAGAATGAGTCGCTCGGTCCTGTTCCAATAATGAATGGGAGTCCCTCTATGAGAGGTATTCGCTTCATCCATATTGACCATTGTTCAGTTTTAATCACCAATCTGGCGAGTCCCCGGTGACAACTAGCGCGAACTACTGACAACTATCCACGAAACCGCTGCACATTCTGCGTGTTCCCAACCGGGTTCGGTGCATTCCCACTTGAGTCTGGGTTGTTGGTTGTGGGTGACATGAGTTGTGGTATTATCAGCGAGTGCCCAAAACCCTCCCCACTTTGTTGGATCAACCATGCGAACTCTCGTGTTGCTGGTCGTCGCAATCGCGACCAGTGTCGTCGTCGGACAGGATAAGAAGGAATCCCTCAAGAAGGAGGCCCCCCAGAAAGAGGCCCCGATCGTCAAACCTCGCGAAGGCAAGAACGAGACAATTAAGCTATTCGATGGCAAGACGCTCGATGGCTGGGAAGGTTACTCCGACCTGTGGTCGGTCAAGGATGGAGTAATAGTCGCGAAGAACACCAACCCTCTGAGCTTCAGTACATACCTGCTCACTAAGGGAAAGTACACCGATTTCCGGCTTACTTTCTCGGCAAAGCTCGTTGAGTCTGAGATGCACTCGGGCGTCTGTTTCTGGGGTGTCGTGAAGCCCGAAGTCGCCAAGGTGGATCCGAAGAAGGAACGGAGCGAATACACGTATGCTGGCCACCTGGTGATGTTCCCATCTGGGTGGGGGATGTACGATCTCTTTGGCCGCGAAGGTTTACCGGTTGATAGCGGCCCGGCGAAGAAAGTCGGCAAGCAACACGATTGGAACGACATCGAGATCCTGGCCCAGGGGAACCGCGTTCGCGTGGGTGTAAATGGAAAGGCGGTAGTGGATTGGCGCGATCCGCAACCAGATCGGATCAAGGAAGGACCTATTGGATTGCAACTCCACAGTAACAAGGAGCCCCAGGAAATTCATTTCAAGGGACTCGTACTCGAAACCTTCCCCAAGGAAGACAAACTCCTCACAGTGCAGTAGAACAGCCAATCCTCCCGACCAACTTATCACCACCTTACGGACTGAAGACTAGGGACACCACCAGACGGACGACAGCATCACATTCAAGGTGTTCAGGGGAATTGGACTCCCCTGGAACACCACAGGCATATCGACCATTGTTCGGAATTAATGGGCACGCACTTCACTTGCTGCAAAACCCCGCCCCTCGCCGCCGATAGTCAACGAAGCCATGCAAGCCGATGCCGAAGGCAGCGGCTCCGCCAACATGTCATCCATTAACACATCGGTGAAAGTATTGATTCAATGCGGATTAGAAGAACGCGTTGAGTAGAATGAGGATGTGGACAGCCGAAGACTTGTTGGTGTTGGAGCCAGCCCTAAACTACCTGTTCAACTGGACGAGACACTGAAATGCTCGATAACCAAGAGGCTTCAGGATGAAGATTGTGACATTGACAACAACCGACGTCGTGAACTTCTTTGCTGGAAGTGATGGAGCGTATTACACGCAAGTCGCGGGCGTAGAAGCCCGTTGCCGGTGGTGCCGCAAATGGGGGCACCACACCGGACTATACCATCGGGAAGTACTGTTCACGCGCGGCGCTGTCTTGGTGTGTGGGCGTCACATCCAATGGAACGACTGGTTGGGAACAGTATAGCCAGGGTCAATATCGGCGACCGCCACCACCGCCGCCGCCATATCCACCACGACCACCGCCACCACCTCCATATCCACCACCGCCGCCACCGCCGCCACCGTATCCGCCACCGCCACCACCGCGGGGCCGGTCTTCCCGGGGCTTGGCTTCGTTGACGGTCAATGCACGGCCATCGAGTTGTGCCCCATTCAAGGCAGCGATGGCTTGGTCTCCACCGTCACTCATCTCGACAAACGCGAAGCCGCGAGGTCTTCCCGTTTCTCGGTCCATAATGAGTTGTACCTTCGTTACAGTTCCGTACTGGGAGAACACTTCACGCAAGGTCGCTTCGGTCGTAGTAAAAGCCATGTTGCCGACATAGAGATTCTTGGCCACGGTCGTGAGTCCTTGAACAATGGGGTCATTGAGGGGGAATGTCCCCCTCACCTAATATGGTACCCAGTTCGCACGGATGAGCGAGTGAATTCGTGCCAGCAAATTTTTCCACAGGAAGTGACCAGGAAAGTGACTGTTACTCCATCCGGCCATAGCTGCGGCTTGAACTCTCACAACCAACTCTTCCAGGGTGGGCGAAATGACGATCAGCAAGGTGCATAAGCAACTGCGACGATCTGTGCCTTGCTGCCAATAAGATCCACCAATCTTGGCCTGACACACTCGAACAAGACCAAAGCGACTCGCTAGAATTCGCTGTTTTTCCAGGCGATTGAAGGGCTCCCATCAACTCAGAGGCACGACAAACACGTGTGCCCAAACGAAAAGAAAAGACCCCCTGGGAACGCCCCGGGGGGACTCAACTCTTGGGGAAGAGTTATGCCTGTGAGTGAGAGAGCGGGAGACAGCTAACTGTCCTGCTCCCTCTTCTGAAACGGAATGAACCCGCGGCGATGACTTGCGCGAGGTTCCGGGAATTTGGGAAAAAAACGTAGAACGGGCGATCTGCCTACAGCCCGTTTAGCTCAGTTTAATCCCCAACTCCTTGAGTTGGCGGGGGTCCACAGTAGCCGGAGCGCCCGTCATCAGATCCCGTGCCTTCTGGTTTTTCGGGAAGGCGATCACATCGCGAATGTTCGTGGTTCCGGCCAGAATCATGCACCAGCGGTCGAGCCCCAACGCAATCCCTCCGTGAGGCGGTGCCCCACTCTGGAGAGCATCCAGCAAAAACCCAAATCGCGACTTAGCATCTTCCAGCTCCATTCCGAGCATCTTGAAGATCAGGGCTTGAGTGTCTTGCTTGTGAATCCGGATGCTTCCACCACCAACCTCGTAGCCGTTCAACACCATGTCGTAAGCCTTGGCTCGCGCCTTGCCTGGCTCAGACTCAAGGTGCGGCACATCCTCATCCATCGGTGCCGTGAAGGGGTGGTGCATGGCGGCCCAGCGTTTTTCTTCCTCGTCCCACCCAAACATCGGGAAATCGAGAACCCAAAGGAAACGGAAATGTTCGGGTCGGAGTTCAAACGGCTGAGGGGCGTACTTCTCTTTCCGTTTAGCAGCGGTTTTTTCCTTTCCTTGCTCGCGTTCATCGTGTTCGGCCTTCTCGTCCCACCAGTTCTTGTAGAGTTTGAGAGTGGTTGCGAGGTGAATCCGCAGAGCCCCAAGGGCATCGCATACCACGGCTTCCTTGTCCGCCACAAAGAGAAGGAGATCGCCACCCTGAATTCCGAGGCGTTCTTTCAGCCTGACCTTCAGCGGTTCGGGGAAAAACTTCTCGATAGAACCGGTGAGCTTGTCGGCATCGGCTTTCATCCAGGCAAGCCCCTTCGCTTTGTAGGTCTCGACAATCTTCGTCAGTTCTCCGCCCGGCTTCAGTTGGGTATTGCTAAATTTCTCAGCTGCGGCCTTCACGTTGATGGCACGAACAACACCACCCGCTTCGATCGCGTTTTTGAACACGCCAAATTCCGACTCGCGTGCGATGTCGGAGACATCCACAATTTCCAGACCATATCGTAGGTCTGGTTTGTCGGAGCCATACTTCGCCATTACCTCGGCATAACTCAACCGTGGGAACGGCAGAGGAATCTTGACACCCATGCATTTGTCGAAGATATCCGCGGCCAGGTTTTCCATCAGCGAGAGAACATCCTCGCGCTCGACGAACGACATTTCCACGTCGAGCTGTGTGAACTCGGGCTGGCGATCCGCACGCAAGTCCTCATCGCGAAGACAGCGCGCGATCTGGAAATAGCGGTCATACCCCGAGATCATCAGGAGTTGCTTGTAGAGTTGGGGAGACTGTGGAAGTGCGAAGAATTCGCCGTTAAACACCCGACTTGGGACAAGATAATCCCGGGCACCTTCCGGCGTACTCTTACCGAGCAAGGGAGTTTCGACCTCAAGGAAGCCTCGGGCATCCAGATGGTCGCGGATGACTTTACAAAGCCGGTGCCGAAGTACCAGGATTCGCTGGAGCGACCGTCGCCGCAGGTCGAGGTAGCGATATTGAAGGCGCAGATCTTCATTGGCGGGTTCTTCGTCCGGGAACTCGGTGACGGAGAATGGAAGTGGAGGACTGGAATTCAGAATCCGCAGCGTTTTGGCCTCAACTTCGACCTTGCCGGTGGCGATGTTCAATCGCTCCGCGCCGGGCAGGCGCTTGCGAACCAAACCTGTAACGGAAATAACCCATTCGCGGCCGAGTTTATCGGCTTCCTTGAATAAATCCGCGGCATCAGCCTCGAACACAACCTGGGTCAGGCCATAGCGGTCTCGCAGATCGACAAACACCTGATTGCCAAAATTCCGGGTAATCAGCACCCAGCCGTTGAGGGTAACTGTCTGCCCAATGTGTTCTTCCCGGAGCTGTTCACAGGTATGTGTCCGCTGCCACTCGGCCATTGCGTTCTCCCATCGGAATGTGTCGGTCTGCTACAAAGACGCATTATAGAGACAGAGATTCGCAACGGATGGTTCAGTGCAAAGAGCGGTGAGTATGGACCTCGCGACGTTCCAGGCACTACTGGCCGTATCTGGACAGCAGGCTCTTGCCGATGCGATGGCACTTGAACCGACAGAAGCCGGATTCCTCGCTTGCTTCGAGAAACTCCGGAAGAGGCACCCCGCCCCACTCGCCAAGGCAGCCATTGAGGCCGCATTGCTTCGCATCAAGGCCCGAGCAAAGTTTGAATTCGCCGCAGAGATGTACTTCACGCGAGAAGCCTTGGAACAAGCATCGGGCGACCACGCAGCCGCTCATCGCGCCAAGCGGTTTGTTCCCTTTGGGGTTGTGGCGGACTTGTGTTGTGGGATCGGCGGCGATTCCCTGGCCTTCGCCCGAGCGGGGTTGACTGTTCATGCTGTTGATCTCGACTCTCTTCGACTGGCGATGACGGGGGCAAACGCGGCGGCTTTGGGACTCAAAGAACGGATTCATCTCCACGAAGGCGATGCACTGAAGATCCCACTGCCAGATGTGCTAGCGGCGTTTGCCGACCCATCCCGACGGACGAACGGTCGGCGTTATCTCGATCCCGAGGATTACACCCCTCCCCTCTCAGCGCTCCGGGATCGGTTCCCAGCCGATTTCCCACTCGCGGTAAAAATTGCTCCGGGCGTGGCATCGAGCAATCTCACAGAGCTGAGGGCAGAAGTGGAATTCGTTTCTGTCGATGGTGAATTAAAGGAGTGTGTGGTGTGGTTCGGATCATTCCGAACAACTGGCCGGAGGGCGACCCTTTTGCCTGCCGGAGTAGCGCTCTTCGCGGACAATCCCATCCCGATGCCCCCCGTTGAGCCTGCATGGGAATACGTTTTCGATCCAGACCCAGCGATCGTTCGCGCTGGGCTTACATCACAGCTTGCTGCTGACCTTGGAGTGTTTCCCCTCGATCACACTGTAGCCCTTTTCACCGGCCACGAGGCGAGGCGTTCACCATTCCTGACAACTTTCAGGATCGAACGAGCAACTCGTTTTCATCCGCGCAGGCTCCGGGATCATCTTCGGGCACAGCACGTGGGTCGAGTGACCGCTATCAAGCGGGGATCAACAATTGATAGCGAGAAGTTGATGAAGAGCCTCAAGCTGGAAGGAGAGGAACACCGAGTGATCATCCTCGCTCGCATCAGAGGTGAGGAAACGATGTTCATTGGCGAGCGGGCATATACGGACTGCTGAATTCCAACTTGAGTCGACTGAGGATCGGAAGAGAGTTAGTGGCGATTTGCTGGGAAACTCATGCGGCTGCCCGATCCGCCTGATCGTGATGGCGACCGGAGAGACGCGTTTCAGCAACGAGTTCCGTGTTCAACACGCATTCCAGCTCATTGATCGCACGAACCGCAGTAACCCCATCAAAAACGCGGTGATCGTAAGATAGTTGCACATCCATGTCGCCCTCGCGGGATGTCAGACCCATAAAGAGCATCGTCGTGATCGGCGTAACGACCTGGAGCGTTCTCACTCGCCTGGCCTTGGCGATAGAATTGAGGGCGAATGTGCCAAAGTTCCCAGCGCGTAAAAACCCCGATGCGTATAACCCAGTAGTCCACAGAAGCCGTCGAATTGGCCAAGGGAATTTACTGGTCCGTATGATCCGGCGCATTGGGCCGTGCTTCTCTGGCGGGTCGGTTTGAAATCCGTGAATCTTGTCGTGAAGCGTCGTTAAAGGTTGTCGTTCGGGGTAGTTAATGGGACAGAGGAACACGGCAGGCTCGTCCTGATACTCCCGATCAATGACCACTGTGCCCACACTGTAAGGGTGTTCATACAAATGTGGCCATGGGAAGGGCATATATGCTCGACGCAACTCGGGCACACGTTCCGATACAATTCCGTATGCCTTGAGCATTGTGGCATACCAGCTTGGCGAGAAAGGGGTAGCTCGTCGTGCTTCGACCAGTGTGCGAATCCGAAGCGTCCTTTCCCCACCGATTACCGGTACTTTCTTGGCGAAGTGCAGCATGTCTCCAATCCATCGACGTTGTAACGACAGGGAGACAAATTTGCCCTTTTCGCTACCCATATTGACCTTCAGATAGACGATGGGAGTTGTACTCTTGATTTAATCGGCGCAGTTTGTCGCAAAACTCCAATCGTTTCCTTTTGCTTCCATCGAGAAGGCAAAACCGCTGCTGCGGGAGTGATTTTGAAATGGGCCGTTACTACCGTTGGGCTATGTCCGACTTGAAGCTTCAAATCTCGGAAAACTGATCTTTTTTTGCAAGCCGCGCGATTTGATTCGACAATTTGCTTGGGGGAGATTGCCAGCAGTTGCGAAAGTAAGGCATTTACGCCAAATGGGTTGTATGCAACCCCTTCAGTCTGTCGCGTCTAGCGAGAAGTGTCGTATTAACCAGTGGATTCCTGGCCCCCTGTCTCCTGGAACAAGGGCTTCATGGAGTCTTTGGCTTGACGGTTGAAACGGTGCGATAAATCCATTTTTCAGCAGGGGCGTTGAGATCGTCCGGAACAATATCCCCAAGTTGGGGTCGTTTGTCATCGGTTGGGCGGAGGAAGTTGATCTGAAGTGTTTTGCGCTTGATGAGCTTCTCTTTGGTCGCTGTTTCTTCAATGGCAAGGCCGTTCGACAGCCCGCTGATGTACACGCTGAACTTATTTGTTTTGGGGGCTTTCTCGTTCATGTCGGTCCATATCACAACGCCAGACACATTTCGCTCGATTGCTTCGGGCAAAGTCGGTGGGATCGGATGTTTCGAGATGGAAATGGACGTTTGCAGTTTCAAGATGCCCGTTGGATCTTCGATTTTTCGGAGCTGATCCACCAGATAAGGCTGTGGTTCATCGAGATGCGACGTATTCAGATCCTTGGTCACCAACTCAAATTCGGGGAGGAATGTCTGGGGCTCAGCATTCATGTTATACACCTGATACCACATATACCAGACGACCATTTTGGCCGGTTTGCCGTTCTTGTCGAGGCCATCCAGTGTCACGATTCGCGGCGATTTGTAGCGAAAATTCAGAGTCCAGACATCTGCTTTGTCGAGGGGTAGTACAAGAGGGTCAACTTTCCGTTCGATCTTGCTTTGGGCGAATGCAAACGATCCGCCAACAGCGGTAAGTGCGACACTACCAAGGAATGCCCGCCTGTTGATCCCCATGTCCCCTGCCATGTCCGCTCCCATGACAAAGCCCTTTTCGGGTCGAGTCATAACACGCCACACTATCGACCATACCCGGTTAACCCAAATGGTTCAAGCGGGGGTAGATGAGTTCCGGTCAGGTCGATGGTGTGTCGGGCATATAGCCCGCAAAGTGGTTATTGGGAGACGCTAAAATCGAAAAGGAATGCCGTCGCGCCCGGCTGATGAATCTCCTGACGACATTCTCCAAGCGACTCGGCATACGCCCGGAGGAGCGACTCCTCAGCCTGATGGCGATGGCTAAAAATCACCCAGACGCGTGGTTCTCCAGCAAGTGTTCGGAGTTCATCCCGGTAGCCTGTCCGGTGCCCCCGATACTCTGTCCCCTTGATTACCTCTCCAAGGATGAATGAGCGGTCTCGCGTGTAAAAGGTGTAGGCGGGAACGGCACCGTAATAGAGGTAGACCTTGTCGCCAGGTTGCCATTGCTGGCGGACATCTTCGAGTGCAAGTGTCAGTTGCTCATAACGCAATGGTCGGCGAATTTGCTGATACGTCTCCACCGCCGGTGCCAACAGGAGAATCCCTACCACGACAACAGACGCAACAGGCAAGGAGGGCCGCAATGCCTCAACCAATGCCCACGCGCCGCGAGCCACAACCAGAATCAGAAGCGGCACCATAAACAAAAGTAAGCGCCCGGCAAACGGGTACTTGTGGAGTCCCGACGCCAGAATCGCCAAGAATGCCGGAGCCACGATCGCAATCGCCATGGGCCAACGCTCACGGAGAATCGCGAATAGCCCCACGAGGAACAACGCCGCTGCAAGTCCTGCGGCTTTTACATCAGTTCCACCCAGTCCACCCGGGAACTCGATGAAGTTGAAGAGATGGCTAACGAGCCAGGAAATATCGCCAAGCGACGTTGGCGGCAGTGAGAAAAAGTGCCCCGCCCAGTAGTCGAGTAAGTATTGATTCGTCCCAAGGTGACGGAGAGTTGCGACGTAACACAGACCGAAGCTCGCCAGCCAACATCCAATTGTTGCCGCACATTCCAAAACACGGCGACGATCTCTCATCGCCAGAGAATCCGCGAAGAGAGCCGTTCCAGTGGCACCAAGAACAAACACAACCGGGTGGGAAAACCAAACAGCGATTGCCCCAACCGCCCCAAGAACTCCCCAGCGGCGTAACCCGCCCTCCCGATACAGTAATCCCAACGATACCGCCAGAATGCCCACTGTGAGTGCGGCATCGGTTGCGTATTGTTTGCACTCTGCACTGTAGCTAATCAATGGCGGTGAGATCGCGAACAATGCAATTGCCAGCAGTGCGGCCTTTTCGGGAAGAAGTCTTCGGGATAACCAAATGAACCCCATCAACCCAAGCAATGAACCCGTGAAAGGGAAAAGTCGCAGAGCCCATTCACTCGTACCAAAAACCGCGATCGCGGCCTTGGTGACAAGCAGAAAACCCGCGGGGGCTCCCTGATTCCAGTCGAGTGGTTCGAGGAGTTGTCGCGGCGTGCGCTCAACGAGGTTGAGAGCGAGCATTGCTTCGTCAATCCAGAGGCAGCGATTCTGAATAAGTGGGATCGCTCGGAGTGCAATCCCAAGAAAAACAAGGACAACGATTGCAGAGCCAACGGTGATCCACCGTTTACCCTTGCTGCCCTCGATTCTCTCACTGGGATTGGAACTGACAACTACCAGTGGTTCGCCGAACGGGAGGAGGCGTCTGGTGAGGTGCTGTGGGCCATCCGTGGCCGGGCTCATGTTGTTTCTCCTAATGCGGGCAGGCGACAACCTAACCTTGGCGAGTTTTCCGAATCAACCCCGATTGTTCAGGTAGAGAAACCGAATGTTTTGAGAGCGTTTATTTCACTACTAGATCGAGCTTTGTAACCGTTCTCGGGCATTCAGGGCTCAAATTTGTTTACAGGCAATGCCTGGATTCTTTTGCGGATTTCCGCAATGACCGCCCGGAATCGCTCATCGTTCGTTCCGCCAAAATCGTCCTCAAATTTATCTGACCCGAGCCCATCGCGTAGCCCACTTGTATCGGGAATGATATCTGCTGCGGAAAATCTATCGCGCATCCTCTTGAGAATCGCATTAGGATTCTCGCGAAGAATCCGAGCAAAAGCAATCCCTGAGAATTCTGCCGAGAGACCGGGGAAGCTGAGACCAATGGGGCGATGTTGGTCAAACAAAGAACGACCGATCGCTCCGTTTTCGGCAGCAATTGAGGTGAGCAACTCCCCTGCCGCACACCCCGCAACAAAGCGTCGGCAGAGGTCGCGGCGATTCCGCAAAGTCGGATTCCCAAGTGTCGCCAATCGTTCCAGGCGTTCGGTTTCTGCCTCCACATCTGCAATGGCAGATGTCGTCAATGGGTCGTTCTTGAGCGAATTCGTGTCATCGAGTGCCAGCCCGATACCCAGCAGAAAGGCACTGATACGTTCGGGTTCCTCAAGGCGTTGTGCCGCCTCAGCCGCGGTGCGTAACAATGCGGCAGTCAACTCATCTCCCGTGAGCGTTGCGGGACCGGAATTCGCTTTAGATCGCTCTGTGATGGCTCGAACCACTACCCGAATCGCTTCGGTTCTTTTCGCACGGTCGGTCAATTGCAGAGGTTCCTTCTTTCCACCAGCGCCAGGGTTTTTCGGGTCTACTACCTTTGCGACATCCTTCTCGAGCACGTTCAGGTACTCAATAGCGAGCATTTCCCCTGGAAAAGCCTGTAGTAGTGCCGAATAGACACGGTATATGCGAAGACGATCCGGTAACGGAACCGCATCCAATTGAACGACACCCAATCTCCGCTGGTCCGCCAGGAGGTTCAAGGCAAGCGTATTCAGGGGGTCGAGGCGTATCACGTACTTGGAAAAAAGTGCATTTCCATCGCCCAATTTTGCTCGCATGGCCGATCCAGGGTCCGGACTGGTTACAGCACCGAGGGAAATTGCCAGGTAGCGAACCAGAACCTCAACCTTCTCCGGTTCTGCCTTCGGTCGCCATTCCCGCATCACAATATGAGAAGCCCCCATTCCCCGGCACGCTCCGAACTCCTTTTCTTTATCGTCGAGTTTTTGACTCGTGAACCCCACAGCAAGCGCACCGGGTTTGACCTTCACCGCGCCCTCCAATGTATTTAGTTGTGTGAAGATATCTTTGGCCTTGGCATCGGATTTCCATGTATCGAATCCAGCGAATTCAAAGCGGAACCCGGTCTGCGTTTCGAGAATCGCCGCAGCCGCCTCGAATCGCTTTCGGATTTCGGCTTGCCAGACCATGTCAACCCGGGGATCGGCATCATCGACCAGAAGCGTCACCGGGATCTTAACCGCGTTGCGCGGAATGGGGTTCAGTTCCGGCCTTGCATCCCGTTCTGGAGGCTTACCGGGAAGTTCCACGCCTTCAATGCGAAGCCCCGTTTCCCGGTCGGGAATGAGAACGTAGGCGTTGGAGGGATCTACGCGCACGGTTGCGTTTTTCCCCTCAGCAGGCAGCTTCAAATCCGCAGGTCCATTGACAGGAATTGGGACGACATGGTGTGCGAGGATGGTGTGCTTGCGAGGTTTCTCCCCAGGCTCAGCAACCGAGAAAGTAACTTCCTCTGTGGTATAATTCGCGATCACAATCACTGCTGCCGACGCACTCGGGACGAAGCCGAATATCGCAACTAGCGTGAGAAACCACGTTCGCATAATGGCACCGGAGGGATTGCTTGAACGCAGACGCGGCGTATTCCACCCCCGAATCGTAACATCCGCTCACCCCCCTTGAGAAGACGAGGGACCAACGCAAGAGGGTTCATCACAAGTGATTATCCAAATCACTTGACGTAACCTCTGGTGTTGTCTGGCAAAAGGGGAAAAGAGATGTGGAGCATAGAATGCGGGCATAGGCACTATTTCTTCGGTGACACAAGTGCTGGCATTTCATCAGTCAGCGGGATATCACTGCGGATCATTTTGCTCCCTGTGCCCACGAGCTTCAAATAGTGATCGCTCGGCAGACCTTCAAACGTCGAAAACTTCGAGTCACCCACCGGCACGTCATTCGTACACTTGTAGATCGCCGTACCCTCGTCGACTTCATCGAACATAGCCTGATAGACCATCGTCGCACCCGCCTTCTTCGCTGCGACAAACTGCGACCAGAGAAACTTCCCGCTCTGACGCGGAATCGAATTCAAAGGCGATCGCGGGTTCTGGTTATGCCAACTGAATCCTGGAAAAACAACGGGCAGATAATCCTTTTCGTTCTCCTTGCACCAGGCAATGTCGGGGGCCATTGTCTTCTTGGCATAATTCGCTGCCGCCTCCGGCGTACCATAGCGGCCAACAGTCCACGGACTCACAATATCAGCCTTCGAAACCAATTCGAGCAGGGTCTTGTCCGTGACTGCGTCTCGTTCCAGTGTGCGCCAGTAAGTGGGTAAGCCTAACATGACTGTACACCCACCGATCGGCGTGCTTTTCAAGAACGACACGAGTTCAAGCCCCTCCTTCAACGTATATCTCCGCCCGTCGCTGAAGCCAAAGCCCCACACTGCCACAACCGGCTTGCCGTTGTGATGCAGATATGCCGGGTCCTTCGTGATCTGCATCTTTTCATTGAGGAGTTTCCAGTCATCCATCACCTTGCCGATTTGCCCTGCCCTCATTCCCGAGAGATCGTACATGACTGCGTAAGTGCGTCCGTGCTTGTTCGCCCCTTCCCGACAGTGAGTCAGCACAGTATTAAATTGCCACAGCCCGGGTGGATTGAACACTTCAACTGCAAATCGCTGCACGAACACGCCATCGATCCCGTAATCCTCCATCCACTTGAAATGCCGAATCACCGTTTTAGCATTGACCGCGCTATAGACTTCAGCAGCCTTCCCATCAGCAGTCTTGAATGCCGTTGCATAACGCTCATCTGGACTAAGCTCGCTCACGTCCGGCCAAAGATCGACATTCGTGCTACCCGGCTTGAAGCCGTTCCTGCCCGTCCAGTGATACCACCCGCGACCGCATCCGTCACCTTCCGCCGCGTGCCAGCCTTGATAGCCGCACATCACCTTCCCTTTCAGTGTCGAGCAGTCAACTCCCTTCTCGCTTTTCCCCTGAAACGGTTTCATCGTTTGCTCGATGATCTGCTCGCGCGTCAACTTGTCCGGACTATCCGCCAGTAGTCGCCCATTCGTATTCGTAGTCCCCACAAGAACCGCACTCGTGCCGAGAAATGCAACGAACCCGCCAAGCCAGTTTCCCATGAGCTTCTCCTTCTTCTGTGAGGGATACTCATATTTAAAGGTAAAAACCCGCTTACTGCGTGCGCGGCTCTATTTCGTCAGAGCCTCTACACCTGCAATACGCCCGTTTTGAATGCTCGCCCGTCATCATACCGAGTGGCAACTGCGAGTGCTGCAAGCATTACATTTCTCGTTTCCACGGGCCGAATGATCGCATCGACCCACAGCCGCGCCGCCGCATAACGAACGTCCGTCTGCTCCTCGTAGCTTGCCTTCACCTTATCTCGCAAGTTCGAGAGTTCATCGGCATCGGGCGCGTTGCCTGTGCGTTTGAGTGCAGCAAGCTGTATATCCAGAAGTGTCCCGGCGGCTTGTTCGCCCCCCATCACGGCATACTTTGCTGTCGGCCAAGCCATAATGAAGCGTGGGTCGAACGCCTTGCCACACAGCGCATAATTCCCAGCACCAAACGATCCACCCACGATCAACGTGAGCTTAGGAACAACACTATTGGAGATGGCGTTCACCAGTTTCGCCCCAGCCCGGATGATGCCATGCTGCTCGGACTCCTTCCCGACCATGAAACCGTTCACGTTTTGGATGAATAGAATCGGCACTCGCAACTGGTTGCAATCCATCACAAATCGTGCAGCCTTATCCGCGGAATCAACGTAGATGACGCCCCCAAACTGCATCGGACCATCGGCCGGTTTCACGCGCTTCTTTTGATTCGCTACCACTCCGACCGGAACGCCGCCAAGCCGACCCAGCCCACACACGAGCGTTTGCCCATATTCGGCCTTGTATTCATCGAAAGGGGTGGATGGATCCAGGAGCAAGCCGAGCATCTCTCTCACATCGTATTCCGGTGCCGTCGTGAAATGATCGAAACGGCTGTCATCATCGTCCTTCGTTATCGGAATTGAGTTTGTGTGGTCGGGTGGCAGCGCAGCGATCAGTCGCCGAAGCCGTTCGAGACAAGCCTCATCTGTGGGTTCGCGGTAATCGATGGTGCCACTGATGGCAGAGTGCATCCTGGCTCCGCCCAAGGCTTCATGATCCACAACCTGACCAATCGCGGCTTTGACGAGGGCAGGACCGGCAAGGTAGAGTCCACTCCCCTCAGTCATAAGCAACATATCGCACAAAACGGGAAGGTATCCGCCACCCGCGACACAGTTACCCATGATGGCTGCGAACTGCGGAATACCCGATGCAGAGATGACGGCGTTGTTGCGAAAAATGCGGCCGAAATCGTCCTCGTCTGGAAAGACTTCGTCTTGAAGTGGGAGAAAAACGCCAGCGGAATCGACTAGGTAAACCAGAGGGAGTCGGTTCTCCATCGCGATTCGCTGCGAACGGAGAACCTTCTTACAAGTCATCGGAAAAAATGCCCCGGCCTTTACCGTGGCATCGTTCGCGATAACAATCGTTTGCCGTCCGGAAATGGTCCCAACCCCGGTAACGACGCCTGCCGAAGGTGCCCCGCCCCAATCGGCGTACATCTTCCACCCAGCCCACAAGCCAAGTTCAAAAAAAACGCTATCGGGATCGAGCAGTTTGGCGATACGCTCGCGGGCAGTCAAGCGACCTTTCTCATGTTGCCGCTCAATAGCTTTTGTGCCACCACCGAGACGGATGACAGCTTCTTCGGATAGGAGATCGATAGGCATGTGGGCACGAAATGGAGAGGAAGATTGGGTCAAAAAGTATTCACCGCGGAGAACGCAGAGAACGCGGAGAGAAGACCGAGAGTAACCTTTTGTCTCTCTCCAGTTTTCTCTCTGCGTTCTCCGTGTTCTCCGCGGTGAATACTCTTCTCACGGTGTCCGCGACCAGTCCTTGCGTTGCCGACTGGAAGGGATCTTCAGCATTTTCCGATACTTCGTGACTGTTCGGCGGGCGACAGGATAACCAGCCTCATTGAGCTTGCTAACCAATTCCTCGTCCGAAAGGGGATTGGACTTATCCTCGTCACTGACGAGTTCCGTCAGCTTCTGCTTCATCACCTCGTAGGCGACGTCTTCGTTCGTCTGATCGTTCTTCTTCCCGCCGCCGAAGAATCGTTTGAGAGGGAAAACCCCGCGTGGCGTTTGGACCCACTTGTCATCGACAGCCCGACTGACAGTTGTGACGTGGACTTTCACCTGATCGGCAATCTGTTGCATCTTGAGGGGGTGAATGTGTTCGGGACCAGCATCGAGAAATTCCTTTTGGTGATCAATGATCGCCCGAGTGACCTTCAGGAGCGTGTTGCGTCGCTGTTCGACTGCCTTGACCAGCCAGTCAGCGGACTGGAGTTTTTTGCGTAGTTCGTCTCTCACTTTGTCGTCGAGATCCTTGTTCTTGATGAGATCCACTATGCGCTGGCTGATACGGATTTTGGGCACCCATTCATCGGTCAAACGAACCGAGTAGTCCTCATCGTCAGTACGCTCGACGATCACATCTGGCATGACGTACTGAGTCTCGGCGTCGGCATACTTGAGCCCAGGGGCCGCGGCCAGGTTATGGTGGAGCGATTCGATCGCATCCTGAATGGTGGGGATATCGAACTTGGTCGCCTTCTGGATAACGGGGATGCGGTTGTACGCGATATCTTCCAAATGGTCGCGGATCAGCACGCGCAGCACATCCTTGTGCGGAGTATCCGGCCCAATTTGCAAGAGCAGACACTCCTTGGCGGAGCGAGCACCCACTCCAGGAGGATCAAGTTTCTGGACGACGTGGACGAGTGTATCTTCAATGTCTTCCTGTGTAACGGATTGATCGTATGCCGCGGCAATTTCTTCGAGTGTGGCGTAGCGGAACGTGTCCTTCTCGTCGTCCTCGCTGGCCCTCTCACGGATGCCAAGATAGCCGGTTCGATCCACGAAACTACAGATATGCCGGGCCAATCGCCGCTGATCGTCGGCAAGTTCCATTTCTCCAATTTGTTCGGCCAGATAATCCTGAAGCGACTGGGGGCGCGTTGGCATGTTGGCCATCGCATCTAGCTTGCGATCGCCTTCTTCCTCAACCGCTCCCCGACTGATCCGGTGTTCCTCGTTGAAGTGGTTGTCCCAGTCGCGATTCAACTCATCGAGTCGGCTGAATTCCAGATCGCCTGTTTCATCGTGTTTCAGCGGCGTTGTGTCGGTATCGTGTTCCGTCGGTGCAGCGTCTTGTTCGCCGTGCTTCTCCTTTTGCTCCAGAAAGGGATTTTCCTGGAGTTCTTTGGCAATCTTTGCCAACAAGTCTGCAATCGGGAGTTGCAAAATTTCCATCGATTGAATCATGCGGGGTGCCAGACGCATTTGCTGGTCTGGCCGCATGGACATATCGAAACCTAGTCGCATCGAACTCATCGGCTCCATCTCCGAGTGCCACTGTCTGGACGACCTTTTGGTCAGAATGCTCGTCGTCCTTCCAGGGCATCTACCAGCATCTGGGCATTGGCCAGTTCGAGGGAACTCCCACTCGGCAATCCGCGTGCCAGTCGCGTGATTGTGACCCCCATTCCTGCCAAAAGGTTTGAGGCGAAGAGGGCGGTTCCATCGCCTTCCAGAGTCGGGCTAGTCGCCAGGATGATCTCCCGGACACCACCACGACGCACGCGCTCTACAAGTGGACCGAAGGTCAGTCGATCCGGTCCCATTCCATCGAGCGGGGCGAGCCTGCCACCGAGAACGTGGTATCGACCACGGAAAGACCCTGCCCGCTCAAATGATCCAACATCCCGAGGCGTTTCCACGACGCAGATTAACCCGCCATCGCGTTTGGAGTCACTGCACACCGGACACAATTCCCTGTCGGTATGGTTGAAACACTCCCGGCACGGTCGGACTTTTTCAGCTACAGCCTGGAGTGCCTCCGCGAGTAAAACCGCGTTCTGTCTGTCGCCTGACAGCAGGAAGTGGGCTACTCGCTCGGCACTCTTCGGACCAATCCCCGGTAGCTTGGTCAGCTCTTCCAGCAACCGTGAGATTACTCCACTCGGTTCGGACAACTCCGGTCCCCTTGTTTCGCTTAATGCCTCAACAATCAGAAGGCTCGCATCCCCCACTCGCTCGATCCGCCTGTCTCTTCGCTCAACTCATCCCGGGGAGTCCATTTCCATTACCGAGTAGACCTGGAGGCAGGCCCATCCCCGCGGCCATCTTGGCGCTTTCCTCGGCCAACTGCTGACGAACCTTTGCAAGAGCTTGATTTGTGGCCGCAGCGATTAGATCTTCAAGCATTTCCCGGTCGTTGAGCTTCATGACCTCTTCGGAAAGCCGGACGGAGAGTATTTCCATCCGACCGTTTACTTTCACGGTGACATATCCAGCGCCGGAGGTGGCCTCCGCGACGATCGTACCAATCTGGGCTTGGAATTTTTGGATCTCTTCTTGAATCTTCCCCTGATTCCGGAGAAGGCTCATCATGCTGCCAAGTTCTTTGAACATGGTTTTAGATCTCGTCGGAGTCTTCGGGCGTCGTGGTGCTGGGTTTGGGTGGTGCTACTGGGTTGAAGTCCTCATCCACATGCCAGATTTGGGCACCCAACGCCTCACTGGCTTTTCGGAACAGCGGGAGAGTCATCAATAATTTTCGTCGCTCGACCGCAGGGTTCACCGATGGATTGTCTGCCGTTTGTACGGGACTTCCCGAGGTCGCTCCGCTCACCATTTCCAGGCGAACGGTGATGGGTTGTCCAGTCAATTTCTGTAATCCATCCTGGATGCGGAGGGTATTTCCTTCCGTGCCACACGCCTCACATTCGTGATTATAGCCGCTTGGAAACCGGATTACTAGAGTGTTTGGCCCGAAAATTGCAGGTTGAATAGCTGTTTTGAGTTGATTTGCGAGGATAGGGGACTTTTCGGAGAGGTATCGAATCAGCCGCTGCCATAATTCCGAAAGTGTTGTCTCAGTTATGGGTAAGGTTGACAATTCGCTTGCGCTAATATGCCCATTCGACCCAGAATTAGCCGTCATCAAGTCGTTTTTTTTTGCGCTCGCGTTTGCCTCGGGCGAGGCAGTTGCTTGCCGGGCCGAACCTAAAACTTGCCCACCGGCTTGAATAACTGCCTGAACCAGTTGACCAATCGGCACCAAGTCTTCCATTTTCGATAGACGAACCACTGCCATTTCGAGAAGAACCTGGGCAAGAACGGTATCGCGCATCCGGCCTTTCGTTGCTGTCCACACTTCCATACCCGCAAGGATGGTATCCAGGCTCAGTTGCTTGGCCTGGGTATTGATGGCTTGCTTCTGGTTTGTTGTGATTGGGAGTTCTCGAACGTCGGGGCCGCCACAGTTGACGAGCATCAGCGCTCGCCAGTAGCCGATCATCTGTTCGATCAGTTCCCCGACTTGAAGACCCTGCTCAATCCACCCGGCGATCAGATCGAGCGCTGCCTTGGGATCGTGTTTCAAGATCGCCGCGGCTAGTTCGCTGACCCGTTCTTCTCCAGCACTGCCAAGGATCGCATGAACACTTTCGACAGTAAGTTTCCCAGTTATTGAAGCGAGAAGTTGGTCGAGGAGCGAATGTGAATCGCGCATCGACCCACCTGCTCGTCTTGCGATCAACCGGAGTGCCTCTTCATCGGCCAGATGCCCTTCCTTCGCAACGATCAGCTTCAACTGTTCGAATATTTTTCCGGGTCCGACGTTGGCGAAATCGAACCGCTGGCAGCGCGAGAGGATTGTGATCGGAATCTTTTGGACTTCGGTAGTCGCGAAGATGAATTTGACGTGCGATGGCGGTTCTTCGAGCGTCTTGAGCAACGCATTAAACGCGGACGTGGAGAGCATGTGGACTTCGTCGATAATGTAAATCTTGTACCGGCTGCGAGTGGGTCTAAAGCCGACGTTCTGTCGAAGATCGCGAATTTCCTCCACTTTGTTGTTACTGGCTCCATCGATTTCCAGCACATCCACATCCTCGCCCGCAGCGATTGCCTTGCAACTCTCGCATTTGTCGCATGGTGTGGGAGTAGGCCCTTGAACGCAGTTCAGAGCTTTCGCCAGGATTCGCGCGGCGGAAGTTTTGCCAACTCCACGAGCACCTGTGAATAGATAAGCATGGGCGACACGGTCCGATTGAAGTGCATTCACCAGCGACTGCGCGACGTGTTCCTGCCCGATCAACTCATTGAATTGCTGAGGGCGGTATCGCCGGGCAACAACGGTGTACTCGTGCTTGGCAGCAACTTCCGCGGGGTTGGGTTCCCCGGTTGCCTTTGCGGGATCGGTTGGTGGTGTCGGTTTCATCTTCGCCATGAGCTTCATCCCTGAATGTGGGTTTCCACACTCCTATGCTACTCGCGGTGGGGGGACGATTACAACGCAGGAGGTGCGAAGGTGTTTCGAGTGAGCTGAATCTTTTGCTGGAAAAATGTCATTATCGTTGGCAGGAACGCGCTGCACAGTCTCGCACAATCCAGCCAAGAACAGACTTGCCGGGGAAAAGGGATTCGATTGATTGGTCTCTGTCGCGATTTGCGAAGGAGATGCTGGATATGCCCTCTTCAGCAGTTATTGAACCCCCTGTTCAAGGCACGTTGCGAGTCGATCGCACCGAGCCTACTTCAGCGCCGCTCGCAACAGCGCCGCTCGCAACAGTGAAGCTACTGACTCGTCGGTGGTCGCCGCGGTTCTTTCAAGGGACCGATGCCATTACTTGGGCAAAGCTGGTGTTCCGCAATCGGTTCGCGGTTCACCCGAAATACTGGTACATCGCAGGGATTGTTTCTGTAACCTCCACGATCAATCTCGTTCTACGTTGGGTTCAGCATGGGTTGTATGGGGATGAACTCGCACGAACTCAGATCGACAAACAGCCAATCTTCGTCATCGGTCACTGGCGCACCGGAACCACACTCCTCCACGAACTGCTGATTCAGGACAGGCAGTTTAACTACCCCGATTTCTTCGCCTGCTTCAACCCAAATCATCGACTTATCAGCGAGCGGTTTTTCAAGACCTACGGAACGTGGTTGGCTCCCGAGCAGCGGCCGATGGATAACATGGCTGCGGGTTGGGATCGGCCCCAGGAAGATGAGTTCGCCCTCTGCCTCCTGGGCCTTCCCAGCACGTATGCCGATATCGCCTTCCCCAACCATCCGCCGATGTATCCAGGAGCGCTCGATCTCTCGGGGTTGTCGGTCGAAGAACTCAAGCGTTGGAAGCAGACCTTCCACCACTTCCTGCAAGTGCTGATGTTTCGCGATCCGCGCAGGCTGGTCCTCAAGTCTCCGCCACACACAGCGCGCATACCGGCGTTGCTTGAGATATTCCCAGATGCGCGGTTCGTTCATATCGTGCGCGATCCTTACGTGGTGTTTCCCTCGACTGTGAATCTGTGGAAGTCACTCGCGAGCCGGCATGGCTTCCAGTCTCCAAACCACAACGACGTTGAGGAAAAAGTTCTCAGCGAGTTTCGGATCATCTACGACCGATTGGAAGAGGCTCGCCCGCTATTTCGTCCAGGGCGGTTTTGCGAAGTCCGCTACGAGAAATTGACCGCGAACCCGATGGGAGAGCTGGAAAGGGTTTACGCAGAGCTGGAGCTGAAAGGATTCGATGAGGCTCGCCCAGACGTTGAGCAATACCTCCAGCAAACCACGGACTACGAAACCAACAAATACACCATCACCGACGAGCAGCGAACCAAGATCGATCGCCGCTGGGGTGATGTGATCCGGCGATATGGGTATTGTTGAGAGTGTTCAGTGTTCAGTGTTCAGCGAAGACATCGAAACTAATTTCAAGATGTTCGAATGTATCAACTGAACACCGAACACTGAACACCGAACACCGAACACCGAACACTGAACACTGAACACTGCTTTTACCTTCCCCCTGCCGGGCGCGTGTTCCAAATCCGGTCGTATTCCACGACGTGCGGAGGCAGAGGTTGCTTCACAGGATCATAAGGGAATTGTGCCATTGCTCGATGCGGAAGTGGACCGACAAAGCCTGCCGTAAGCGTCGTTGGAGCAGTGTCTTTGCAGTATCCCCACGTTCGCAGTACGAATGATCGTTGCCAACCCAACGGCAATGGAGGTAGTGACGAGGCATCGAACTCAGACGTGATTTCATCCCCAGGTCCACAGATCACGAACCGATCATCCTCAGCGGTCAATAACTCGGTCACATCACCGGTTCGCGTCAGTTTGCCGCGCCAGCGCGTGACCGACACGTTTTCAAGTCGATCATAATCGTATGCAATGGGGAGCTTACCACCTGGTCTGTACTCTTGGGCAAATCCCCGATGTTCCAGTGAGGCTCGCGAAACGGGGAGTTCCCGAACCGATGCATTGGAAACATCCGTAATCGGAGCAATGAACACCTGATCCCAAAAGACTTGCAAGTTACTGCGAATGCGGATCGGACCAGCTGAGGGATCGATCCACCCTGTGATTTCTTTAGTCATCACGCGAGGCAGTCCTGCCGGGATTCCAATTTCGCCTAGTGTTTTCCAGGAACCATCCGATTGCTTCTGTTCCAGAACAGGCCATATGGTTGGCACCCCAGCCTGTGTCGCGGCATAGATCGATTCGGGGAATGGGTAGTCTGTCCAGCCAGCCAGTACGAGGTAAACTTTGCGTCCCGGGGGGAGGCTTTTCAACGCACCGTTGAAATCGAGTTCGACGTAATGGTCCTCGGCGTAACCCATCCAGGAACGCAGCGCGAAGCCTTCAACGTGCTTACCATCGCGCTCGCGAAGAATCGCCGTAACATCGCGCCCTCGATGATCGGTTGCTTTTGTCGGGAAGATTCGTTCGTGGTCGCGGAAGAAAAGCCTTTCTTGTGTGGGCTGAGGATCGGACGTGGCAAACCTCTCATCGGGGAACATGCTCATGCCAGGTGGGTGATCGATGACATCAAGGCGAAGACGGTCGAGATACATCACCTCATCCATTGGTTCTGCCAGCTTCAACGTATACTTGCCGTTTTTCGCAACGAGTTGCCCGGTCTCGATCTTGACTGATTCCTCAGGGCGTGGCGGGCGAGCCGAACCATCCGGCCCACTTTCTCCCATTGAGGCCGCCCCAAGGCAATCGGTTATGTAAGCAAAGCGTTCGCCATCCCACGTAAAAAGGACCGGGCAAGAGATAGGCTTGCGGTTGAATTCCATGATCGTCACCAGCCCAATGCTCTGATTGATTTCAGCTTGGATTACAGCATCTGGCCAACGGACCCGGATTGCCTCGGCAATATCCGCCTTGCCTATTCCAAAATGAAGCGGGAGGCGCGATTGTCCCAACCCAGCGAAAAGCGTGGTATTCTCCGCGGCTGTGCGGAGTGGACCGGCATGTACGCGGACCCAGCATCCGACCCCGTCTGTGTTTGATCTTTGGTTTTTGCCTTTGTCCCACTTACCAGTAACTTGGACTCGAATGGAATTGTTCCCATTGCCGAGATTCCGAAAGACCTTGAGTCCACCCCCTTCGGACCAAGCCAGGAGGTCAGGATTACCATCTCCGTCGAGATCGCAAGGAATTGCCGCAAGGAGGTCTCCAATGGCATCCGCTTTTGCTCCGAATGGTGCGTTGAACTTCGAGAATTTTCCGAGTCCACTACCTTGAAGATAGATTGGTTTGCGATCTATCGATAGCCCGACAATATCCGTGCGGCCATCGAGATCGAGATCGATACAGGTGGCAGAACGAAGCGGTGGTGAATTTGTGGGCTCCAGAGCAAACCGTGTCGCGAAATTGGCGTCTGGTTGGTCCCGCTTACTCACCAAGATTCTTGGAGACGCACCTGGTTCGATCAATACCAGATCTGGCTGATCGTCGCCATTTGCATCGAGAACGAGCCCGCCACCCCAATTCGCCGCACCAGACACGATACGTTCGCCACGGTGAAAACGGAGCATGCGATCGTTCAAGACGGTTACCGGTGGCTGACCATCGAGAAGGACGATGAGATCGATGTCGAGATCCCCATCGATATCGGAGGCAATCAAATGAGTAATTGGGCCTTGGACGAGCAAGGCTTCGGGTTCAGCAAGCTGTTTGTCAATAAGCTGTTTGAATGCACACGAGAGAGGTAAGTGTGTTTTTCCAACTTCCTCGGGTGGGGCAACCCCCACATTCGCAAATACGACAACTCGACCATGCCCTTCGACCTTCTCTCCCTTCAGTTGTCTGAGTGCAAGGTCTGGAGACTGGGCATACTTCGCAGCCACCAGATCGAGATCGCCGTCTTGGTCGAGATCGACCCAGTTCGCACTCAAGTAAACCCCCGGCTCTTTATCGAGTCCAGCAAGAGCTGTCTTGTTCTCGAATGTTTTACCTGCGGCATTGCGAAAAAGCTTGAGGCCATCCGGACCTGCCAGAACGAGATCGGGAAAGGTGTCGTTGTCGAAATCGCCCACTGCGCCTCCGAAACTACCAACGTGTTTCGCCAATCCAACCTCCGCGGTGACATCGGTAAAAGTAAAGTTTCCATCGTTACGGAGCAGTAGATCACCCACCACTCCTTCACGGAGTATCGCTCCCAGGAGGAGGAGATCGGTTCTGCCATCGCGGTTGTAGTCGAGTAGAAGAATTGTGCCGCCGAAGCGTGCCCGGACTGCCGTTCGGAGTGTGTCGAGTTTGTCTGGCGTGGCCCAGGTTGTTCCACTTGCGAGCTTGATGTTAAGCCCTTTAACAGGCTCAAATGTCGGGAGCCGACCGAGTCCCGGTGGCTGAGTAGGTGATTTTCCTATCACCTCGGCATATTTACCCATTTCGGTGTAGACAATTCCCAATTTGTCATCGGTTTGCGAATTATAGAATCTCTCGAATTCCGTAAGTAACTCGCTTTTTCGTGCGTCGCTCTCGATAAGACTGTGCTGGGCAAGACTCAAGCGGGCCGGATTGAGATAAGGATTAAGCTTCAGTGCGTTCTCAAAACACTCCTTGGCAACGGGGGCTGCATAAGAGTTGGGGATGCATATGCCGCGATAATACCACGCATGAGCATCATCACTGTCAATCCGGGTGACGGCTTCAAAGTGCGGGAGAGCCTCAGCTATCTTGCCTTGATCGCGGAGGATGATCCCCAAACAGTAGTGTGCATAAGGATTGTTGGGATCGGTTGTCAAAATCTCATGGAAAATGGTCAATGCACGGTTTACCTTTTCGACTTTGAGGACTGGATCTTTCTCCAATCCATACGCATTCAGTAAAGCGATGCCGAGGTTGATCTTTGCTGGTATCCACCCGGGTGCGAACTTCGCCGCTTCTTCAAAGGCATCAACCGCCTTGTCGTACTCAAATTGTTCCATCAATCCGACAGCACGCGCATTCGCATGCGTGGCAGCTATGAGGTCTTCCTTCACCTCGGGAGGTTTTGGCTGCACCTCGGGAGGTTTTGGCTGGAAGAATAACTTCCATGACCCGAACACAATGCCAATAAGTAGCGCGAGTGCGATGAGCCCATACAACCATCCCTTCGACGATGGCTTTGGATTTGGGGCAGGTGGTGGCGGAGTCGATTGCGAGGACATGAGATAATCCTGGAGATGAAGTGGTTGCATGGGCGGCGAACCCACCCATACCGAAAACCAGTATCGAGAACGGGATTCTACTTCTTCAGATCGGTCGGCTCGGGTTCCGCTTTTCCTTGGCGGAGCGTGTAGCGAGTATTGGCCTTCAATTCGGTCCAAACTTGTGTGCCAGCATCCTTCCCGGGCCAGCGAACAGTGATCTTGTCAACCTTCTCGGTAGTTCCAAGCCCGACCGTGACCGGTAACTCACTCTGACTCAAATAGCCACGAGCACTGGCAACCTCACGACTGTAGGTCTTGCCTCCGGCCTCCACAGTAACCTGGGCACCGATGGCACTCGTGTTGGCTGTTTTGCCATCGCCCACGAGCGTAAGCCGGATGTATTTGTTCCCGAGTTTCGTGTCGTTTCGCAATAGCCGGGCACGGCCATTGTTTTCCATCAGGATCACATCGAGCGCACCATCGCCATTAAAATCCAGATATGCACTCCCACGCCCCACAAGCGGTTTGAACAAATCCTCCCCCGAACCCTCTCCGGTAAGCGGAGCATTTTTCACGATGAGGTTTTGGAACTGCTTCGTTTCGTCCGCGTTTAAAAGCTTGTTTATTTCTCCCGCAAGCTTATCCCGAGACAACTCCATGTTTTTCACCGGGTTAAGCTTCGACAGTACCGCTTCGGGCACACCCTGAGTCTTCAAAGCAGCAAGTACCTGGTCTGTGAGCTTGAACCGTTCGGTCACCGGCTCAAACACTCGCGCCTCATCTCCGGTGTTCCAGAACAATTGGGACGGTTGAGCATAGAGCTGTCCCTCCTGCACCTTCGCAATGTCGGGTTCGAGGTGGCCGTTGCACACGAGTAGATCGAGGCGGCCATCGAGATCGCAGTCGAAAAAGAAAGTGCCGAATTTCAACCAGAAGCGACTCGGGCCAGCCAATCCCACTGGGAGAGCCGAGTCTGTGAAACGGATCTTCTTCGGGTCTGGCATGGTCAGGAATGTGAGTGGCTCGTTGGCGAAGTTGGCGATTACCGCGCCGTGTTTCCCTGGCAAGTATTCCCCCCAATCGATGCCCATCGCACCGCGCGCACGTCCTTCGGCATAGGCCACATTCACAAAGAGACCCTTCTCTTCAAATTTCCTCCCACCCCCTGGAGCCGGCACGTTATGAAAGAAGAAATTCCGCACCGTGTCATTCGCCACGATCAGATCCGGCCAGCCATCGCCATCCACATCGCAGGCAACCACCCCGAGCGACTTGGCAACCGGGCGCGCGGTTGAGTTAATCACCGGATCGAAGACCTTGATCCCGGCAGGCTCGGTCACATCCTGGAACTTCCAATTCCCGAGGTTGCGGTAGAGAAGACATTGTGATCCCTCGAACTGTTGGGGCGGGAGAAAAGCCCTGCCACCTGCCCCGGTCAAGTTTGAATTGATAGAGAGGTCGATATCTGGAGACCAAGTAACGTAACGGCAGACGAAAAGATCGAGTTTTCCATCGCCATCGTAATCGAGAAACGTGGCACTTGTGGCGAATTCGATGGGCTCCTTCGATTTCATGAAATCTTCGGCTGAAAGGTGGCCGGGCCATGTTCCCCCACACACTATGCCTGCATCTTTGGCCTCGACGAACTTACGCTTGCCACCTTCTCCAACATTCCGGAACAGCTTGCAACCACCGATACCCGTAATGAACAAGTCAGGATAGCCATCGTTATCGATGTCTCCGGCACACGCTCCCATGCCATACATGGTGACCGTGAGCCCGGCGACAGCGGTCACATCCTCGAACGTCCCATCCCCCTTGTTTCGGTAGAGTGTCAGGCACGATGCAGCAGGCTTGTCCGGCCACTTGTGCCCTGGCCACGGGCAACTGCTCACGAACAGGATGTCTTGGTGTCCATCGCCATCGTAATCGAAGACACAGACACCACCCCCCATTGTCTCGGGCAAGAGTTTTTTCCCGGACGTCCCGTTGTAGTGAGTGAACGCGAGCCCGGCTTTTTCGGTCACGTTGGTGAACACGATCTTGGGGACTGGGATTGAGTTGCGCTCGTTAATGGGGTCCGAGGGAGGAGGAGGCGCGATCACGACCTTGGCTCTCAGCACGTAGGAGATGCCGAAATACATACCAAGAGCAACAGCACAGACGCCGAGGGCAAGTCCCAGACGGATAAGGAATCTTTGCCCTCCAGCGGTAACCGGACTTGTATCTTCTGGCCCACTTTGGGGAACTGGGCTCGTATTCATGCTCATGGAACACCAGTGGAAGGACTCAGTTGCCTGGAAGTCAGCAGTTCATTTCCGAAGGGCGAAAAAACTGAGCCAGAACTTTGCCAGAGTTTCATTACAAAGCAGACTGGGAGTTGGTTCACGGATTGAAGCCCGGCGCACCCGGTCGGTTCGTTGGGTATATTACGATGGCCTCAGCCGCGGCGTTCGCAGCGGGATGATTCGCGCGATACTTCGCTACTGTAAACGCCCGTGCCAGTTCATCCGGCTTGTATAGTTCGTGGGAGACGCGGTGAAGCTCTGCCAGCACCGCGGCCAGCCCTGCCTGCAACGGTACATACTTCTCATCGTGAAACGCAGGCTGAAGCCGGGCGATGAGAGAACGGATCGGAGGCAGTCTCGGGTTCTTTGGATCAGGTAGAAGTTTGCCAAGTGCCGTGATCGCCGCGGTAAGTTCGGCAGCGGCCTTCGTCCGCTGCTCACCTGGACTGGTTTTCTCCAAAACCGCATCAGCCAGTTTCTTCAGATATTCGTCGGTCACCAACTCGACTGGTGGTGGGGCGTTTGCAACACCTTGCGCGAGACGATCGTAACACTGGTTGAGGCCATAATGGGCGTCCACATCCTCGGGATCGATCGCGAGTACGCTCTCGTAAGCGGCCACTGACCGCAACAAATACTTTCTTTCCTCCTCAGAGCCTGCTTTCTCCAGTGTACTCCGTTTGTAAAGTGTTCGCCCCCACTCTGCCAGCACGACATAATCGCGGGTGAAATCAAACTTCAGCTTCCCATCCTCGTGCCTCGGCTGATTCGCTGGATCAACGATCGACTGGAAGCTGGAAGCGGCCTTATCCAGTTCCTCCCGAGTAGTCGAATTCTGGGCGATCACCAGACCCTTGAACCATGCAACCACCCACCACGGAGCGGGTGGATCGCTGTTCTGGGCAGCATTTAATTCCTGCGTTGCCTCATCCAACCGTCCTTGTTCGATGTAGACCCGAGCGAGGTTCAGGTGCCCGTGTGCGAAGGCAGGCTTTGCCTCAAGTGTCAGAAGTTTCCGGAATGCAGCTTCGGCCTGTTTCAGGTTACCCTTCTTGTTGCCAGCCCCTCCCTCAATCAAACACCCGATCCCATAATCGTTCCACCGCTGCCACGGAGGTTGGATTGGCGATTCCTGCGCGCTCACATTCTCAGCCATACCGGCCACTGGCAGAGTAACCCGATCCGTGCAGAGATCCACAATCGGCAGTTTGGGAATAGGCTTCCCTGATTCCTTATGGACGAGTTCCATGTACTTGTAATCGAACTTCCGATAACGCAGTTTCACAGTTAATTCAACCGGCCCGGTCACATCCTTTGGCACAAAGAGTTTGTAATGCACCACCTGGCCTGCGCCGGGAGGGATCTGCTTGTCGTAGAGAGGGGTAAAGATATCCTGTGGGTTCCGGCGGTCGATTCGGTTGCCGTTTCGATCGAGCATGAGGACGTTCACGAAGTGTGACCACGGATCAACTTCGCCGGTATCATCCGGTCCAGACAATCCACCGCTACGGCCAATAATCTTACCCCCAGCCGTTGCCTGGAAATCCACCCAAATCTCATTGGAATCCGCAGTTCCCTGACTGAAGTGGTGGCCAATATTCAGCGTGCGAATCACGACTTCGATCAGATGCGTTTCACCCGGTTGCAGGCGGGGTAGATTGGGACGCATCACTGCCAGGCTATCGTCGTCCTGCGTGCCATCTGGCTTGATCCGCTTGACTGCAAAGAGATCAATTCGGAGTTTCTTATCGCTCCCGTCCGCGGCAGTCCCGCGCAAGAACGCAGCGTTCGTATCAATCGATTTTTGGAACTGGGGCGATTGGTCCTTGTAGCGATCCTCGAACTTCAGCAACTCGAACAAACCCGTATTTGCTGCCGGGAAGAAGTGTGTGTGCCGCTTGCGTATTCCCGAGCCATCGAAATCTTTCGACCCAAAATCGGCACTCGGTTCCAGGGGCATATGGCAGGAGGCGCAATTCTCCTTCGCGCCCGTTGGTAGGAAGTAGAAACTCCGTGAACCGTTTCCCAACCCGCTCAAAACGAACGAATCATAGTGGTTTTGAGCACGGACGAAGTCCTTGTAGTGATTGAGTTCCGCCGGAAGGTGAACCTTGTGGCATGTCGAGCAGAACTCGGCGGACTTGTGAAGCGGTTTCAAAAACGTCTTCTTGTGCAATTCCGGCTTGGCTTTGATGAGCTGGTTGTTGAGCCACTGGAGCGATGCGTTCTGACTGAAAGCGAATGGGTAGTGCTTGGCCTCCTCAATTGTGAACGCGGCGTTCCCAATAGGGGAATTGATGTGTGTGATGGAATGGCACACAATGCAGGTGATCCCAGCATGTGCGGTGGGATCCTTCACGATGTCATAGTTCGGGTCATTGAACTTACCGCTCAAGAACGGCACCTGATCGTGACATCCTGCACACCAGCGCGAAGCGTTCATTTTCCCATCGCGCTCCATCGCGAGCTTCCGCGTCTCCCGGATGCTGAAAAGGTACGCGGGATTGTTGAACGAACTGAACTTATGGGCTGAATGAAGGTGGTCGTTAAAGATATCCTGGTGACACTTCGCACAGTATTCATCCATCATCAACGCGCGATCGGGGATAAAATTGCCATCAGCCGTGCGAGTTTCGGAAGGGAAAAAGTACTTCATCCCCTCTTCTGGTCCCACCTTGCCGAACTTCTGGGGATCGATGTAGTGGACCACTCCCATCCCCCCCACCACAATTGTCACAACCGCGGCCCAATACTTCCCATACTTCCACTTGATTGGCGGTCCAGCCCGTCGGTGAGCGATGTAAGCAAACACCGCAGCCACGGGAATCAGCAAATGTGCCAGGTAAATGCCGATCCGGGACACCGACCCGGTTGGAAGCTGGGGTAAACCCTCGATTTGGATGAGGGCCAGACCACTCACAATGGTGGCAACTCCCAACCCAAACACCAGTAGCCCCAAACGAACGGCGACGCGGTTCGATCTTCCCCATGCAGTGATGAGATGGATGATTCCAAATAGCATATAAGGCACCACGCCAATCACTCCGATGCCGGTATGAGCAATCAACATCCAGAACGTGAATGGCGTCGTATACAACTGGTTGGTGTTGATTTGATCCATCGCTGAGATGGTGAGCAAATAAACCCCAGTCGCACCGAGAAAGGCAAAGCCTGCAAAGACGATGTAGAGCAGGATCCGTAGTCGCGGGCCGATGGCGTGAACGTAAGGGGTGGGAAGCTTCGCCACTCGGGCTTTCAGCACGACAGGAGGCGCAGTGGCGGGAGAGGGTTCAGACAAGGGACAGCTCCACAAACACACAACTTTGAAGTTGCGGAACTCTGGTGAGTTCTCCTACGCAAGAAAACTCTTGCGAGTTCTATAACCAAATTGAAAGATTAGTCCCCTTCAGGATACCAGATCGCCTTGGGTATGGAACGATCAGAGCTGTTTTCCACCAGGAGAACTCGGGCTGATTGGTCATCTTGTGCGGCTTTGATTGTTTGGCCGGAGCGCGAAAAATCCACCCATCAACCGAATCAATTAGCCCCAAGTTCGCGTTTCACGATAAATGCTCGCAACACGTTACGATTTCTGCTCTAGCGTTCTGGAAGGTGAAATGCGGGAAGAGGTTGTTGGAGTCTCCTTCTCAGGAATGGAATGCGGAGTTGCTCACAGACTCCAGATGGAACTCGATCCCGGTATGCGGAGCATCCGCGTTCCTCCGGGGTAGTTCTCCCTGCTGCTTGTGCGACTTCGATTGGATTAAGTCGGATGGAGGTACTCCATGCTCCAGGACATTGCCCGTCTATTCGACAGTTCTGACTTCACCAGTCGTTGGCACTCTGGCGGCTGGACCACGGAACACGCCTGGCTGTACATCCTATCCGACCTGAGCATCTGGTGTGCGTACATCGCGATTCCCATGGTAATTGGGTATTGCGTCCTTCGCCGCAAGGATGTCCCATTTCGCGTGGGCTTCGTCCTGTTCGGGACGTTTGTTCTGGCTTCAGGCACTACGCATCTCCTGGATGCCGTCATGTTCTGGTGGCCAGCTTACCGTCTGGCTGCCTTTCTCAAGCTATTTACAGCAGTGGTTTCCTGGTGCGTCGTCTTCGCGCTTCTTCGGATGACGCCGCGGGTACTTACTCTTCGCAATCCGGCGGAACTCGAGAGGGAGATTGCTGAGCGGAAACGGGCAGAAGCCGCCTTGCGGGTCAGCGAGGAACGATACCGTCAATTGTTTGAAGCAAACCCGCACCCGATGTGGGTTTACGATGCCGAGAGCTTCCGTTTTCTCGCCGTGAACGATGTCGCAGTCTGGCATTACGGCTACTCGCGCGAGCAATTTCTGGTGATGACGGTCAAGGACATTGTCGCACTTGAAGAAGTGGGGCACTGGCGGCCGAACCCAGGGGAAAGTGATCGATTGTCTCGGCATCGACTGGCCTCCGGCGAGGTTCTCCAGGTTGAAGTTGCTGCCCACCCGATTGAATTCGGCGGTCGGGCCGCTTGGTTAGTTCTCGCCCTCGATGTGACCGAACAAAAACTGTTGGAAGAGCAACTCAAACAGGCGCAGAAACTGGAGTCAATCGGGCAACTGGCAGCAGGGATCGCGCACGAAATCAATACGCCGATCCAGTACATCGGAGACAATACAAACTTTCTCGGCACCGCATTCCAGGATCTGAGTCAGGTACTCGCTCTCTACCAAATCGCCGCGAAAAACCCAGCCGGAGCCGCCGACGCGGAAAAGGCCGCTGAGGGAGCCGATCTGGCTTATCTTGTGAATGAAGTTCCGCGCGCAATCGACCAGACACTCGAAGGTGTTCGGCATGTCGCCCGAATCGTCAAGGCGATGAAGGAGTTCGCACACCCTGGAACCGATGAGAAGACCGCAGTCGATTTGAATCGCGCGATCCAGAACGTGGTCACCGTAGCTCGGAACGAATGGAAGTATCTCGCGGAAGTCGTGATGGATCTCGCCCCCGATCTCCCCACGGTATTGGGTCTGCCCGGGGAATTGAATCAGGTTTTCCTGAATCTTCTGATGAATGCGGTCCATGCGATTCAGGCAGTGGGAAATGCACACGACAATAAAGGTTCGATAACTCTCTCCACCCGTCGGATTGGGAGTGCGGTGGAAGTGCGGGTGACGGACTCGGGCTGCGGCATCCCGGAGTCAATCCGTCGGCGTATTTTCGATCCGTTCTTCACCACCAAACCCGTGGGACAGGGAACGGGTCAGGGGTTGGCGATCACTCACGCTGTCGTTGTCACACGACACGGCGGAGGGATTACGTTCGAGTCCCAAGTTGGTCGCGGGACGACGTTCATCGTCCGCCTTCCCATCAATGGACTCCGTTTGAATCATTCGGTTTATATCGCGTCGGGAGCCACCCAGAGAGTGGCACCACCCGCGCCTCGGGAGCAACCAGTATGATGCGGCGTATCTTGTTCGTGGACGATGAGCCAAACATCCTGGAGGCGCTCCAACGAATGCTGCGTCCGCTCCGGACAGAGTGGGACATGCAGTTCGCTCGGGGTGGTGTGGAAGCACTCGCGATCATGGCCGCGAACCCTGTGGACGTCATCGTTACCGATATGCGAATGCCGGGAATGGATGGCGATGAACTGCTCGAAAAAGTGCGAGAAATTCATCCCCAGACAGTCCGTATCGTCCTCACGGGGCAATGTGCTCGCGGAGCGGTGTTGCGATTGATTCCTCTGGCCCACAGAATCCTCGCCAAGCCGTTCGATGCGGAGGGACTGCGGAGTGTCCTCCGTCGGACGCACTGTCTGCGGGATCTCCTGGCGAGTCCATCTCTGATCTCGGTCGTGGGCCATCTCGGTGCTTTACCGGCCCTTCCCGACCATCATGCAAAGGTTCTTGGAGAACTCGAAAAGCCTGATGCGTCCCTGGAAGAGGTTGCCGCACTGGTGAGCGATGACGTCGGGCTGGTAACGAAGTTGATGCAGATGGCAAACTCTGCTCTCTTCGGACTTCGACAGCCGGTCACCTCTCCAACGAAAGCGATTCACGTTCTTGGCATTGAGATGACCCGGGCAACGCTCATGGCAGCCAATGTCTTTGACCGCTACGATCCGGTAGCACTCCGCCCCTTCTCAATCGATTCGCTCTGGAATCATAGCCGGCAAACGGGCGCACTTGCCGGTCGAATTGCCAAGGCAGAAGGGGGTAGCGATCGCATGACGGATGCGACCCTGGGAGGGTTGCTCCACGATGTCGGTCAGTTGACATTGGCGAGTCAACTGCCTGACTCATACAAGGAGGTTCTCCAACTGACCCGTAATGAAGGACTGCCTCTTGTGGATGCAGAAATGCGTGTGTTCGGAGCAACGCACGCCGAGGTGGGAGCCTACCTGTTGGGTTTGTGGGGACTACCGGACTCTATTGTCGAGGCGGTGGCATGGCATCACTCGCCCTCACAGTGCCCTGGAGAAGGTTTCACTCCGCTCGTTGCGGTTCATGTTGCCGAGGCAATGCTAGGAACCGAAGAGGGGGCTGTTCTCGATACCGGATACCTGGATCGACTCAAACTGACCGATCGGGTTGAACAGTGGGCCGAATTGGCTCCGAAGTAGCAACTGCCGGATGCGAAGAACTCTCCACCCCCTCCCTGGCGGTCGGGGTTCGCCAGAAAACCAAGACATTTTCACACTCCTGGCGAACCCCGACCGTCAGGGAGGGGGTATGCCCACCGGCATCACTCAACCTCTTGGTAGATTACTTCCTGCCGTCCGCATTGGTGAAGAGTAGCCTTCGATCGCACAGAGGAACCTTCGATGAACGAAAAGATCCTCTTCGTGGATGATGAGCCGAACGTCCTCGCAGCGCACGAACGTCAATTGCGTAAGAGATACACAATCGAGACCGTTACCAGTGGCGAAGCGGGCCTTGCTGCACTTGCCGGACGAGGACCGTTTGCCGTCATCGTCTCCGACCTGCGAATGCCGGGTCTCGACGGAGTTCAATTCCTCGCGCGGGCGAGTGAACATTATCCCGAAAGCGTCCGGATTCTCCTCACGGGATACGCGGATATCCAACACGCAATGGACGCGGTCAACCAGGGAAGGCTTTTTCGTTTCCTGACGAAACCCTGTCCCCAAGAAACGCTTTGTGGGGCGCTGGATGCGGCCATCTCGCAGTATCGACTGGTCACTGCTGAACGGGAATTACTCGACAAGACACTTCGGGGGAGCCTCCAGGTTCTCGGGGAAGTGCTTGCGCTGGCTAACCCGACAGCCTTCGGCCGTGCTCTCCGAGCACAGCGACTGATCCGGGATCTCAGTGAAGTGATTGAAGGGGCCGAAGGTTGGGAGATTGATGTCGCGGCGGTTCTCTCGCAACTCGGGTGCATCGCTCTTCCCGAGACTGTATTGGCCACAGCAAATCGGGGAGCGGAACTGCGCCCAGAGGAACGCAGGCAGATGGAAACGCATCCAGGGGTTGCGCGCGATCTTCTCAAGCCGATACCTCGACTGGATCAAGTGGTTCAGATCATCGCCTATCAGGACAAGCCATTTATTGCGCCCAGTCGTCCGTCGCTTGAGAAATGCGGGAAGGAAATTCCCCTTGGCGCACGATTGCTGAAGTTGGTTCTCGATTTCGATGCCCTTCTCGCTCGCGGCGTACCTCGCTCACAAGCCGTGACACACCTGGAATCGCGCACCGGCGAGTATGACCCGGACCTTCTTGCTGCCCTGGCCATGATGGTTCGACGTGAATCGGCCATTGAAATCCGGGAGGTTACCATTTTGGATCTTGGACCCGGGATGGTACTGGCAGAGGATCTCTACAGCGATGTGGGCGTTCTACTTTTGAGCAGAGGAAATCCCATCACGGGGGCACTGAAGCGGCGACTCGAAGTCTCCATCATCCAGGGTCGAAGCCCGAAGCTCATCCGCGTTCTTGTATCCAAAAACTGATTGGGTCTTTCGTATTGGTCGGTGGTGAGCTGAGGTGGTCAGCAAGAAAAGATCTACTGTAGGAATAGGCGGTTTCCGTAGGTGCCGCGAGCCGAGCGGCACTGGTACCCACATCGTTTTGACCTGGCAGTGCTTCCCAAAGCCAAGCGACACGCACAGGCTTGTCCGGCTCGGCTCGCCGGACCTACGGAATACAAACGAACTGGTTTTCCGTAGGTGCCGCGAGCCGAGCGGCACTGGTACCCACATCGTTTTGACCTGCCAGTGTTTCCCAAAGCCAAACGATCCGCACAGGTTTGTCCGCCTCGGCTCGCCGGACATACGCTACGGATGGCCCGGCTCCGCCGACTTTACTTGCCCGCCGGTGCCGACAGAACTCGGGCAAGACGCAAGCCGACGTCGCCGCCCCGATTCGACGGAGCATTCGCGAGGTAGCGCGCCGCCTCGCAGTGGCCGCCGCCTAACCAGCTACCGCCCCGGATCACCCGGAACGGGGGCATCGGATCGTACAGGTCCTCGCACCACTGCCACACATTGCCATGCATGTCGTACAGGCCCAGCTTGTTCGACGCATACGAACCCACCTTGGTCGTCCGTTCCAGGTACGGACCCTTCTCGCGCTTCCCGAACGGAAAGTTGCCGTTGAAGTTCGCTTCCTTCGAGGACAGGTCGTTCGTCGGCTTCGCAAAGTAGAAGTGGTACGAACACTCCTCCTCCGATGTGGCCCCGCCCCGGCACGCGTATTCCCATTCCGCCTCACTCGGCAAGCGGTACACCCACCCCTTCCCCTTCTCCTGCTCGTTCAACTTCTTGATGAACTCCTGGCAGTCCTTCCACGACACATTCTCTACCGGGAAGTGCTTCAAGTCCTCATCCTTGATGTCTTTGACCTCGTCTTTGCCCCTACCATCACGAGAGAAGTAACTCGGGTTCTTGCCTATCACCGCCTGCCACTGACCCTGCGTTACCGTGTGAACCGCCATCTCAAAATCCTCCTTGATCTCCGTCTTCTTGGCCGAACCCTTCGTGCCGTTCCACCCCATGTAGAACGTCCCCTTCGGCAAGGGCACGAACTTCATGCCTAGCGGGCCGTCCTTCGGCTTGGGCGGCTCCGCCCAGGCGGAGTTGGCCGTTAGAACAGCCACAAGGCAGGACGCCCATACGATGGGATGAGAGGACATGATCAGCTCCATCAGGATCGCAAATCAAAGGGCGGTTCGGGTTGTGGGTAGGCGTGGGTGGGCATCCGAATCGCGGTCTTGATGATACCCTCTCGCCGGAGGAAATGCCACGAAGCTGAGGTGAAAGATCAGTCAACCAACTCAAATCACGAGTTTATTTATGATTTAAGTGATTATTCATGTCATTGGACATATGGCAAGGGGCTTTGCCACATGACAATTTGTGACAGAGACTGTTGTGTGAATCTATGATTGGGCTGGGAAACGCCTACCAACACAATCAAAATGCATTGTCGTAATCTTGTGCGATTACTGACACCTCTGACAAGACTGACATTACTCTCCAGACCCCAATCCACTCAACTCGCCGACTGCCGACAGTCTGCCCGCGCGTGGGCAGAGCCGCCAGCCCAGGTTCATTCCAAACCATGCCGAGTATCATGGTTCGTCGAAAGGTTCGCCGCCTCACCCGGTACATCCAGCGTTGACGCCTGGAACTTTTCCACGAAGATAGACCCGTGCTTATTCATCCACGAGGAGAAAGTATGTTTCGAGCAATTAGCGCGCTAGTAACTGTGTCCAGCCTTCTCATTGTGGCCGTGGTCGGTTGGGCCGATGAACCCGCGAAAAATGTGACTGCGACGGAAGTTCGAGCCACCGAACTTGCCAAGGCAGTTAAAGATCAAAAAGGCAAAGTTGTACTAATCGACTGCTGGGCTACGTGGTGTGCTCCTTGTGTGAAGAAGTTTCCGCACCTCGTCGAACTGCACAAAAAGTACAGCGAAAAAGGTCTTGTTTGCGTGAGCCTTAGCATGGATAAGTTCGGCGACGAAGATGCCTATAAGCAGGAAAAGATCCTGAAGTTCCTGAAGGAGAAGGGGGCGGTTTTCCCAAACTTCATCGTGACGGAGCCGAAGAAAGACGAGGAAGCGCTGATGAAGTTGCTCGGAGATTTCTCGGCCATTCCGTACATGGTCATGTTTGATCGCACGGGAAGGAAAGTATGGGCCAGCGATGAAATGAAATTAACCGACGAACAACTCGACAAGAAAATCGAAGAGCAACTGGCCGAGAAACCATGATCGCAAAGGGAGCAAGCGCATGCGCGTTCTGTACTTCGTAGCTGCATTCGTAGCAATGGGAATGCTCGCGGCGTTCGTCTCGCGGAGTCTCTTCGCCCCAAGTGGTTTGGCTACTGGCCAAGCTGCCGACCCGAACGAATTCGTGTCTGGACCTCAAGTCGGGTCCAAGATTCCCGGCCCCTTCGAGGCTCTGAACATCAATGGCAAAGACGCCGGGGAAGAAGCTTGCCTCTACTGCCGCTACGGTAACGCCCCGGTGGTGATGATCTTCGCGACCAAACCCACGGACGGACTCAACGCGCTCGTTCGGGACATCGAAAAGGCTGCTGTGGAGGCAACAAAGACCGGTGAGGTGGGAGCTTGTGCGGTGATTACCGAAAACAACGCGGACACCAAAACTGCACTTACCAAACTTGCTGACAAAGAGAACCTCAAGCATGTGGTTTTGGGGATGATCGAACCCCGCTTCCTGAAGAAGTATCAGTTGCATTCCGCTGCCGAGGTGACGGTCTTGCTTTATAGCAAGCAGGTTGTGCGAGTGAACCACGCATACAAGACTGGGGAGTTGACCGAGAAAGTCGCTTCGGATCTGGGCAGGGAGGCTGCGACATTCCTGGCAGAAAAGTGATAGGCCTACAAGAATCGCTATGACCCCCACCAGTTGAGTGGGGGTCTTCGTTTTCACCCGTGTGAGTGAATTAGCGACCTTTTACGTTGGAGCCAACAAAACTATAAGCCTGGTTGGCATTCTTTCCGAGAGTTGTAACGGCAGCGATGCAAACAACGATAATCAAGGTCAACATCACTGCATATTCAACCGCTGTCGGACCATCTTCGTTCTTCAGGAACTGGGCAAGGTTTTTTAAGAATCTTGGCATGGCGGGCAATCTCATGGGCGTTGAGGATAAGTGAAAAACAAGAGGAAACTCCTCCCGTCGGTGGATCTCAAGGATTTAACAATACAACCCGCGCAAGTTGCCCTGTGCGGGTTGAGGGGAGTGCGGTTACTCCATTGTCGCTTGGCATTAGCCCTTGATGTTCGAACCGACGAAGCTGAAGGCTTGGTTGGCGTTCGAGCCAAGGGTCGTGATGGCGGCGATGCAGACCACGATGATGAGTGACAGCATCACTGCGTACTCAACTGCGGTCGGGCCATCTTCCTTCTTCATGAACGATACCAAGCTCTTGCAAATGCTGCGCATTTCAAACTCCTACAGGTTGTTTTGGACCCGTCCGAGATAGTCGGGGGGTCGCGGGAAGCATTCGGAACTCATTAGCGTCCCGAACGATGACAACAATTCCTAGTTCACTTGCATCCCCAGAGCAAACGGATCAACCCGAATTTTCCCTATCATTCGCCTGTTCTCTCCCCGCCTCAAATCCTGCATTTTCAGGACTTTCGGCTATGGCCACAGAGGACTCAGAAAGGGATAACAGGCAGGTCAGGTTGTATTCAGATTCCCGGTTGTACCGGGTCTGTGAATTATGAGTGTCGATAAAACGGATCAGCTTTGGCACGGGAGATGGCGATGTCAGAACCGACGCAACGTAAGAGCTTGATCACCACCGGTGGTACGGGTCGCTCACCCAACCGCGCGATGCTCCGTGGAGTGGGGTTCACCGATGACGATTTCGAGAAACCGACCGTCGGAGTTGCCTCACTGTTCTCGGATATCACACCTTGCAATGCTCATTTGGATCGCCTCGCCGGGAAAGGGCGCGAAGGTATCCGTTCGGGCGGTGGCGTCCCCCAAACATTCGGAGCCCCAACGGTCTCGGATGGCATTTCGATGGGTCACATCGGCATGCGATACTCGCTTGTGAGCCGCGAAGTGATTGCCGACAGCATCGAGACTGTGTGTGGAGCGATGAATCACGATGGGCTCGTGGCCTACGGCGGATGCGACAAGAACATGCCCGGTTGTGCGATGGCGATGGCGCGGCTGAACATTCCGAGCGTGTTCGTTTACGGTGGAAGTATTCTGCCCGGTGTTGGACCTCATGGTGAAGATGTGGATATCGTCTCCATCTTCGAGGCCGTCGGGCAATATCAGGCCGGTAAGATCGATGATAAAACCTTGCACAAGGTCGAGTGCGAGAGTTGCCCGGGACATGGCTCATGTGGCGGGATGTACACCGCAAACACGATGGCCAGTGCCATCGAAGCAATGGGGCTATCGCTCCCCTATGGAGCCTCGAACCCAGCAGTATCTGCCGCCAAGGAACGTGAGGCGTTCCTGGCTGGCAAGGCGGTTGTGGCATGCATCGAAAAGAACATACGTCCTCGCGACATCATTACGCGAAAGAGCCTGGAAAACGCCTATACCTTGGTTCTGGCGCTCGGCGGTTCCACCAATGCTGTGTTACATCTCATGGCAATCGCCCGCGAAGCCGACGTCGAGTGGCGACTGGAGGACTTCGATCGGCTGGGTGCCAAGGTGCCTCATCTCGCCGATCTGAAGCCGGGCGGCAAACACGTCATGTTCGACCTCTATCGCGTGGGCGGGACACCGGCAGTGATGCGGGCTCTCCTGGATCGCGGTTTCCTGCATGGCAACTGCATCACGGTGACTGGAAAAACCATTGCCGAGAATCTGGCTGATGTAGCAAGCGTTTTTGCGAAGCCACAGAACGTGGTGTACTCTTTCGAAAAGCCAATGTTCGATCGTGGAATCATCGTGATCCTGAAGGGCAACCTGGCCCCAGAAGGTGCAGTCGCGAAAGTGGCTGGATTGAAGCAACGCAACATCACTGGCCCAGCAAAAGTCTACGATGGTGAAGAAGCCTGTTTCCAGGCAATCCAATCGCGGAAAATCGTCGCGGGCGACATCGTCGTGATTCGAGGTGAAGGGCCGGTCGGTGGACCGGGGATGCGGGAGATGCTTTCGATCACCGGCGCACTGATGGGTCAGGGCCTTGGCGAAAGCGTCGGACTCATCACTGATGGCCGCTTTAGCGGTGGAACTCATGGCTTGGTGGTCGGTCACATTGCGCCCGAGGCATGGGTTGGTGGGCCGCTCGCACTCGTGCAGGATGGAGACTCCATCACGATCGATGCCGACAACAAAGAACTGACGCTGAACGTGGCCGCGGGCGAACTGGAAGCCCGAAAAGGTCGATGGAAAACGCCCGCGATCCGCGTCACCCGCGGCGTTC
>Ga0206850_10023_pt1 | contig 60523 bp, 51 predicted proteins | sample Alteio_BWOrgCont_16_FD_152885 | JGI IMG/M metagenome (GOLD analysis project Ga0206850, IMG submission 152885) | Enriched cells from forest soil in Barre Woods Harvard Forest LTER site, Petersham, Massachusetts, United States -... | ecosystem: Environmental > Terrestrial > Soil > Temperate forest >...
TTCTTCAAGGCAGAAGGCGAGAAGCTGGGCAAAACGCGGCTCTGGGTTTGCCGCGGGCTTGCCTGTATGCTTCGCGGTGCTTACGAATTGATCGACCACTGCGAACACCTGCTCGGTGTTCCATGTGGGCAAACAACGACCGACGGCAAAATCACCCTGGAGGTTGCCGAGTGCATCGGAGCCTGCGACGGAGCCCCGGCGTGTCTTCGGGACGATGTACACGTGATGAACGTAACACCAGAGAAGGCAGATCAGTTGATCGCGGAGCTGAAGCTCCGGTAGGAATTATCATCATATTTACGGCATTCTCCCAGAGGCCCACTCACTTAGAACACGCCCAACGGAACCCGGAAAGCTAATAGCAATGCCTTACGAACCAACACTCCTGGCCCGCATCGACAAACCCAATAGTGGGAAACTGGAAGGCTACCGTGCCGATGGCGGATACGCCACAATCGAGCGCGCCCTCAAGGAACTCAAGTCCGAAGATGTCACCAAACAGGTGAAAGACTCGGGGCTCCGCGGACGCGGTGGTGCCGGGTTTCCCACGGGACTCAAGTGGACATTTCTCCCCGCCAATCATCCCGGCCCCATCTATCTGTGCGTCAACGCCGATGAGTCTGAGCCATGCACGTACAACAACCGCATTCTGATGGAGAAAGACCCTCATCAGGTGATTGAAGGGATCATGCTGGCATGCTACGCCATCAAATCAAAATGTGCATTCTTCTACGTCCGGTACGAATACGGCGATGCCTTCCGCGCATTGGAATCGGCAGTCAGTGAGTTGTACGCTGGTGAGCTGCTAGGCAAGAACATTTTTGGTTCGGGTTTCGATCTCGATATTGTTCTGCATCGTGGTGCCGGAGCCTATATTTGCGGCGAAGAAACTGGCTTGATCGAGAGCCTGGAGGGGAAGCGAGCCTGGCCGCGGATCAAACCGCCATTCCCGGCCGTTGAGGGGGCGTTCCGCAAGCCAACGATTGTCAATAACGTCGAGACGCTGGCCTGTGTCACGCAAATCATGGCGAGGGGGGAACGACTGGTTCAAGTCCCTCGGCATTCCGCCTGACCCCAAGAACCCACGCGATGCCGGGAGCTATGGCCCGAAGCTCTATACCATCGCAGGGCATGTGAATAAGTCGGTTTGCGTCGAATTGCCAATGGGAATCACAATCCGCGATCTCGTTGAGAAGCACGGCGGCGGTGTTTGGAAGGGTCGCAAGGCGAAGGCGGTCAACCCTGGCGGACTCAGCATGGGGTTTGTGGATGTGAACGCCAAACTCAAGGATAGCGATCTCACCGAATACGATATTCCTCTCGATTTCAACGGTCCTGGCCGCGTGCAGTGTCTTGGGCTTGGCACCGCGGCAGTCACGGTGATCGATGACCAGACCAGCATGGTCGATGTGCTGCATAACGTCTGCCAGTTTTTCAGCCACGAGAGCTGCGGGCAGTGTACTCCGTGTCGCGAAGGCACTGGGTGGATGCTCAAGATTGCCGAGCGACTGCGAAACGGGCAGGGACGGAAAGAAGATCTCGATATTCTGATTGATGTTTCCGACCGAATTGGGATCATGCCTGGGACGACCATTTGCGGACTCGCTGACGGTGCCGGTTGGCCGGTGAAGACAGCGATCCGCAAGTTTCGCAGCGATTTCGAGGCTGCCATCAAGGCCGGATCGAAGAGCAAGTACGCAAAATCGCTGGCGGTGGTTGGCGTACACTAACCGCAATTGGGGAGTGTCGAATGAGCCGCATCGTCCCGCTTGCTGTGCTGGGGGTCATTCTGATAGTCGGGTGTAAGAAGAACACCAAGGACACTCCACCGGATTCGGCACCACCGCCCTCCACCCAAACACCGAGCCCAAGCCCATCTGGGGGTGGCAGTGGTGGAATCGTCCCGGCAGGTGGAGTTGGAGTCGCGGTCAACCCCTCGGCAGCTCTTGGAGGTGGTGGAGGTGGTGGAGGTGTGATGTCAGTTCTGAAAGCCGGGCGGCGGGCGAAGGCTCAGAGCGAACTGAATCAACTCGCCCTATTCATCGAGCAATTGCGCGATCCGTTTGGCAAGATGCCGACCAAGGAAGAGATCATGGCTGATCTGCAACGGAGCGCACCGACCATCTTCATGGCAATCCAGGAGGGATCGTACATTCTCACGGGGACGAAAGATCCCAGCGGACTTTGGGCTTACGAGGTCGATGCAGACAAGCACGATGGTCTCGCTGTGATTGGGGGCCGAGCCGTTCGAGCAACAACAGATGAGGTCAACAAATACCTGGGGATGAAATGAAACCCAGGTCTTCGACCGGTGTTCTTATTCGGTGGTTCCAAGCACCCAAATCGGGGAGCAAACGATGACGCGGTTCTTCTACCTCGTTGTGCTGCTGCTATTTCTGTTCCCGCTTGGGTGCGGGAAAAAGACCGTGAAGTTCACTGGATCGAACGACAACCCGACATCTCCTCAGAACTCAGAGACCGCCAGCGTGGATAAAGGCAAGACCGGCGACAAGGCCAAGAAGGGTGGGGACAAACCGAACTCGTCCAACGATTCAGTATTTGAAAGAGACAACCAAACATTTTCGGGCGATGAGAGTCAATCGGGGGGCGTACCCGGTAAACCCGGCTGGGGCATCCCCAAGCCAGAAGGCGGTTGGGAATCGCCAAACTCACAACCGGCTGTGGCCAACCCCGGTGGGACACCGGGTACTCCCATGAAGCTTCCGGTTCCGGGTGGTCCCGGCGTTGCTTCACCAAATGTAGGCTCATCGCCGCCAGTTGGAACAACGATAACCACGGTCACCAAGCCGGTCTCCGAAGCCGACATGAAAGATGTCTGGATCTACATCGAGAACCGATCCGGAGCGAGTGGCCAGATGCCAGCGCCGCGGGAGACTTATGCTGCCCTCATCGCTGCGAAATCTCCTGCCGCTGACCTCGCGAAGGACGGCAGCATCGTTCTGACAGGCTCCCGCACTCGGGAGTCCATCTGGGCATATGAAGCAAGGGCGATCAAGCAGGGCGGTTTGGTGGCCACTCAGAACGGAGTGGAGAATCTCACCGCGGCCGAGTTACTCCGTCGATTGGCGAGTCAATAGATGCTCTAACAAAATAGAGCCGCGCACGCAGTAAGCGGTGTGAGGGGTACTCAAATGAGAGGCTCTAACAAAATAGCAGTAAGCGAAGGTGAGCGATTCTCAAACTTAAAGGTAAAAACCCGCTTACCGCGTGCGCGGCTCCATTTTGCTAGAGCCTCTTACCAACAAGACCTTTATGCGGGCCTGCTGCTCGCACCACACTGAATACGGATTCCTTTTCCATGCCTACCGTTTATGTGAACGACAAGCCAGTCGAGATCGGCACCAAGAAACTCAACTGCATCCAGGCCGCGGAACTGGCTGGGGTCTTCATCCCCTCCTATTGCTGGCACGAAGCACTCACCGTTGTTGCCTCCTGCCGGATGTGCTTAGTGGAAGTTGGCGATCTTAAAGACGGCAAACTCGCCATGCAGCCCAAGGTTCTTCCGGGTTGCCAGACGCCAGTAAAAGATGGCACTGTGATTGTGACGGGCGAATACGACAAGCGCGATCCCCAATTGCCCGCACTGCCTTACGATCCCGGTTACGTGAAAGGTGGAAAACCGGGCGAACGGGCCAAGAAATCTCAAGCCGATACACTCGAAGGACTTCTCCTCAATCACCCACTCGACTGCCCCGTCTGCGACAAAGCGGGTGAGTGTAAGCTCCAGGATTTCAGTTACAAATACGGCCGGTCGGAATCGCGGATGGTGGATGTCAAAAACACGCCCAGGAACAAGCCGCAACTTTCGAGCAAGATTACACTCTTCACCGACCGCTGCATCATGTGTACCCGGTGCGTCCGGTTCACGCGCGAGATCAGTGGCACCGCTGAACTGATGGTCGCGGGACGGGGACACCACGAGGAAATCGATACCTTCCCGGGCCGACCCTTGGAGAACAAACTCGCTGGCAACGTGGTCGATCTCTGTCCGGTTGGGGCTTTGGGGAGCAAGGATTTTCTTTACAAGCAGCGGGTGTGGTATCTCAAGACAAGCGATGGAGTCTGTTCGGGGTGCAGCACCGGATGCAGCATTCACGTCGATTCCAACAAGGATATCGTCTACCGTCTCCGGCCGCGTTACAACCCGGACGCTCAAGGCCATTTCATTTGTGATGAGGGGCGCTATGGATTTCACTTCAACAACTCCAGCGAACGGATCAGTCGTCCGCTCATGCGGATAGATTGTTTATCCAAGCCAGCTCTGTGGTCGGTAATAACGCCCCGGCTCAAACAGGCATTCGCGGAGGCAGTCCAGAAGAACGCGAAGGGCGTTGTCGCGGTTCTCTCGCCATTCCTGACGGTCGAGGAAGTGTTCCTGCTTGGGACGTACTTCAAGGGATTATCGCAGGAGATTCGGCTCGTCCTCGGGCCGGTACCGATTGTCGGCGTGGACGATAAATATCCGAAGGATGTGAAGGGCAATTCGATCGAACCGGTGAAGTTCACCATCCGGGCCGAAAAGTGCCCGAATCGACATGGGGTTGAGGCGGTGCTGAAACATTTCCAGGGAAGCGCGATCGCATTCTCGGATGTGGCAACCCAAGGTGTCGAAGCCATGTGGTTCGCGGGTGGCTACCCGGATCGTCAGACGGTTGAGACTGCGTCCGCCGGATGGAAAGTGCCTGGCCTTGTCGTTGCCCTGGACTTGTTCCCCACAGCGGTGACTGCTGCGGCTGCGTTCATCCTCCCGGCAACATCGTCGTTCGAGAAAGATGGAACCTTCGTGAACCCCGCCGGGTTGGCCCAGACTTTCGCCCGATCCATTCGCCCACCACAGGAAGCCCGCACCGAATTGCAACTGGCGTTCGATCTCCTCGGCCGGAAGGGGCTCGTGCAAGCCGCCACGATCCGGGCTGAACTGGCGAAAGCAATTCCCTATTTCGCGGGACTTGCCGAGAAGAATCTTCCCGCCAATGGCGTCCGGTTTGAATTGGCGACTGTTTGAGAAGGCTTTGCTATCCGATACACCGCAAAAAAAGAAAAGAGATTGGCCGCAAAAAAGCACACAAGGCACAAAAGAAATCACAGAAGAAGAAATTAGATAACAGTTCTAAATTCATTCTGTCTTTTATTTTTTGTGCCTTGTGTGCTTTTTTGCGGCCAATCTCTTTTGTCTTACTTTGGCATCACACTTTCCACTCTTCCCGGGGCTCGCGGGAGAGTTCCTTATTCGCTTTGTCATCGCCCACGAACAACTCCTTGGCGGCATCCCACTTCAGTTTTCGGCCGAGTCGATATCCGATGTTGCCGAGAAGACAAATCGTTGCGGTGCGATGCCCTGTCTCGGGTGGGCAAATGCACTCCTTGCTGCTCTTGATGCACTCAAGCCAGTTCGATTTGTGGTTGTTGGATGGGTACACCCTCTGTGGGGAGTCCGGGAACTTTGCCTTCGAGCCATCGGCCAGTAACACTTCGAGTTGTTCGCGCCCGACAAGGATCTTTCCATTTGTCCCCTCGAACACACAATCGGCCTTGATTTCCTTGCCACTTGCATTCTTCTCAAACTGGTTGTGGATCATGACGACGCCATCGGCGTAGACAAACCGTAGCCCGGCTCCGGTTTTCGGATCTTGGGGTGGGATCACTTCCACCGGGCCGGTCTTGTCCTTCTTGAGAGCCCACTGAGCGATGTCAAAATGGTGGGCACCCATGTCGGCCATAAGGCCGTTGGCATACTCCGAGTAATTCCGCCATGCTGGAAAATGGTTATGTACGCCCTTGGGACAAAGGTCCGAGTGATACGGTCGTTCTGGGGCCGGCCCGAGCCAGGTGTCCCAGTCTGTGCCGGGAGGAATATCTTGAGCCGGAAGGTCGCACGGCTTCGCGGGACCACCAACGCCAATGCGAACGGTCTTCACTGTCCCGATCCATCCGTTCCAGATCATCTCGACGGCGGAACGGAATCGGTTGCCATACTCGCTCCGCTGCTGGCTCCCGGTCTGGAACGTAACCTTTGCTTTCTTCACTTCATCGACCAGCCACCTACCATCGGCGATGTTTTGCGTGAGGGGTTTCTCGCAATAGATATGCTTGCCGGCCCTTGCAGCCACGACGGACACAATTGCGTGCCAGTGATCGGGAGTCGCAATGACCACGGCATCGAGACCTTTGTGATTGAGCAGGTTGCGGAAGTCAGCATACGCTTTCACCCCGGCATAATCGCCCGACTTGATCCGAGAGCTGTATTTCTTTTCGACCATCAATTTCGCGTTATCGAGCCGTTCCTTGACCACATCGCAAACAGCGACAACCTCAACCTCTGAGCGATTCAGAAAATCGCCGAGGTGTCCGCGTCCCATCGTGCCGACCCCAATAAAGCCGAGCGCGAGTTTCTCGTTCGCTGCGATCGCTGCCGAACGCGAAATCACGAGCGGAGCCGCCACAGATGCAGCCAGGAACTTCCGACGAGAGAAAGCCATGAATCAATCTCCGAGGGAGGGAAATCCGAAAGCTAAAGCACGAAACCAATCTTTGCCCGATGATAGTGTGCCCGCCGACTCTTGGCGGCATCATCGGTTAAATTGATGGATTCAATCGCTGGCGCGGTGAATCACCTCTTCTCGGCTGTTAACCACCGCTTTAGCTTGCGGCAACTGCCGAAGACAATTCAGTCCTTCACGCGGGCATACTTTAACAGGAACAGCTTCACACCCGTCGGTGGCCCGAAGTACTGTTGCAAAATTTCGTCGGGAGGGTTGAACACGATCTCAAGCTTCTGGGTAAACGCCCGCTGCAACGTGATTTCAACTACCAGCCCTATCGGCCTACCATCGTTGGGGTCGATGAATGTTTTGACCCCCTTCCAGGTTCCCGTCATGGATTCTCGTCGGTTCTCCTCCCGGTCATGTACAACAGCCACGTAGACCCCATTGCTCTTGTACTCAATGGTGGCGCTGTCGGGTTTTTTGTCATTATTCTCGAACTCCATTCTCCATTTTCCGATGAGCGTTTCCCTGAACTTCTTGGCGGCGGGCTCGTTCATCGCTGGTTCGTCGGGTGGTCCTTCTGTCGGCTCCCAAAATTGCTTCTGCATCTTTGGCGACGACGGATCCCCCTGATTCACCCTTGGTAGCGAGGGCGGAGGGAGCTTTTGCGAATCCGCGGGAGGACTGCTCTCATCGGCGCGAGCCTGCTCTTTGGCTTCGTGCTTCTTATTGAGAATCAGGAAGACACCGAGAACCAGCATCGCGGTTACGAGTACACCGAGGATGGCGTAGCGAAGCGAGTGGTTCTTGTACGACTCCTTCGCCTTTTTCTTTTTCTTCTTTTTCTTGGGTCGATTGTCATCATCATCCACTTCGTCATCCCTAGTGACTTGTACTTGCTTTTTTCGAGGTGCTTCCTCGACCTCACCTTCTTCCTCTGCCGGCTCCTCGACCGTGAAGTATGTCTCGCATTTGGGACAACAGATAGTTTTCCCAACGACGAACCCTGAGGAGGATTTGAGCGCAACCCCACACTCAGAACAGACAGTGCGAGTGAGTGACATGATGACAAACACCGCCCGAGAAACGAGAAGTTGAACCGAGTGGGGTTTTAGTGTACCCCGCCAACGGAAGGGGAGAAAGCAAGAATTGGGAATCTCCTTCAATTGATAAAGCGGAACCGCGCTCGTGCGAAAAAAATGTCTACGGGGGTGAATCGCCAGCGAAAGCCCTGAAAGCGGGTTCTGGACTTTTCAGCCTGCTGGCCTGATACTGAGCGAATCGTTCTCTCCCACCTGAGGTTCTCCAATGAGATTTGCCACGATTGTCTTCGCAGCGCTTTCACTTTCGATAACGGGGCTGCTCTCAGCGCGGGCGGACTTGCCGAAGCCCGAGCAATTCGATGAGACGGGGTTCGTCAAGATCTTTGATGGGAAGACACTCGATGGGTGGATGGTTTCGGCCAAGACCGGGCACAGCAACGCGAGCAAGCACAAGAGTGGTGGAAAGTGGGAAGCGAAGGACGGGGTGATGCTTGGCAGCCAGGACATACCGGGGAACGGCGGCATTATCATTACCGAGAAGGAATATGGCGATTTCGAGGTGGCACTGGAGATGAATAACGACTTCGGTCCTGATAGCGGCCTGTTCCTCCGTAGCACGGACACTGGCAAGTGCTACCAGGCCATGATCGATTATCACGCCAACGGCAATCTCATGGGGATCTATGGTGAGGGTTTGCCGGGCGGAAAACCGAATGTGTTGAACTTCAGTTTCAAGAAGGAAGTGACGGACATTGAGATCAAGGAATACAAGCCGTTCCCCTGCCCGGTGACTGCGGAGGAATGGCCGAAGTTCTGGAAGCATGGCGAGTGGAATGAGGTGCGAGCGAGGATCGAGGGGAACCCGCCGAAGATGACCACATGGGTGAAGGGTGTGAAGTTTATGGACTACACGGACACGGAGAAGCGGTTGGGCGACAAGGGAGGCATCGCGCTCCAGGTCCACGGTGGCGGCGATTACACCAAGCAATTCGTCCGCTATCGCAACATCCGCGTGAAGGAACTCAAGAAGTAGTGGTTGTTCCATGCTGCTCGGTTCCTGGAAAGCCCTTCCGTTGCCAGGAGCCAGTAAACGAGCCGGAAGTGCCAGCGACGGATAAATGTCGTTGGCACCCACATGGTTTAGCTCATCACCCTTTCTTCCAGAAGCTGACGGAATCGCTGCTCACTCCCTGGCCGCGCCCGAAAGAACAATTCAGGCTCGACTCCTTCGCATTCGGATAAAAGCGGACCCAGATTCGACTCAATGACATCGACCCGCAGATAGAGAGGTGGGAAACGAATCCCCTGGGCGGTCCTCCCCTGTTGCAGAGCAAACGCTTCCTGAATCCGGTTCGGAATGCAGTCTCCCAGTGACCTCACGCCTGCGGGAGGTTCGACGAAGCGGATTGACCCACCCTGCTCGGCATGTACCAGAATCTTGCCCTGTGCCGGCCTCTTGTGAACTGCATGGCTATAGGTTCCACCCAGGTAAACCAGAGACCATTCGCCCAAGGTCCGAATTTCATCCACAAAGGGCTGCACCAGATAACTCGCGGTTCGACAAAGAGACTCGAACTCAGGTTGAAAACTGGTCACGGCTTGCGAAGACTCCAGAAAAACCAGCCCGACACCGGCCGCTGAAATGCTTGGCTTGACAATAAGCGGCCCCATCGACTCGAACAATCGGAATAGATCTACGCTTTCTTCCCGGGCCACAACGCGAGTGGGCACAATCGGTACGCCGACCAACTCAAAGTCCTTGAGGTACTGCTTGTCGATCAGCCAGATCAGCAAGCGTGGATGGTTATCGACAGCGATTTCTGCTCTGTCGAGTGCGGCGATCCACCTGAGGAATCGATGCCGCTGATCTTCGGAATCCATGAAATCCCAGGGCGAACGGATCACCAATCGGTCTACGGCTTGGGCCAGCGTAGGGATGTCACAGCCCCAGATCACGGGTTCGACTTGGTGGCCGTATCGACGCAGTTCATCAACAAGGAGTTGATCGTCCGGGGCAAATGGTGGTTCCGTTGGCAAGAAATCAGGTTCGCTTGGAGACGGAAAATAATCGCGCAGTTTCTCCGGCTTGCTGGTGACCAGGCCGATACGGCATCGCGGAGATGAGGACATCTGAATGCTTCCTGGGAGGAAACCACATCCGCGAGCGGATGGGAATTCGTCGCACTGGAATCGCCATCTTACAATTGGCACCACCTGCTTGCGTCAAGTGTTCCGGTCGGTCAGAATAGCACGGGGAATAAGGATACTGTGTCATCCAATCGATCAACCCGTCTCTCACCAAGGAACCGATGATGCCCACACTCTCTGTGGTTTGCTTGGGCTGTGGCAAACGATCGAGGATGAATTTGTCCGAGGGGCAGACAGCGGTGGTGTGTCTCGCTTGCGGCGAACGATTTCACATCGAGGAATCTCTCCAGTCAATTGAACTCCCATTTGCGGAAGAGTGTGAGAAAGATCAACATGATGAGCCACAACTCGCCGAGAAGAGACGCCGCAAAAGCATCAACCGCAAATCATCGCGACGAAGAAAGATCGCAGGTTCTCCGGTCTGGGCGTGGGTTCTCTTTAGTTTCTGTCTTGGCGGACTCATGGTTGGTGGCCTGATTGCTGGAGTCATTCGGTATCAGCAATCCGATCAGATCGCCAAGACAGGACGTGGAGAAGGAGATCGTGATCCTACTGCCGCTAAGTCTGATGGCGAAAATACCCGGACGCCCCCTCAATTCGATACTACCGAGCCGGACCCGGTCACTATGCCTCCGGAAATGTTCCGACCCGTGCCCGATGCCAGGGCTGAAAATGGTTGGCCTGTCTATGAAGTTCCGACGGAAGGTTTCGCTTTGGCGATTCCGCCGGATTGGCGCGAGCTGGAAATTGATCCCGAAAAGTTCGAGGCGAATTATCAGGCGATGCTCAAGCAGAATCCTCACCTCAAGGCTTTGATCGGCGACACACGGCAAAAGGTCACGTCCGGGATCAAGTTCCTCGGAATGGAGGAATCGAGCTTGAAGACAGGACTAATGATGAATGTGAACGTAATACGCCTTCCATCCCCGCCGTGGACAACATTGGACTCGGCAGTAGAGGATGTCGTGAAGCATTTGGAGAATCTGCCAACCGGGACAATGCAGTTTAGTCACAATCGGGTGAAGATGGCGATGGGAGAAGGCGAGAAGTTTCGTTGCACGACGACAATGCAGACGCCAGCAGGACAGACCATCATAATCGCAAGTACACAATTTGTATTCGTCGCAGGCACCAATGTCTTTGTCTTGAGCATGGTGACGTTGGCAGGCCATGAGGCGCAATGTGCTGCAATCTTCGAAAAAATAGGACAAAGCTTTCGGTTGATGAAGATACGGCAAGTGGATTGAGTGGTAACCCGTGCGGATCGGGATAAGATAAGAGCCCTGGTTCAAGCAAGATTTTACAAAATCTCAGATTCGCTGGACTGACCAGGAGGATTTGGGCGAAATAGAGAGGCCGTTACTAACAAGAGGTTCCAATGTCCGACACACTGCCCGAAGAGCGTCGTCGCGAGGTTTTTGTCGCTCTGGTCGCTGCACAGGATGGCGGCTTGAGTGTGGCTGCGTCCCGAGAGAAGGTGGTGGCCGAACAGGGTGTCAGCACCAAGGATTTGCTCAAGATCGAGAAAGAAGGGCTACAGAAGCAGTGGCCGCCGCTTCAATAGGCTGAAATTACGCAGATGGCGCCTGCTATTTCGGGAACTCGATTTGCCTCGCTTGGCCATCTTGCATCCACCTTCGCCCCCGGCCATTCCACCTATGGGTTGCCGGGGGCGTGTGTTGATTTTCTCATCTCGCTTGTGAATGACCATCCACACGCTTCAACTCACGTCCATCTTCGCCGACCCACTTGATGACTACAGGATTGCTCACCTTGGCCCAGCGCAGTACAGTGTCGTGGTCTGGTCCGAAATGCGTTGGGGCGCTACTTGGGCCGGGCATACTCACAAGGGACGGACAATGAAGACGCTACAGTTGCTCGCCATCGGCACACTTGTCCTGGCATCTGGCGGCACCGCCCACGCGGAGACCAAGGTCGTGTTGAAGACACACCTGTGCTGCGGCCAGTGTGTTGATGCGGTCGATGGTATCCTCAAGAAAGTGGAAGGTGTAACCGGGGAGTGTGCCCAGAAGGCCGGGACGGTGACCATTACCGCGAAGGACGATGCGACCGCTCAAAAGGCGCTGGACGCCTTGGCCGCTGGCGGGTTTGATGGGACGACCGACAATAAAGATCTGAAGATCAAAGACGACAGCGGGGTGACCAAGGGGAAAGTGAAGACCTTGACCGTGGAAGGCGTCCACAACTGCTGTCCCTTGTGCAACAAGACGATCAGCACGGTGGTGGGTAAGGTCGAGGGAGTGACCGGAAACACGGCCAAAGCAAAGAGTGGTACGTTCGATGTGACTGGCGAGTTTGAAGCAGCGGATCTGGTCAAAGCGCTCAACGCCGCGGGGTTTCATGTGAAGGTGAAAAAGTAAAAGCGACACGCAGTACCGAGAAGTTCTTGGGCCGGGGATTATCCCCGGCCTTTTTTTCCTTTCCCGATCCGCGCACTGTTGAAAGTACCGGGGCATCGAAGGGTATGGGCAACAAACGCGATCTTGTAACGGGATTGCCCACGCGATAAAAGATCATTAGATCCTGCGCTGTAATAGTGGGAAGGCGGGATGAAGACGTGCGTGAGCCCCCCAAGCGTAAGCCCAAAGTACTCCCCAAGGTGGAGCGAACGTATACCTGCCAGCAAGCGGCAAAGATTCTCGGACTCACTTACGAAAAAGTTGTCGCTCTGTGTGACTGCGATCTGCTTGGCCACCGTGTCATCCATCCCCGGAGCGAACGGTATTCCCTGCTCATGATCACCCAGGCGCAGCTGGATGAGTTCATCGAGCGGACCAACTCGGTTAAGTTTGTTTGATGTGTGGGCTGCGACGAGTGCCAGTTTTCGGCTATTTAAGTAATCATAAGAACATATCTGCTCACCATCGCTGCGAACATTGACAAGACCTACCCACCCAAACCTGGAAGACAGTCAGGGCGGCCATACCTCATCTGTGGCTAATTCATCTTAATTCGCAATCATCAAAAATCTGCGTGGAACTTTGCTGTCCGTGGGAATTACATCTCTGAACCCTCCGCGAGGACCCGCAGTGAAGCCTCCCAACATCCCGGCCATTCTTAGGCAACTCTCCGAGACTGGGCCGCCGGTGGCGGATGCCGAACTGCTCGGTCGGTATGCCCTTCACCGTGACGAAGATGCGTTCGCCGCATTGGTGCGACGGCATGGGCGGCTGGTGTGGGCGGTCTGTCAACACCTCGCCGGACCGGATGCTGACGATGCGTTTCAGGCCACCTTCCTCGTCCTCCTGCGAAATGCCGGGAACGCCCGAGTAGCCAGCAGACTCTCGGCTTGGCTGTATGGGGTGGCTTATCGAGTCTGTTTGAAAGCACGCCAGTCAGCCAAGCGGCGAACGTGTCGTGAACAAGCAGTTGCAGTGAAAGACCGTGGGAGTTCGGTCGTACCGGATTCGGTGTGGGACCGTGCGCTCGCGGCAGTCCACGAGGAAGTCTTCAAGTTGCCCGAAACGCTCCGCGTGCCGTTCGTACTCTGCACCCTTGAAGGCAAGAGTGCAACCGAGGCGGCTGAGCAACTTGGCTGGAAACTCAGCACGCTGTCCGCGCGGCTAAGTCGGGCGAAGGATTCACTCCTTTCTCGGCTCGCGGCCCGCGGAATCACGGCCGGGTCCGTGATGACCCTGGCCTGCACGGCGACATCAGCACCCGCTGACGTGCTGGCGAAGACGTCGAAACTTGTCCATAGCGGTGTGATTGTCTCAAATTCGATTCTTCAACTTACTCAAGGAGTCATTGGTATGAGCGCGTATCAAGTGAAGATGCTGGCGGCCGGTGTCCTGCTGACCTTTGGTCTGAGCATCGGAAGCTGGTCAGGCTGGGTTGCCAACGCTGAGGCGCAGCAGGCAACGCCAGTGGAGAAGCTGACGCCCGATGAAAAGGTGAGGCGGCTTGAGCAGCAACTCGCGCAGGCCAGAGCAGAAGCGGAAGAGGCCAGACGATTGGAAGAAGACAGAAGGCGAGAGGTGGAATGGAACGAAAAGAATTCCAAGCTGGCGGGCAGCCTGTCAACGGCCAAGTGGGAATATAGCTTTGTTGCGGTCAGTCAGATGGATGAAATCAAATTCGTGAAGTTCCTCCAACATCAGGAATCCCGCGGTTGGGATTACAGCGGTCAAACGACACTCGTGCAGCAGGGCAAGGACACAGTCATGTGGGCGTTCCGGCGGCCGACGAAGCAACCGCTGGGATTACAATCGAATCCGGATCAACCAAATAATCCATTCTATAACGGTCCAAAGCCTTCTTCGACAAAACCGGCAGGCGGGACAACGCCTCCTGCCACAACTCCACCTGGCCCAAGAGAGTAAGAAGACCACCCGAGAAAGTGAAAAACCGACATGACAACCTTTCCGCCGGCAGGATCTCGCTCGTGATTAGAGTCCGCCGGCGGCTTGTCGCAGCACGAGCTACCATCCCAATTCCAAATCTTCCCCCGCCCCAATAGCGTTCTCCTGTCTCGGTGAAATATCCTCGCGGCTGCGATGCCGAGAACTCGGCAACATCTCTTGTCGCACCTTCCGAATGACCGGCAGAAACGTATGATGTCCGCGTTCCCTTCAACCAACACGTTTCTTCTTCTGGTCAGGCACCATGAAACACATTCCCACGCGGATTATGTTGGCAACATTGATTGTTCTCACAGCCACTACGCTCGCGCATGCCCAGCCGGATACCTTCGACACCCGGCTTCTTACCATGCCTGCTGTGAGTGCGACTCAAATCGCGTTCGTCTATGCCGATGACCTGTGGGTTGCCGATCGGGATGGCAGAAATGTCCGTAGGCTCACGTCCGATATCGGCCTCGAATCGCATCCCGTTTTTTCACCGGATGGGCAAACCATTGCCTTCAGCGCCCAGTACGATGGCAACGTCGATGTCTACACGATCCCGGCAATCGGCGGCACACCTACTCGCTTGACCTGGCACCCCGGGCCAGACATCGTCCGAGGTTTCACGCCAGACGGCAAATCGGTGTTGTTCTCATCTCCCCGATCTGTTTCAAACAACCGGCACACACAGCTTTTCACCGCCCCTCTCACGGGCGGAATGCCGAACCAACTCCCCATCCCTTACGGTGTCGAAGCGAGCTACTCGCCCGATGGAAAGTTCATTGCCTATACTCCTCTTCGCGACATGACCGGGCAGTGGAAGCATTACCGCGGCGGAACGCACGGTCGCATCTGGATCTATGATGTGAATTCTCACGAGATCGTTGAGATTCCACAACCCCGGGGGCGCTGCAATGACCTCGACCCAAACTGGGTCGGGAACACGATCTACTTCCGCTCGGATCGAGTGGGAGAATATAATGTTTTCGCCTACGACACGGCCGCGAAAGATGTGAAACAAGTCACGACATACAAGGACTTCCCCGTCCTCGATATCAATTCCGATGGCAAGACGCTCATTCTCGAACAGGCCGGATACCTCCACCTCCTCAACCCCGGCGAGACTCAGCCCAAACGGCTCAGAGTCGGCGTTGCCGCTGACCTTGTGGAAACTCGTGCGCGATATGTCAAAGGAGCGAAATACGTCCGCGACGCTGGCATTTCCCCATCGGGAAACCGTGCAGTATTCGAGTTCCGTGGTGAAATCGTCACTGTTCCAGCGGAGAAGGGCGACCCTCGCAACCTGACGAATACACCCGGGATAAACGAGCGCTCCCCGGCATGGTCTCCAGATGGCCACTCCGTGGCCTACTTCTCCGACGAAGGAGGCGAATACAAACTGCACGTTCGCTCGGGTGATGGGAAAGGTGAAGTAAAAACTTACGAACTCCACGGGGCAGGGTATTACGAGCGGCCAACCTGGTCGCCCGATTCGCGGAAGATTGCCTTCGTCGATAACTCGATGTCCCTCTTCTGGATCGACCTGAGTACGAGCAAGGTGACGAAGATTGCCTCAGAGCCACAATATGGACCCTGGGGTCTGTGGCGACTGAAACCGTCGTGGTCGCCCGACTCGAAGTGGTTGGCCTACAACCTGGGGAACAAAGCTGCCTATCGAACGGTGTACGTTTACGATCTGGACAAGAATAAATCGACGGCAGTGACCGATGGATTGAGCGATTGCGTCGATCCCAATTTCGATGCCAGCGGCAAGTACCTCTACCTGCTCAGTTCCACCGATGCCGGCCCGGTGAATCACTGGTTCGCGCAATCGAACGCAGATATGCGAGCCCGCAGTTCGGTCTATCTGGTTGTTCTCAAGAAGGGCACACCTAGCCCTCTCGCACGCGAAAGCGATGAGGAGAAAGGTGAGACGCCCAAGCCGAAGGACAAGAAGGAAGAAAAGAAAGACACCGAGCCAGTCACGATTGACTTCGATGGGATCGACCAGCGCGTCGTTCCCCTTCCAATCCCAGCAGGTGAACTCTCCAACCTCCAAGCTGGTTCGGCCGGGCAAATCTACTATTTCCAGGCACCCGGTACGCGAACAGAAGGACTCGCCGGTAGCACACTCATGCGATTCGATCTCGCGAAACGGAAATCGGAATCGATAGCAAGTGGGGTCGCAGATTACACGATCGCTGCGAGCCATAAGAAAGCATTGATTGCCTCAGCGGGAGGTGGTACTCCCACGGCAACTGGGCGAGGACTGACGTGGTCGATCGTCGATCTCACAGCTACTGCCGCAGCTGCCAGTGGACCGCCGAAGGGTGTACTGAATCTCGATGCCGTGGAAGTTCGGATCGAGCCACGTTTGGAATGGAAGCAGATTTTCGATGAGGCATGGCGGGTTAATCGGGACTGGTTCTACGATCCCAACATGCACGGTGCCGACTGGATCGCCGTGAAGAAAAAGTACGAGCCTTTCCTCCCGCATCTCACCAGCAGCGGCGATCTCTACCGGGTGATCGGTTGGGTTCTCAGCGAACTGGCGGTGGGTCACAGCCGCTATGCTCCCGGCGAGCGGCTTTACGACAAGGAGACGATCCGCGGCGGTCTCCTGGGAGCGGATTACGAGATTGCCGAGGGGCGTTATCGCTTCAAGAAGGTGTATGGCGGCCTGAACTGGACGCAAGGGCTGCGCTCACCATTGACGGGGCCAGGTGTCGAGATCAAGGCAGGAGAGTATCTGCTCGCCGTTCGCAGTATTGCCCTCAAGCCGCCAACCGAACTGTATTCGCTTTTCGAAGGCACGGCCGGGAAGTCGATCGAGATCACTGTCGGCCCCAATTCGGATGGGTCCGGGAGTAGGACAGTGACGGTCGAACCGCTTGCCAGCGAAGCTACCCTCCGAAACATGGATTGGGTCGAAGGAAACCTCAAGAAAGTCCAGGCGGCCACGGGTGGGCGTGTGGCATACGTCTACGTTCCCAACACGGCCAGCCAGGGACATGAATTCTTCAAACGCTACTTCTTCCCACAAGCCGACAAGGACGCCATCATTGTCGATGAACGGTTCAACGGCGGCGGACAGGTTGCAGACTACTACATCGACATTCTTCGGCGACCCTACACTGCTAACTGGACAACGCGATACGGGGAGTCTTCCCGCACCCCTGGGGCCGCTATCTTCGGACCAAAGGTGATGCTTATCGATGAGACAGCGGGATCGGGTGGCGATCTTCTCCCGTGGATGTTCCGCGAGTATAAACTTGGGCCTTTGGTGGGGAAACGAACCTGGGGTGGGCTGGTTGGAATCCTTGGCTTCCCCGTTCTGATGGATGGTGGATTGGTCACGGCTCCAAATCTTGCCTTCTGGACGCCATCGGAAGGGTATGGCGTGGAGAACGTCGGCGTGCCGCCCGATTACGATGTTGAGATGCTGCCCAAGGATGTGATTGCCGGAAAGGATCCTCAACTCGAAAAGGCAATCGAACTTGCTCTGGATGCGCTGAAGAAGAACCCACCCAAGAAGGAGAACCAACCGCCGTTCCCCAAGCGAGTCAAGCCTTGAGAGAGAGGAGAGCACTCCGGTCGCTGGCACTCCCTGCTTGTGGTGGTGTACTCTGGCTTAACGGCGTGGCGTCAGTTCAACGAGTTCAATTGCAACTCGTTGAACTGACGCTATATGTGCGTTCGTGTCGATGCTGTATCAGGCCGGTTCGCTCGGCAATGCCGGAAGAGCCATGCGGAACGTACTCTCGACGCTGGGTGTACTCTCCATAATAATCGTTGCCGGGAGGGCGATGCGGAATGTTGTCCCGACTCCGGGTTCACTTTCCACAACAATCGTTCCATTCAGGCGGCCGATGTACTCTTTAACGATCGCCAACCCAAGCCCGGCATGGATGCCGGTTGCGTGCCGTGAAGGATCGGCACGGAAGAACCGCTCGAAGATCTTCTCCTTCACTTCAGGCGGCATCCCGATCCCGGTGTCTTGAACCTCGAAAACGACGTTTGATCCATCGAGCCGCAAGGTCATATCGATTTTTCCATCAGCGCGATTGTACTCGATTGCATTGTGGAGCAGGTTCATCAACACTTCCCGGAGCTTGGCGGGGTCGGTATCGAGTTCGATCAAATCGTCGGGCTGGTGAAGATGAAGGGTAATCCCGTTGGCTGCCGCAAGAGGGCGGATCACCGTTGCGCACCCGGCAGCGACTTCGAATGCATCCGTGCGTGCGATCACGGTTCGGTCGTTGCCGGCATCGAGAGTGGCCAGCGTCATGATCCTCTCGACCAACTGGCCGAGTTGTTTTGAGATCAGCCGACACTCCTCAAGTGTCGAGCGATATTGCTCGGGTGTGCGCGGCTTGCGCAGAGAGACGTCGATCGTGGCCATCAAAGCTGCGATCGGGGTTCGGAGTTCGTGCGAAATATCGGCCACGGCTTGTTTCTCCCGGGAGAACGCCCTCTGAAGGAGGTCGAGAGTTTGAGTCAGTCGACTGTGAATCGGAACGAGTTCCTGGACGAGGTTCAGCCCATCGTGTGGCAGTTTGAAATCCCGTTCCGACACTCGACTGACTGCATCCGATAGCTTCCCTACTGGCCGGAGGCCGGCACTGACAATCAAGGGTCCGCCAATCGCAATCGCCAGGATGGCGATCAACCCCACCACGGTCAATTGGAGCATCGTGTTCTTTCGGGCAGACTGAATGTCCTCAGCCAACTTTGCTCGCGCATTATCCCGTTCGTTCGCGAAAGTCGCCAGCCTGGCATCAATTTCCGCCTGCGGGCGGGCACACTGGATATAGAGCCGATTGTCGAGAGGTTGTGGAGTGGGTCGATCTCGTTCGGACCGACTCGGAATCGGGCCGGTTGGCCGTTGAGGAGGATTGGAACTGGTCCCTACAACTCCCGGAACGGGTCTTGGAGTAGCTCCTCCTGGACCCGGACGCGGTGGCGGCGCGAAAACCTGGCGTGTGCCACGGAAGATAATCCGGTGAACATTTTCGTTGTCGTTGTCGTTGTCGTGAGCGATCGTCGTATTGTCGTAAAACCAGACATCGGCACCATACGGCTTTCCATGATCGGGGAGCTTGTTATCCATTTCTTTGGGGTCGAATGGGAGTTTGTGTCCGACAAGCGATTCGGAATGCCACTCTCCTCCCCGGCCAGCACCTGTAACGGCATTGATTTGATGATATTCCGTCCCTGTACTCGTCTCACTGATGCGTTGCATGTACTCCTTCGGAAAAGGCAGGTTGGCAAAATACATCCGTGACAGCATGTCGATTGTTGGACTTGGGGCAGGTAGTAGAGTAGTCCACGCAGCTTGTGTGAATGGGTTCGGCAAGAACATGAAGGGAGCCACTTCATACTGTATTGTCGCGCTCGGGGCATTTCCCGTTGCCACCCAGGCCGCTTCAGCAAGCGGATTTGCTGTGAACATCAACGGAGCCATATCGAGCAGTACTCGATCTATTCGGAGCCGTGATCCGGCATGGTTCAAGATGATGTCTTGGTATTGTTTCGTTTCATCCGCGTTGAGAACTTTGGCGATTTCCTGCACCAAGTCTGCTCGAGAGAACTCCTTGTCCTTCAAGGGATCGAGCTTCACCAATACCTCAGGAGGCACATTGACGTTCCGCAAAGCTGTAAACGCCTGGTCCGTAAGTTTGAACCAGCGGATCCTACTGTGTTCGATAATAAGTACGTAGAGACGTTTCGCCTGATTGAGGAGTGCATCGTCGGTGTTCTGGATCTCTTCGTGACAGCGCTGCTTATACTGGGCCTCGAACAGAGTCACGCCATCCGCCTCCCGCGCCACGAGAACCTCTGCGGTTACGCGGTCCATCACCACCCAGACCAACCCGACTGTGATCAGGGACCACGCAATAAGATAAATCGTCATGGAACGACGGATGGACCGCATGGGAGCCTCGACAGACGAGGTGAAAGATGAGCTAAAACCAGAATACCACGGATTGGAAATCCATATACCCCACTTTTTGATGTGGGGGAGCTTCAACTTTCATCGCTCCACAATCTCTATTCAGCCTTCTTCTGAGCAGCGGGTGGGTCATCTTCTGCTCGCAACATGTACCCTTCGCCCCAGCGGGTCAGAATCAATGGCGGCTCAAAGTTCTTATCGACCTTGTTCCGCAAGTAGCGAATGTACACATCCACGACGTTTGAAGTGTTCTCATCGTACTCATCGTAAAGGTGTTCCCAGATCATGCTCCGGGTGACCACTTTCCCGCGATGAAATGCCAGAAACTCCAGAAGCGCGTACTCGCGCGGAGTGAGATGAATCACCTGGCCGCTGCGGCGAACCGTCCTGGCGGCCGTATCGATCTCCAGGTCGTAGCACCGGAGGATCGGATCCTTCTGTTGGTGCGTTCGGCGCACCAACGCCCGTATCCGGGCGAGGAGTTCGGCAAACTCAAACGGCTTTGTCAGGTAATCGTCAGCACCAGAATCCAGTCCGGCCACTTTGTCCTGAATCTGGGTTTTAGCCGTTAGCATCAGAACGTGAGTGGTGATCCCCGATGCGCGCCATTTGCGCAGCAGAGTCATGGCATCATCCACCTTTGGAATCATCCTGTCGAGGATGATGACGTCGTAAGAAGTCGTCCGACATTTCACGTCAGCTTCGTCCGCATCGATCGCAGTATCAACCGCGAATCCTTCTTCTTCGAGTCCTTGTCGGACTACTCGAAGAATCTGCGGAATATCTTCAACGATCAATATACGCACACACCACCCCCGGGCTCGGAGGTAAATCGTACCCCAATCTGAGTTTACCTATGGGCGAATGAAGGGCGTATGAGAAAGATGAGAAAGATGAGAAACGGGTTCGCAAAAGCAGAGCTCTTTTCCATTTCGCACACCCAGATGGTTTGGCATCGGGGCAATTCCTAGCGTGCCACGAACACTTTCGTTGACTCTTCCGGACGTCGAAAACAATGACTGGCGACCGGAAGCATGACCCAATTTGACAAAGTGAGCGCGACCTCTCGATTCATCAATTAAGAATGTCGATATGAATCTTGACAATGATGATCGAGAAAGAGATAAATAAACACAGCCCAAGGAATTCATGGTCTCCTCAACCAATGAACTCCGCCGATCAATGTTTATTTAATCAGTGATGATTATTCGTAATTCAACACTGGTGCAATGATCGGCTAATGCGGGACAGGGCGAGCTTCAAGAGCAGCTAATACTGATCTTTCGGCTCAAACTTTCCTCCATGCACATCTCTCCACTTTGCCCCGACCGGGTGCAATATCGCCTATTTCTGAGGTCGTTCCGACGAGCGGCCTTGCATGCAGTGCGCTATATGGAATGCCACAGCGCATAGTGGACCAATTTGAGGAGATCTCCATGACAACACGATTGACGTTCGCACGGTATCGTCGCCCTGAGAGCAGCCGCAACAATCATGGCTTCACTTTGATTGAGCTACTTGTTGTGATCGCCATCATCGCGATTCTTATTGGCTTGTTACTGCCCGCTGTCCAAAAGGTTCGGGAGGCCGCTGCTCGGACCCAATGCACGAATAACCTCAAGCAGCTTGTCCTTGGCACACATGACATCCATGATGCCATCGGATACCTTCCCCCGGCCATCGGCTACTATCCTTCATCGGACACGAGTTGGCAGACTGAGAACCCGCTTACTTACATTCTCCCCTACATCGAACAAAGCAATCTTTACAACGCGATCAGAGCACAGGGCGGCATTAACCCGGGTGGAGGTGCTCTCGATTACAACGGGAATAGTCCGATCGTCCCGAAAGTCTTTCTCTGCCCGTCCGATGCGACATTGGGCCAGGCTTCCGCCATTAGTGGGGGGGATACTGTGCAATCATTCGGGGAGTACGCTGCAAATGGCCACGTTTTCGGGACGGTGACGACGACGGTAAGCGGGGGAGTGCCGACAAGCACCAATTTTAGCTGGGTGGGTTACAAGACATTTGCCAGTGGCTTTCCCGACGGCTTGAGCAACACGATTATGTGGATCGAAAAAGTCGCGGTCTGCACGAACCCGACGAACGGCGGCACCCGCTGGGCAGCCCGTGGACAAGGCTCGTGGATGCCCACGGTCGGCACCACGGAGGGTAAAGCGTCCTATCTGGCCCCCACTCTCCAACCGCAGGTCGGCGTCAGTTCCCCCGCTGGTTGCTACTGGTACAACCCCTCAAGCAGCCACATCGGGGGTCTTCAGGCAGCCCTGGCTGATGGTAGCGTGCGAACAATCTCGGGCAGCATAAGCCAGCTCACATTCAACATCGCCTTGGTTCCCAACGATGGCCTCGTCTTGGGTTCCGACTGGTGAGCGACTTGTGGAATGATTCAATCAGACTTGCTTTTTTCCAGGGGCTCGCTTGACTGGCTCGATTCGTCATGGTGCCATTTAGTAAATGGGGTTGTTCCCCCCAAACGAATCAGATCCCGTTGCCAGCGACCCCCCGATACACCGACCCAAAGCTCTGATCGATGATACGTACACGATTGTAAACTCCTGATCCCGACCCGTTGGGACAGAGCGGATTTCGCAGACTGAAACACTTGCGGTATTTCAGGAACTCTAGAAGGATACACATGTACCGACCGCGCATAGTCGCTCCGCTGGCGATCCTGCTAATTGCAGGCGGAGCGTCGGGACAAGCGACACCAAAGCTCGATACAACGGACCCGGCCAAGGTCGAGTTCTTCGAGAAGAAGATCCGGCCGATCCTTACCGATCATTGCTACCACTGTCACTCGGCGGACACCAAGCCAGCGGGATTCCTTCGCGTTGATGACCGCAACGGTCTGATCGTCGGCGGTAATACGGGCGCAGCAATCGTCCCGGGTGACCCTGGCAAGAGTCTGCTTCTCAAGAGAGTGTCTCTCAAGGACGAGAAGCGTCGAATGCCTCTCGAAGGAAAGCAACTGACCGATGAACAGATTGCCGACCTGACGACGTGGATCAAGGATGGTGCTGCCTGGCCAGCGGTGCGAGTCCCTGCATCGCTCGGCAAACCGAAACCCGAATACGAGAAGCTCAAGAAGGAACACTGGGCCTGGCAACCACTCGCCAACCCCAAGACACCCACCATCAAGGATATCTCCTGGGCGAAGGATGACATCGATCGCTTCATCCTTGCCAAACTCGAAGAGAAAGGGCTCAAGCCGGTGGGCGATGCCGACAAACTCACACTCATTCGTCGAGCGACGTTCGATCTCACCGGCCTTCCACCAACACCAGCCGAGATTGAGACTTTTCTGAATGACGATTCCACCGCCGCATTCGAGAAAGTCGTCGATCGCTTGCTCTCCTCTTCGGCATTCGGAGAACGCTGGGGCCGGCACTGGCTCGATGTCGCACGCTACGGCGAATCCACTGGCCCCTCGCGCAACATCCCTTACCCCCATGCCTGGAAATACCGCGATTACGTCATCGATACCGTGAACGCCGATGTTCCATTCAACCGATTCATCCAGGAGCAGATCGCTGGCGATCTCCTTTCCGCGGACACGAACGCGGAACGCGATCGGCTGCTCACCGCGACAGGATTCCTCGCGCTCGGGGTGAAGGATGTGAACCAGCGGTTCAAGGTGCGGTTCGTGATGGACAACGTGGATGAGCAGATCGATGCCGTCACGCGATCGGTCCTTGCGCTCACGGTGAGTTGCGCCCGTTGCCACGACCACAAGTTCGACCCAATCCCGACAACCGATTACTACGCTCTCGCGGGGATATTCACCAGCACCGATAACTGCGCGGGTGTCCGTAACAAGATGGGTGGTGGCGGGCTCGATTATTACGATCCATCCATGCTCGTAAAGTTGGCGTCGGATCTTCCCCCTGTGCCGCCCGAACAAGTGGAAAAACTGAAAGAGGAGGTTGCAGTGGCGAAGAAGGCTTGGGATGCCATCCGCGGGACTCCGGAAGGGCTGAAGATCGCTGCCGATGGCTTCCCGACGCAGCGGCCATTCCGGCTGAAGTACGAGAAACTCCAGGCTGAGTTTCTTGCTCTCACCGATCCCGCGGCTCGGGGCTATGCGGTCCACGGTGCGCGGGATGCCCAAAAGATTGGCGACACTGAAGTCCGCATCCGCGGCGAAGCCGAGAAACTCGGACCAACGGTTCCCCGCGCGTTCCTTACCACGTTTGCTGTTCCCGACACTACCAAGGTAAATCCGACCCAGAGCGGCCGATTGGAACTGGCAAACTGGCTGACGAGTAACAAGAACCCACTCACACCGCGTGTGGCCGTTAATCGCGTGTGGCAACACCTGTTCGGTCAAGGGCTGGTCAGTACCGTCGATAATTTCGGTGTCATGGGTGCGACTCCTTCACACCCGGAATTGCTCGATCACCTGGCCAATCGCTTCATTGATGATGGATGGTCCGTGAAAAAGCTCGTCAGGATGATTGTGCTGACACGAGCGTATCAGTTGGGTTCCGAAACTGTGGAATCTCAAAGAGCGATCGATCCAGCCAACCGACTTATCTGGCGGCACAGCCCTCGACGGCTTAGCGCTGAGGAAATCCGCGATGCCACGCTCGTGGCCGCGGGAAAGCTGGACTCGAAGCGACCAACTGGCTCGCCAGCGCAGGAACTCAAAATGATCGAGATGCGGGATAATGGTCCGGAAGCTCGCACGATCAACGAGAAGGCCGATGGAACTACGCACCGCAGCGTTTACCTGCCACTCCTCCGTGGAGTTACGCCGCGATCACTGGAAGCGTTCGATCCCGTCGAACAAACTCTCGTGACCGGCAAGCGCGATGCAACCACAGTCCCTGGCCAGGCTCTCTACCTGCTCAACTCCACTTTCATCCGCCGACAGTCGCTGAATTTGGCCGAGCGGTTGCTCAAAGACAAGGACACAACAGACGATATTCGCATTCAGAGGGCTTATCGTCTCACACTCGGTCGCACGCCTACCGAAAGGGAGATCGCACGGGCGAAAGCCTTCCTGGGTGAGTACGAATCGGAATATCGTCAGGTGGCAGCGAACACACCCAGTGCGAAGCCAAACGAAGCCAAGAAGCCGATTGATCCCCAAAAGCCAAAAAATCCTCCCGCCAACCCGGACGAGGCTGACCAAACCGGTGAGCCGATTGTCGAAAGCGATGTCCACCCGAAAGATGCCCACACTGCTGCGTGGCTGGCGTTCACACAAGCTCTCTTCGGCTCAGCCGAGTTCCGTTATCTTCGTTGAAACTCACACATTGAGCGCGAGGAACCAATCCTGCGCTCAACTCCACACCAGAACTACGGAAGGAAACAGCTATGTCTTCAGAGATCGCGATTCGCAATCCGCAATCGTCGTTGCCTTTGTCGCGTCGGCAGATATTGAAATCCGCGAGTGCCGGCTTTGGCTTGGTGGCCCTCGCTGGGTTGCTCGGTCAGCAATCCCGAGCAGCCGAGAACGCACCCAAGCCGCTGGCACCCAAGGAGCCACACTTCACGCCAAAGGCCAAGCGAATTATCTTCGTGTTCATGCAGGGAGCCATCTCCCAGGTGGACACGTTCGAGTACAAACAGCGACTCCAGGATGATGGTGGCAAGCCTGCTCCTGGTGGAGGCACGCTGACCGCCTCCAAGTTCAAGTTCAAACAATACGGCGAAACCGGCTCGTGGTTCTCCGAACTCCTGCCAAACATCGCGAAGCACGCCGACAAGCTCTGTTGGCTTCGTGGGTTGCACACCGATACTCCAGCGCACCCACAAGCTGTCGTGCAACTGCACACCGGCAGTGCGAATGCCGCACTCACGCGACCGAGTATGGGAGCATGGCTCCTCTATGGACTAGGAACCGAGAACCAGGAACTCCCCGGCTACGTGACGATCAATCCCACGCCGAACTTTGGCGGGGTCGTGAACTATGGCAGCGCCTTCCTTCCGGCTCATTACCAGGGCACACGGATTAACGATCAGGGGTATCTGCCAAACCTGAAAGCGCAAAGCGCGACAGGGTTACAGCGCAAGCAACTCGACCTGATCCAAGCCATGAACCGCGACCTTGCCGCGAGCCCAGGGGCTCCCGAGGCCGTGGATGGGGTCATCGAATCGTATGAATTAGCGTTCAAGATGCAGGGAAAGATCCCCGAACTGCTCGACATCTCCCACGAACCGCAAAAGGTTCTCGATGCCTATGGCGTGAAGGCCGGGCCGGCCGGAGGTTTCGCCCGCCAGTGTTTGATGGCACGCCGCCTGAGTGAAGCCGGGGTGCGGTTTGTGGAAATCTGCCAGCCGGGGTGGGACCACCACAACAACCTGCACAAGGGGTTGATCGATCGCTGCCAGTCCGTGGATCAGCCAACCGCCGCACTACTCGCTGACCTGGAACAGCGCGGTTTGCTGGATGAAACGCTCGTGTTGTTTGGGAGTGAGTTCGGTCGGCAACCCTCGGCTCAGGGCGCGGATGGACGGGATCACAACATCACTGGTTATCCGATGTTTCTGACGGGGGCCGGGGTGAAGAAAGGATTCACTTACGGAGCGACCGATGAGTACGGAATCAAAGCCGTGGAGGGTCGAATGCACAACAACGATCTCCACGCGACGTTGCTTGCCTTGATGGGGCTGGATCACGAAAAGCTGACATATCGCTACGCCGGTCGAGATTTCCGGTTGACGGATGTAGCCGGGAGTGTGGCAAAGGAAATCTTTGCCTGATGTGAGAACACCGCCCCTGCCGTCGGCAATCCGGGTGTTGGGAGAGAACACCCGGTAAGCGGCGGTGATGCGATTATGTCACTGTCCGGGTCGATGTTGAGGAGCATCAACCGGACGGCAAGGGCGGCTATTTGTTTAGGTGTTGCAGCAATCTTACTCGCTCGACTTGCTACTCATGGCATTTGCACTTGGTTTTCCACTTCTCAGCAGCAGTGCGGCAATAGCCAGGATTGGCGAATCAAATGATGTCGCATGTGCAAAATCAAATGACGGCAATAGACCGAAACAGACCCTGGAAGATCGCTGGAATTAGTAGGTAGTTGAACGGAGCGACGCCACGGATGACAATTGAAGGGGTATCGAGAACCTGAGCGACACTGGTTCAAGCGAAAAACACCCTTATCATGGGATGGGGTGATGGTTAATCAGAATCACACGATCGGGTGAGTCTGAAACCACCCTAGAAATGGATGAATTGCATGTCGCGTTCCGCTTCTCCTGGTAGAAAACTGCGCGACGCCTGGTCGGCAGGGCCGTTCGCGCTCCCAGGGGTATTTTCGCCTTTGGTTGCGCGCTCTGCCGAGCGAATTGGCTTCCACGCTGTTTATCTCTCGGGTGGGGCATTGTCGGCAGGCAGCGGTGTTCCGGATATTGGTCTGCTTACCCTTTCGGAATTTGTCGCACAGGCCCAACTCACCGCGCAGGCTACCACCCTTCCTCTTCTCTGCGATGCGGACACAGGGTTTGGAGAAGCTCTGAACGTCGAGCGCACTGTCAAACTCTTTGAAGCCGCAGGGGTTGCCGGAATCCACCTTGAAGACCAGCAGATGCCCAAGCGTTGCGGACATCTTTCCGGAAAATCGCTCGTCGAACCCGAACAAATGGCTGCTAAAATCCGCGCTGCTGTTGCCGCGAAGCGAGATCCCGATTTCGTCATCATCGCCCGCACCGACGCCCGCGGCGTTCATGGCTTCGATGATACCGTGAAACGGGCTCGCCTTTACCTGGGAGCGGGTGCTGACGGCATTTTCCCCGAGGCCCTCGAAACCGCGGATGAGTTCGCCCAATTCGCCAAGGAAGTCCCCTGTCCATTGCTGGCGAACATGACAGAGTTTGGACGCAGCCCAAACCTCAGTGTGGAACAACTTGGCAAACTGGGCTACCGGATGATCCTATTTCCCCTCACTGCGTTCCGAGTTGCGATGCGTGCGGCCGAGGAAGCACTCACTGACTTGTTTCAAAAGGGGACACAGGCGGCGTTAATTCCCAAGATGATGACGCGGGCAGAACTCTACGATTTGCTCGGATATACCGGTTACGAAGAAAGAGACCGGAAGTACTTTGGTCCCGGCGTTGCAAATTCGTGAGGTTGCTCTTGTTCCCGATTGTGGGATCATCAAGGGGTGAAGGGTGAAACCCCAGAACTCATCAAACTGTTCTTTCTTCTCCATTGTCTCTCCCGATCCAAGCCGCGAAGCGAACAACCATGACAACACCCACTTATTCTCCCGGTCTCGAAGGCGTGATTGCAGGTGAGACGGCGATTTGCACGGTCGAAGGCGGGTTGAGTTACCGCGGCTATTTCGTGGGCGATCTTGCAGCGAATTGTTCCTTCGATGAGGTTGCCTATTTACTCCTGTATGGAGAGTTGCCGAACGCCGCGGAGTTGAAAGGCTTCCAGACTCGGGTGGCCGTCGCGCGACGATTACCCCCGCCGCTCAAGACACTTCTTGGCGAAATCCCGAAGTGGACCACACCACTCGATGCACTGCGAACCGCGGTTTCCGCACTTGGGCACTTTGACCAGGATGCTGCGGAGAACTCTCACGATGCCAATCTCCGCAAAGCCGAGCGGCTGCTTGCTCAAATCCCTGTGGCCATAGCCGACCACTATCAACTGAGCAAAGGGCTCCAACCTATACCGGCCCGGCAGGATCTCTCACACGCGGCAAACTTCCTCTTCATGCTCCGCGGAACGGAACCGAGTGCAGAGGAAGTGAAGGCGCTCGATGTGTCGCTCATCCTTTACGCCGAACACGAATTCAACGCCAGCACATTCGCTGCGCGTGTGATCGTCTCTACACTCTCAGACATGCACTCGGGGATCACGGGCGCGATTGGGGCACTCAAGGGACCATTGCACGGTGGCGCTAACGAGAAAGTGATGGACATCCTGCTTGCAGCAGGTGGACCGGAACAAGCTGAGGCGTGGACCAAGGCCGCACTCGCCCGCAAGGAACGAATCATGGGATTCGGTCACCGGGTCTACAAAACTGGCGATGTGCGCGCGGCGATTTTGAAGGAATACGCCCGAAAAACCGCCGAAGCAGTCGGTGAGGTGAAATGGGAAGATACAGCAGACACGATTGAGCGCGTGATGGCCAGCGAAAAGAATATGTTCCCGAACCTGGATTGGCCCGCAGGTCGGCTTTACCACGCGATGAAGCTGGAAATTCCGCTCTTTACGCCGATCTTCGCGATGTCCCGGATCTCGGGTTGGGCCGCTCACATTATCGAACAACTCGACAACAACCGCCTTATCCGCCCACGGGCTCTTTACAAGGGACCGAGTCACCGGACAATAAAACCACTCGGTGAGCGAACATAACCATTGAGTCAAGCACCATGTTCGACAGTGGAGGGATTGCAAATGGATACGCTCTTGGAACGCCTTTCTTCAAGTCAGATTGTCGCAGTGATTTCGATTGTCGTAGGAGGTATCGTGACTGTGGTCACGATATTCTCACTGACAAAATACCAGCTCCAATCGCTTGCAGATGACACGGCATTGAAGCGCGAGAAACAGCAAGCGGAGCTGACGCTGCGAACGAAAATGCTGGAGCATGCCAAAACAAGCGGAGCGAGTCTCGATGCCCTCCTTGCTTTGGATTCCACTCCACCTGACCTTGATGAGCAGAATGCGGAATTAGCCAAGCGATTCGGAATGCTCGAATCCTCACCCGATGAGATCGAGCGAACTCTTACTCGTGCGATGGCTCTCGATGCGAATCGCAAACAAACCATCATCAATGTCATTGATGAACTGATTGAGTCTGGGGCCGACCACGAGCCAATTCTCGCTGCGGTTCGCGGCCTGTGTAGCCCTCCTGTTCCGAGAGAGAAAGAAGTGCCGGTTTCAGTAACAGGAGTGTGATGGTCAGATTCCGAATGACCTCTGGCATTGCGCTGGTGTCTATTGTCCCAGAGGACAATCCAAACGCATGTGTGCGGTGAAGCGATGCACGGGCTTCTTGTGATCGACAAGCCGGGTGGGATGACGTCTCGCGGTGTTGTGAATCGAGTGCAGCAGTGGTTCCCTCGGAAAACGAAGATTGGACACACGGGAACGCTCGACCCACTGGCAACAGGTGTTTTGGTTGTGTGTATCGGTGCGGCGACTCGACTTGCCGATTACGTTCAAGAAATGAGCAAGAGTTACACCTCGCGTTTCCGCCTGGGCGTTACCAGCACCACCGACGATGCCGATGGCGAAGTGACCGCGATCTCAATCGAGACTCCTCCAACTCGACAAAAAATCGAACTCACACTTGAATCGTTTGTGGGAATGGTCGATCAGGTACCGCCAGCGTTTTCAGCTCTGAAAGTTTTGGGGCAACGGGCACACAGCCTCGCCCGACAAGGAAACGAAGTTCAACTCGCTCCTCGTCCTGTGCGTATTGATGCGATCCGCCTGACAGGGTACGACTGGCCGTTTCTGGATGTGGATGTCGATTGTGGCAAAGGAACGTATATCCGCTCAATTGCCCGCGACCTGGGTGCGAAACTCGGTTGCGGCGGGATAGTGCAGACTCTTCGCCGCACAAGGATCGGCCCATTCATAGCAGAGCAAGGAATCGGGCTCGATGCGAAATCGGAACAGGTTAAGTTGCTTCCCTTGACCACCGCGATAACTGGCTTGCCCCAGGTGAGAATTGATGCGGAGACCGAGCGACGATTTCGGAATGGTCAGTCGATCCGAAACTCTTTGAAGGATGCTCTGGCGACGAAAGAAATCGTGGTTGTGAATGAAGGTGGCGAGTTGGTCGGAATCGGTACACGTAGGGGGGCGGAAATCCATCCCGTGCTGGTGTTGAACCTTTAAGAGCCTATTGCACTATTTACCAGAGAACCTGCGGAGTTCTCCTATCGCGCGGCGCGGCTGTATACCAGGTACTCAGTGCGACCCGGTATCGCGGACGGCAGCATTTGTTGGAGGTGAAAGCCCAAGGCAATAATTGCCACGTCTGGCTCCTCCAATTTGTTGTCCTTCCCCGCCCGCCCTTCCACCACGACCTCAGCCCCCGCAAGCGCCTCCTGGAGCGTCATTTGGCTCTTGTCCTCCTGATAGGAGGTAGCTTGGGTAAAGTAATAGATGTTCATGTCGGCTTGGGCACCAATCAGCACGACCCGTTTGCCATGCAATTCCGCGGCTAGTACCTTGAGGTTTGGTTGGTTGATCACTAACAAACGCTGGTGTTCCAGGGCCAATAGTCCCAGCCAGCTGGCTACTACGAGTCCAGCGGCGATGCGCCCGACAGTTCGCATGCGCGCCAGCCAGTCCACTGCCAGGCCGATACAGCAGCAAACGGGCAGGATTAAGAAGCAAAAGAACCGCGCCGAACTGTGGATACCCGGTAATAGCACATACAACACTGCCACTCCAAACGGCACCAGGCTGCTAACCATTAACATTCGGAGGAACCGAAGTGAACCGCTGCGGAATGCCGCCCACCCCCCCAGGCATGCAAGGCCTGCGAAAATCGCTGCTGGCACCAGTTCCTCCAGTCCCGTCACATAAGTCAACATTTCCCTTCCAAGCGCCCAGCCCAGGGGTAAGTGATCCTTAATTGCACCGGTCCGAGCGTAAGCCAATGTCTGGGGGAGGGGAAAGCCAAACATGAGTATAGCCACCACCGGCACCCACAGGCAGGCAAAGATTGAGTTGATAGCATTGGCGCGGTAGCGTGCCAAGTCCCGGAAGCGGTAACCCGCCAATAAGAGGAAACAGGCGACCAAGCCGTGAGCAAATGGGATCAAAATCGTGGTGGTGATGAAGCCAAATGCCGTCACGCAACACGCAATGTACAGGGCGGTCTGCCGCGGAGAACCCTGCGTGATCATGCGGGCGAAGACGATTATGGACGCCCAGCTGAACAGGATCGCGCCGGCGTAACCGCGGGCTTCAACACTGTGGTTGATGAGCCAGGGGTGGGTGGCAGCCACCAAGCCGCTGAGAAAAGCGACACGGGTACCGGCAGCCCGGACCAGGGTCCAGAATAGAAGTTGAACTGCGGCTATGGAGAAGAGAAAGGGCGAGAGGTGGAGCGCCGTCTCGTGCTCACTAATGGCGCGAATGGAAGCCCAGGTCAGTAGCGAATTGAGGATGTGATTGTTGGCATCGCAGCTAAAAGTTAGGATGACAACCGGGCCGCGTTTGACGACTCTGGTGAGGGTGGACAATTCATCCCACCAGAGCGTTGTATCGAGCCTGGTGACCGCTAGCACCACAACGATCACCATCAGAAGTAAAGCAAGGAGCTTGGTACCGGCTCTGGTAGCAGGCTGGGCTTGCGGTTCTTGCAATACACTTTCACCACGCCGCCAGAAAGCTAAAGACAGCAGAGCCAGGACAGCCCCGGCGGCTAATCCCAAGCGGAGTAGCCCAATCCCGGCTTCCATCAGGCCCCGGAACCGCTCTTGCTCGGCTTGAAGGGGTGGGAGTACCCATGGTCCTAATAACAAAGCACCGATCGTACACCCGACCGATAGTACAGCCCAGAATAAAACCCATCGGCTTGGCATCTTCTTCATACACAATACTTTCTGGTTCATTTCACAAATAGTGTTGCTGTTTCCACCGACCATTGAGAAGGCTAGGGTTCCGGCACAAATCCCTTGCACTAACACCACAGCCATCTGGGAAACGCGGGTTAAGACGGAACCTAAGACTGAGAAGCCCGGCTGTGTTGCGGCCGGGCTTCTCAACTTGCCTCACGCGGATTGGAGATCCTTGAGGTTCTCTTCCATCGCGGCAATCTGCTTTTCGATGTCCACCTTCAACTCACGCTGTTGCAGTACCACTTCCACTGGCGCGCTACTGACAAACTTCTCGTTCGCGAGCTTTGCTTTCACTCCATCCAGCGACTTTCGTTTGTCACCAATCTGCTTATCGAGTCGCTTGATTTCCGCAGCCACATCGATCAATCCTGCAAGTGACACATACGCCTCGAACTCCGGACGCACGATCCCTCCCCCCTGCTTGGGTTTGGCCGTTGCTGGCCCGGCGGTGAGGTTGGCAATACCAGCAAGAGGTCCGATGAACGCCGCGAGCGCGTTGAAGTCCGCAGCTACAACTTCCGAACATTTCACCGACACATCGAGCTTGGTCTTATCATCCACCTGATAGCGGTTCCGAACTTCGCGCACACTGCGAACGAGTTCTTGCATTCGCGCAAACCGAGCTTCCACCTCACTGCTGATCCACGAAGCCGGATATCCGGGCCACGCGGCGATACATACACTCTCCACGGCCTTTGCGGGTGTCAATAGTCCTCGCTCGGGTGCGGCTTCATTGAGTGCCTGCCAAAGTGACTCAGCCACGAAGGGCATCACCGGCTGTGTGAGTCGGAGAATGCCATCCAACACACCCACCAAAACTCGCTGTACAACTGCGCGAGATGCAGGCTCCTTAAGCCGTCCCTTCGACATCTCGATGTACCAATCGCAGAACTCGGACCAAACGAACTCGTAGAGCAGCCGGGACACTTCGTTGAACCGATAGCCTTCGAGTGCATCGGTTATGGCTGCTGTGGTCGTCGTGAGCCGCGAGAGTAGCCAGCGGTCTTCAGTGGGGAGTTCCTCCAATTTCACGGAGCCTGGGGTGTAGCCATCGAGGTTCATCAGTAAGAACCGAGTTGCATTCCACATCTTGTTGGCGAAGTTCCGGCCGATGTCGAACCGCTCAGATGCCTGCTTGGCAGTGGTCAACTCCGTATCATCGGCAGGCCACGGGCCACCGGGTCGGAGATCTTTCTTGCATTGAGGGCAAGTGAGCTTCTTGGTCCTGAGTCCAAGGTGTTCTTGTTTCTGCGGAATGAGTGCGCCGCAGTGAGGGCACACGTTCGCCACCGGCAATCGACTATCTTGCGTCTCGCCTGCAATCGACACCACGTAGTAACGCAAAGCATCGGTGCCATAGGTGTCGATGATGTCCAGAGGGTCCACGCCGTTGCCCTTACTCTTGCTCATCGTGTCGCCGAAGCCATCGAGTACCTTGGGCGTGATGTACACATGGTGGAATGGGATGTCTCCCACGTTGTAGAGCCCTGTCAGCACCATTCGCGCCACCCAGAGCGTGATGATGTCGCGGCTCGTCACCAATGTGCTGGTCGGGTAGTAATAGCGGAGCTTTTCCCAATCGGGAGCCACACGATCCTTTCGTTCTTCTGGCAACACTGGCCCAGGCCACCCAAGCGTTGAGTGTGGCCAAAGTGCAGAAGAGAACCAAGTGTCCAGTACATCATCAGATCGTGTGAACCCATGTTTCTCAAGATCATCGACGAAGTTACCGTCCTCACCCCGGATGCACACATGGAGTGCAAGTGCTTCTTGGTGTGCCTGAAAAGCCACGTCAGATGAATACTCTTCCCATGCCTTTCGCCACTTCTCGCTCTGTTTCTTGAGATCCTCTTCGCTTGTGTAGGTCTGCGTCCACACTGTTATGCGGTGCCCCCACCAGAGTTGACGGCTGATGCACCAGTCGCGTTTCTCGGCAAGCCAATCGAGGTATGAGTGCTTGTACCGTTCCGGGAAGAATTTCACGCGACCACTCGTCACTGCTTCCATCGTCATTTGGGCCAGACCCGGCTTACCGTCGTCCCGATCCGACATCTTCACGAACCACTGATCCGATAACAGCGGCTCGATGGGTGACTTGCTGCGATCGCTGTACTTCAAGGGGATCACGCGGTCTTCCTTGCCTTCGTAGAAGCCAAGTTCCTCCATCTTCTTCGTCACGGCTTCACGGGCCTTGTAGCGGTCCAGCTTGGCGAACTCGCCGCCCTCAGCGTTGATCGTGCCATCGGAGTTCAGGATGTTGATGATGCCAATCTCGGGGTGGCGCTGCCAACAGGCATAGTCGTTCTGATCGTGGGCGGGGGTCACCTTCACGCAGCCAGTACCAAGGGTTGGGTCAGCCAGTTGACCATCGGCGATGATGGGAATCTTGCGGCCGGTGAGTACCTGAACCACCTGTTTGCCGATCAGGTGCTTGTACCGTTCGTCCGTTGGATGTACGCACACGGCCGTATCGCCAAGCATCGTTTCGGGTCGTGTGGTGCTGAATCGGATAAAGGTGTCCGGCAGAGTATCCACGGGGTACTTGAACGTCCAGAACCCACTCTTGGTGTCCTCGGTGTAGGTCTCATCATCCGCCACGGACGTTTGCAGGTGAGTGTCCCAGTTCACCAGTCGCTTGCCGCGATAGATGTATCCATCTCGGAACATGCGGAAGAAGGTCTCACGCACTGCTCGCGCGCAGACGGGATCGAGAGTGAACCGCGTTCGCCGCCAGTCGCAACTGGCACCGATTTCGCGAAGCTGGCCGAGAATCCTCGCCTCGTAACGGTCCTTCCACGCCCAGATTCGCTTCACGAGTTCCTCGCGGCCGAGGTCGTGTCGCGTTTTCTTTTCCTGCGCAAAGATCAGCCGCTCCACCACCGATTGCGTTGCTATCCCGGCGTGATCGGTGCCGGGCATCCAGAGGGCATTAAAACCCTGCATTCGCCGCCAACGAATGAGAACGTCTTGAAGCGTGTTGTTGAGCGCGTGTCCCATGTGGAGCGCGCCGGTCACATTCGGCGGTGGGATGACGATGGTGTAAGGCTTGCGCGTGGGGTCTGGGTCGCTGTGGAAGTAGCCGCGTTCTTCCCAGAACGTCAACCACCTCTCTTGTGCGGCCTTGGGGTCGTAAGCTTTGGGAAGTTCAGTCGCCATGACAATTATTTCCCCTGTTCCTCGTCCTTGAACAATTTGTACTCGATCGAATCCACCAGTGCGAGCCAGCTCGCCTCAATCACGTTTTCACTCACTCCAACCGTGCCCCAGACACTGCCACCATCCCGAGATTCAATCACCACACGCACTCGGGCAGCGGTGCCCTCGCGGGCATTCACGACACGCACCTTGTAATCGACAAGCTGCATTTCTTCCAGTCGAGGAAAGAACTGCACCAGAGCTTTCCGCAATGCGCCATCCAAGGCATTCACTGGCCCATCACCCTCGCTCACTGTGTGTTCAGTCTTCCCGGCAACATTCACCTTGACCGTAGCCTCCGTCAGTGGAGTTCCATCCGCGCCTGCCTCAATGTTCACTCGGTATGCCACCCTCTCGAACCAGGGTTTATAGAGCCCCGCCACCTTTTTCACTAGCAAATCGAACGAGGCTTCCGCGGCCTCGAATTCGTAGCCCGCATGTTCCATGTCCTGCACGGCAGTCAAGATTTTGGTCATCAGTGCCTTGTCGTGGCTCACCTGATATTTGGTTGTCTTCGTCAGGATAGTCGAATGTCCCGATAACTCAGACACCAGGATTCGCCGCTCGTTTCCAACTGCCTCCGGACGAATGTGTTCGTAAGTGGTGGGATCCTTGGCAACCGCGTGCGTATGCATTCCACCTTTGTGGGCAAAGGCGCTTTGTCCCACGAACGGCTGTCCAGAACGGAAATTCATGTTTGCCAGTTCATACACGTACCGGGAGGTTTCGGTTAAACGAAGCAAGCTGTCCGAAGCGAGTACCTCGTAACCATATTTCAGTGCGAGGTTGGCAATTACGCTCACCAAATCGACGTTCCCGCACCGCTCACCGATACCGTTCATCGTTCCCTGAACCTGGGTTGCCCCAACCCGTACTGCGGCGAGCGAATTCGCAACTGCCAGCTCGCAATCGTTATGGCAGTGGATGCCGATTGCGCACGAAAGTTCCCCGCGCGCGATCTGGACCACTTCCGCAATCCGCTCGGGCATTGTGCCGCCGTTGGTGTCGCAGAGGATCACCACAGATGCTCCCGCCAGTGCCGCAGTCTTCAGAGTTCTAAGAGCGTATTCAGGGTTGGCGCGATAGCCATCGAAGAAGTGTTCCGCATCGTAGAACACCTCCCGACCCTGGCTCTTGCAATACGCCACGGAGTCCCCGATCATCCGCAAGTTCTCATCGAGGGTGGTCCCCAGTACATTCGAGACGTGGAAGTCCCACGTCTTGCCAACGATGGTTACCACGGGAGTATGGGCATCGAGCAGAGCTTTCAAGCAGGTATCGGTTTCGGGCGGACTGTTTTTCCGACGGGTCATCCCGAACGCGCAGACTTTGGTATGCTTGAGCGGCAGGTCGCGCACAGCCTGGAAATATTCAAAGTCTTTGGGATTGGAGAGCGGGTACCCGCCCTCCACGTAATCCACACCAATTTCGTCGAGTTTCTGAGTCAGGAGCAGCTTGTCCTGGAGCGAGAAGTTTATCCCCTCGCCCTGGCTGCCGTCTCGAAGAGTAGTGTCGTAGATGGCTACCCGGGACATACGTTTCTCTCCGTTGGAGCTATTTGGCCAATCAAAACAAAAAACCCCGAAGCGGTTTGCTCCGGGGCCGTGCAATGGTTTTGCGTTCGGTTCGACCCCGTTCACCCTGTGGTAACAACCACAACAGCGCGCACTCCCTGCGCGATGGGAATCGCAATCGCAGCAGAGGAGAATGGGATAAACGGAGTCACGATGTCACTTCCACAAATCGGGTTCTCAGAAGAATAATACACCACGATGGCTGGAGGTCAACTGAAGGCTTGTTTTGTGCATCTCCTTCGCCCGATGAGATCGCTGGTCGAACAAGCGCCTTTGGATGTAGCGTCAGCACCAATCGACCCCAATCCCCGATTCGCAGTCGACGTCATCCAAGCGACATTCGGGCGGCTGTTTTTTCGTAGGCCCGGCGGGCCGGACAAGCCATCAGCATCAATCATGGTTTCTTCTCAGCGAGACCTTGAGCCTCCATCACGAGTTGGACCCCATCGGTGAGGCCAGCATCGTTTTTCTTGTCCTTGAAAGCTGTCAGGATGACTTTGGTGAGCTTTGCTCCGAACCCGGAAGGGAAGGAAGCTGGGTTAGTAATCTCGATATAAACGAAGCCTGGGCTCTTGCAGATCACAATATAAACTCCACTGAGTTTCTCGGCCTTGCAGCGTTCGAGTGCGAATTCCTTGAAAAACTTCTCGCGTTCTGTAACTGTCATTGCCTTCACCTTATCCTCGTCGAGTTTTGGTGGTGTCGCGAACGTCTCGATCAACAAATCTATATCCTTTTCCTTGAGTAACTTCTCGGCTGCGGGCTGGACCTTTTTCCATGCCTCCTCGGCGAAGAACTTTGCATCATCCTTGCTTTTCAGAGGTGCTTCGCGATGCGGTTTGGGAGGCTCTTTGGCCTGGGATGACGTTGAGACCTGTTCTGTTGAACGCAAAGCCTGGACAGACCGCCGACCCAAAAGCCGTTTCACTTCCGAGATATCAACGAAAATACTCAGCGATTGAGCATCGATCGCTCCACCCTGGGTAACCCCCACAAGTTCGCCCTTGTCGTTGACGAGTGGGCCGCCACTGTCGCCCGGGTTGGTTGGAGAATCGGTTTCAATTACCTTGGCCTGGAAGGTCAGAACGGTCTTCTCATCGAGTTTGGCTTGCCACTTCTTGCTGTAGACCTGCCGAACCTTACCGGGAGTATAAACCCACAGGGCACCACTCTTGCCGGGATTGCCGATGGAGTGGACCGTCTGTCCGGGATCGGGGCTTGCGTTTGCCAGCGTGAGTTCCACAACGCCATCCGGGATTCGGTCGATCCGGATGAGAGCGAGATCGCCTTCCTTGTCGATCTCCACAACCTCGCCGGGAATTCCAAGCTTCTCGGTCCGGTCGAGGTAGAATTTCCTTTCCGGAATCACCTTCTTATCCAGCCCATAGCTGGGAAAAAACACCGTGGCCTTCTTCACATCCCCGACAACGTGATAGTTCGTGAGTACCAGGCGGCGCCCCTTGTCCACCAGTGAACCGCTCCCTCTGGCCTCTCTCCCTCCACCCCGTTCTGAGTGAATCCAGACACTTGAGCGAAGAACCTGCCGGTATACGGTCACTCCGGCATCGACAGGTGTTGATGGTGGGTCTGCTTTTGATGGTGTGGCTTGAGCAAACGCGGACAGAGAAGTTGCAGCCACAAACAGAGGTGAGAACAGCGTCCAGCGCATTTGGATACTCCGAGTTCGAGTGTCGCTCAGAATTGTACGCCAAAGGCGCGAAGGACGCCAACCGGCTGAGGGTGAAGAAGATAGAAGAGACGGCCCCGGGGACTTTTTCAAGCCGCGTGTCGTGAGTGAATGTGGGCCTGCCCTGTTGGTGTTGATGCAGGGTGATGTCCGCGATCGGTCCGGGTAGAGGTATTGGGAGCTTTTCCTGGGGCGTGGCAGTGTTCGCGGTGGATGTGGAAGTTCGTTCGATAGATTACTGCGAGGTCGCGATGATCACGGAGGATCAGGAGGTTTTCTGCGTTCTCGTGTTCAGCTTGACGAGTGAAGTTGAAACTCCCAGTGATGATTGTTCGTCCATCGATCACCATCACCTTGTTGTGGGCGATAGCATGACAGGCATCGATCCAAACCTCCAGACCATGCCGCATCAGATCGCCCAATTCCGAGTAGGTTTCTGCCTCGTTGGAGCGATCCAGGAGGATGACAACCTTAACTCGACGGGCTGCCGCGGCTATCAGTGCATTGGCAATATCGGGACATGAGAACGAGTAGGCTTGAACGAGGATTTCTGATCGCGCTGTGGCGAGTTCAGCCACAATGGCCGCGGTACAGCCACCTTTTGGAGAAAAATGAGTAATGATCGCTAATTCGTGGCTCGCCCAGCGCCGGAGTACAACCACGGCATGGATTGCAGCAATGGCGAGCAACAATCCACCCATCACCTTGGCATCGAAGACATCCAATTGGGGCACTGCCAACCTCCCTGCCGTAACTCTCGGGGTGGAGGAACGCCGCGAGTCCAGGACGGACGGGGCATCGCTGTTTTTTGTACTGCCCACCACCGTGGACTGTGTGGGTGGGAAATACTCTCGGTGTTGGCTGGTGTCGAGTCCGATCGGGGTGTGTGCCGTACCCTTATTCGGTGGGTTCGTGTGCTTCGTGTGTCGGTTGTGCAACCTGATCACCCTTCACTCGGAACAGGAGAAGGTTGCGTCCGTAAGCCCGGATGTCCCATGCGGCGAGGTCGGGAAGTTGTTCAGTAGGAAAGCCCTGTTCGGCCTGGATCGTCAGAACGGATTCATTCGGTGCTTTTTCCAGGAGAATTCGGACAAGAGCCAGGAATTCTTCGTATTTTTCGGTCAAATCCTGGAAGGGGGGGCTCAGAAACACGTTCACGGGCTCTTTGCCCGGAATCCAACGCTCGGCCCAGCGGTAAGCATCCGCACGCAGAACCTGTACCCGATCGGATACCCCGAATTCCTGAGCGTACTTCTGGATGTCGCGAACTTGCCGCGTGTCTGTCTCGATGAGTCGGGCTGAGGATGCCCCACGGCTGACAGCCTCCAATCCAAACACGCCCGTGCCTGCGAACACGTCGAAGAAGACTCGATCGGGCAGAGCGTTCCCCAGGATGCTAAAGAACGCTTCTCGCACGGATTGGGGGGTTGGACGCATCCCCTCGTAGACAACCACGCTTAACTTCCGTCCGCGGAGCGTCCCCGCGACGATTCGCACTTGAGTTTTCGCAAACATAAAGGATCGACACGTCTCTGGTTGAACGAGTTCGGCTCTCACCCATCTCCACGATCCATTGTATGTAGTTGTGGATTGGGCAGGGCGGGTTATGCCGAACATTCAAATCCTCAAGCCGGATCGAGAAGGAACACGGAGTGATCCGGGCTTTCGCGATTGGTCTGGGAGGGTTATAAGTGCGCCAAACGCGGCAACGCGCCCAGGTTCCCGACGATACTCATCGCTTGGAAAGAATAGAGAGGAGAGCAAAAATGCGACCCCTTGGTTTCACACTGGCTGCCATGCTGGTTGCTGTGACAGTTAGCTCGGCGCAACAGCCTGGTAATCCTGGTCTTCCACCCGGATCACCTGTCGTTCCAGCAGTCGTACCAGCCGCCCCGAATAATCTGGATGTCCATCTTGATGGCTGGGAACGCACCATGCGAGAAGTGAAAAACTTCCGCGTCGAGATTACATCAACCAAAACCGACAGTGTGTTTAAAAAAGACAGGAAATATGACGGTGTTGTGCTTTGCATGAAGCCAAACTTCGCGATCCTCCGGCTCAACTACACTGCCGATATCACCAAAATGGATTACGAGGCTGTCATCTGTAATGGGAAATCGATCTTTCATTATAACGGCAACGAGAAAAGCGTGACGGAAATGAAGCTTCCCAATCCGGCAAATAACCCCGGAGGAGGAACCGACAACATCATGCTTGATTTTGTTTCGGGTCTGAAAGCGAAAGAGGCCAAACAGCGTTTCGATCTCTCACTTATCAAGGAAGACGAAAACTACATCTACATTAACATCAAGCCGATTCTCGGGAGGGACAAGCAAGACTTTCAGCAAATCAATTTGGCACTCTATGGCCCGAAAACGAAGTTTGCCTACCTGCCGGCGCGGGTTATCAAGCTCAACCCGAATGGCGATACGGAACTCTGGGATTTCACCAATCCGCAAACCAACCTCACGGGCATTGAAGAGAAACACTTTCAGTATGTGCCTGTCGCAGGGTTCAGACTTAGTCAGGCTCCTACACAAGGCACAACGCCGCCACCTATGCGTCCGGGTCAGCCACCAGTTCTTCCCGGACCGCCACAGGGACAGGGACCAGGAGGAGTCAAGCCATAACGGCTTCCGATTACCAGTCTCAAGATGCTGAATTGTGAGATGGGCAGAAAGACTCGGGAGCAGTTTCCAAATGAGAACTTTCCCGATCGTTGTGGCAAAAATGCTTGATTAGCAATGTTTTTTCGCAATCGGCAATACTTGTCCGATATCGAACTACTCAAATCACTCACACACAAAGTGTGTGAGTGTTTGCTTTTCTCATCAATTCTCATTTCCCTTTCACCCACCGAAGCATAACGATGTGTGCAGCAGGCGATTCGTGGGGGGTCGCCCGCAGTGCAGTTCTGTCTTCCTGTGTCTCTCTCACTCAAGGGGAAGCTATGCGTAGCAAGGTTATGATTGCGGTGCTGCTCGCCGGGGGGATGCTGGCTGTAGTTCAGGCCCAGCCGGGGAGAGGTTTTGGCGGTTTTGGCGGGGTAACCGGACTCGTGAGAAACAAGGCCGTTCAGGAAGATCTGAAGATGACCGATGAGCAGGTCACCAAGGTAGGAGAATGGGCCAAGGAATTCGGACCGAAGTCGATGGAAATCATGAAAGACAAGGGCGTCGAATTTGGTGGGAAGGGCGGCAAGGGTGGTGGCTTTGGCAAGCAAACTCCCGAACAGTTGGAGAAGATGGCTGCCGCTAACGCCGAAATCAGCAAGGTCGCCTACAAGGAACTCGGCGACATACTCAAGAAAGAGCAAGTCGATCGCCTGAAGCAGATCGACCGGCAGAACACGGGCGTGAATGCCTTCACCCATGAAGATGTTGTTGAGGCTCTCAAACTGACCGATAGCCAAAAGACCTCCATTAAGGGACTTGCAACTGACTTGGGGAAAGATAGCGCTGAAATCAGGACAGAGGCGGGTTTTGGTAAGGGTGGCGGTGGCGGTAAGGGCACGTTCGATCCGGAGAAAATGGCGGAGATGAACAAGAAGATCCAGAAGGCGCAGAAAGAGTACACGGCGAAAGCAGTTGATCTCCTCACAGACGATCAGAAAAAGACTTGGAAAACGCTGATTGGTGCGGATTTCGATCTGACCAAGCTCCAACAGGGTGGGTTTGGGAAAAAGAAGGATTGAGGCTCTTGAAGTTGAAGAGAACTCCTGAAACCGCAGGTCTCTGACCCTCCGACTCGCCTGGACCCTGTTCCAGGCGAGTCGTTTTTTTCGGACCTGCGGTATCCTCGCACGCTCACAACAGCAACTCAATTCAACACGTTCAAAACGCGAGAGAAGATACCTTATCTTGTCGGTTCTCATCACATATTCATTACCGGGACATGACGATGTCAAAGCCGGGCGGCTCGCCTGGACCGTAACTGGTTTTTTTCCTTTCTCACTTGAGGGGAAGCTATGCGAAGCAAGTTGTTGATTGCGATGTTTCTGACCGGTGGGATGCTGGCTGTTGTCCAAGCCCAACCTGGCGGTGGATTTGGCGGCATTGCGGGAGGAAGTGTAACGGGGCTCATCGTCAACAAGGCTGTTCAGGAAGATCTGAAGATGACCGATGCTCAGGTCACCAAGACGATGGAATGGGCCAAGGAATTCAGGACCAAGGCCATGGAAATCCGCAAAGACAAGGGAGTTGACTTCGGTGGCGGGAAGGGTGGATTCACTCCGCCAACTCCAGAGCAGCTGGAAAAGCTTGTTGCCGCCAACGCCGAAATCAGAAAGGTTTCCTATAAGGAACTGGGCGATGTTCTCAAGAAAGAGTAGATCGAGCGTCTGAAACAGATCGATAGGCAGTCCATGGGCATCGCCGCCTTCACCAATGACGAAGTTGTTATTAAGGCTTTGAATCTGACTGACACCCAAAAGACTTCTCTCAAGGAAATCTCGGATGATTTCGGGAAAGCTCGCGGTGAGGTCTTGGGCGAAGCATTTTCGGGTGGGTTCGACGTTGAAAAATTCCAGGAAGCCCAGAAGAAGATCCAGAAAATCCAGAATGAGCATATCGAGAAAGCCGTCGCTCTCCTCAACGACGAGCAGAAAACGACTTGGAGAAAGCTGAAAGGTGAAGCCTTCGATCTTCAGAAGCTCATCCCACAGTTTCCGAAGAAGAAAGATTGAACTCGTCGTGGCTCGCCCGATACCCTTCGTTTCAGGCGAGCCGACGTTCATCACACCCATTTCATCAGCACGCCCAGGTAATTATCCTTGTCTTTCAGCAAGCCTTCATACGCCGAGCCAAGTTGTTCGGGTGTGATGGTGTGGGTGATTAGCCCCGCAAGGCTCAATCGCCCGCTTGCCAGTTGCCGCAGGAGCCACATCTGGGCTTTGTTGATGTCCCATGCGCCGGCCAGTCTCGTGTGAGCCGGCTCAAAGAGCATGTTGCCGTGGGCTCCGGTTACCTCGATGTATCGACGGTGTAGGTCATCGTAAAAATTCACTTCTTTTGCCTTCCCTCGTGGACTCCCAACCACAACAACCTGTCCCGCATCGCAGGCCAGGCTCATCGCGATCGGGATCGCATCCGGTATCCCCGTTGCATCGGCGACCACTTCTGCTCCTCTTGTGCCGAGGAACGTCGCGAGTTGCTGCTTCACATCGCCAGCAGATGGATCGATGGCGCAATCGGCCCCGGCTGCCAACGCCGCGTCACGCCGCATCTTCACTGCATCAATGCCAACAACCGGTGACATCCCCGCGGCGATCATACACCGCAGCGAAAACTGACCGATGATCCCGAGCCCCAGCACCGCTCCGCTACGGCCAAGGGTGATTCCCGCGCGTGCCGAAGCCCCAAGCCCATAGCGAGCGATCACGGTCGGCGCGGCTCTCTCGAAAGAAAGGTTATCGGGCATCTTCCAGACGCGGCACCGCTCTTGCCCGACCGTGAACAACTCGGCCGATGCGTGGTTTCCTGGGAAACTCACCCGGTCACCTTCCTGAAAGCCGCCCGGGAAGTCTTTCCCGACTTTCAACACACGCCCGGCAGCGGAGTAGCCAGAACGGAAGGGAAATTTCCACTCCGGTAATGTGGGGTCTTTCAACCACTGGTGAGTGCCGGTATACACCGCCAATTCAGTGCCGGCACTGATGGCGGAGTATTCCGCGGCGAGTAAGATCTGATTCGGCGCGGGATCGGGTATTTCGACCTCGCGGACGGCAGTTTTGTAGGGTTCGAGGACAACAGCCTGACGAGCACGGACCATCTGCGGAACCTCGGGAACAGAAGTTGGGTGGCTACGAGTGTATGGGGCAAATTGTAGATGTCGGAGGGTCGATGGACACGCGACGTTCTACTCACTTCAGGAAGGAGTCGAACCTTTCGGTGGTTCGGTCGGTTTGTTACCCTTATATGCTGGATGTGCTTTTCTCCTCCGACCCAGGATTGTTCCGATGAAGCCGGTGTTTTTCGTTATCGCCGCGTTCCTCTTTGCCGTTACTGCGCCAAACGCCCACGCCGGCGATTGGCCAACGATCCTCGGGCCGAGTCGGAACGGCGTCTCGACCGAGAAGGGAATCATTGCTCCCTGGCCGAAGGCCGGACTGAAAAAGATCTGGGAGTGCGACCTCGGTATCGGTTTCGCCCCGCCCGTTGTTGCGGGTGGCCGGTTGTTCCACTTCGATCGGTTCCAGGATACCGCGCGCGTCACCTGTCGGGATGCTGTGACCGGGAAGGAACTCTGGAAGTTCGAGTATCCAACGGCATACGAGGACCGCTACGGTTATGACCCCGGTCCGCGCGCGTGCCCGGTGGTGGATCAAGATCGTGTTTATTTGTATGGCGCTGAGGGCATGCTTTACTGCCTGAAAACCGACAATGGAAAGGAACTCTGGCACGTCGATACGCAGGAAAAATATAACTTCAAGCAAAACTTTTTCGGTGTTGGGAGTGCCCCGGTCGTCGATGATGGACTCCTCATTGTTGCTGTGGGTGGTAGTGCCAAGGGACCGCGTCCGGCCGATTTCCGGGATGTGAAACCAAACGGCACAGGCCTTGTCGCCTTCAACAAACTCACGGGTGAAGTCAAGTACTCGACAGGGGATGAACTCGCCAGCTATTCCAGTCCGATTGTTGCAAACCTGAACGGCAAGAAAACGGCTCTCTACTTCTCGCGAGCAGCGTTGGTCGGGTTCGATCCACAAACCGGTGAGACTGCGTTTCGGCATCCATGGCGGGCCAGGGACTTAGAGAGCGTGAACGCGAGCAACCCGGTTGTGATTGGCGATAAGGTTCTGCTAAGCGAGTGCTACGGGCCGGGATCTGTTCTTCTCGATCTCAAAGGTGGGAATCCAAAGGAGGTTTGGAGCGATGCCGACAAAGACCGGCTCGACAAGTCTCTCTTATGCCACTGGAACACGCCAATCCATGTCAATGGATTCATTTACGGTTGCAGTGGCCGGCACGATAACGATGCCGAGCTACGATGTATCGAGTTGGCAACCGGCGATGTCAAATGGGTGAAACGAAAGACCTTCCGATGCACGCTTCTGCTTGTGGATGGCTATTTCGTGTGCTTGTCGGAGTACGGGATGTTGTCGCTGCTCAGGGTCAATCCCGAGAAGTATGAAGAGGTGTCGAAATACGAAGTTCCGGAACTGGTATACCCTTGTTGGGCTCCTCCTGTTTTGAGTAACGGCATTCTTTATCTGCGGGGGAAAGGAAAGCTCTTAGCGTTGGAACTGATTCCAGATCGAAAACCGTAATCATCCTTACTATTGTCGCGTCGCCTTTGCGATCAGTGCCTTTTTCACAGGCTCAGGGAGGAACTTGGTGAGATCGCCGCCAAGCACAGCGATTTGTCGCAGGAGCGAACTGCTGACGTGAGAGAACTCTTCCTTCGCCATCAGAAACACAGTTTCGATCCCAGGATCGAGGTGCAAATTCATCAGCGACATGGTGAATTCGTACTCCATATCGCTCAGTGTTCGCAGCCCGCGAAGCATGATTCGCGCTCCAGATTGTCGGACGAACCCGACCGCCAAACCCGTGAAGGGCAATACCTCCACATTCTTGAACTCACTCGTTACCTCCTTGAGCAATTTGACTCGCTCTTCGATCGTGAACAACGTCGCTTTGTCGGGATTAATGCCGACTCCAACAATCAATCGCTCGAAGAGTCCACACCCTCGCTTGATGACGTCCAGATGCCCGAGATGAACCGGGTCGAATGTCCCGGTATAGACGGCCACTCGGGGGCTGAGAGTGTTGGTGGGCATAGATCACCTTGCGGCATCCAGGAATCTGTCGATTTCGCTTTCCGTGTTGTATGCGTGAGGGCTGACGCGGACCCGGTCGGCCCGGCTGTTTACAATCACTCCACTTGCGCGGCAACGCTTCATCACCTCCACGGAAGGCAGTGATGGGTGGATGAGCGACACGATTCCCGATTTCTCGTTGTGAGCCCGACTGCTGAACACGCGCCAGCCCAGCGCGGTCGCTTTATCGCAAAGATAATCGGTGAGTCCAAGGACTCGGCGCTCGATTTCCGCAATTCCCCTATCGAGCAGTAGCGCCAAGCTCGCACCCATCGCAGCGATTCCGGGGATGTTGTAAGCACCGCCCTCCCAGCGACCGGCATGAGGTTTGAGCCTGAAATCGATTGTCGTGTAGGCATACGGGTGAATCACGCTATTTGCACCTACCCCGATGGGATGAAGCCGTTCCACCCACTCCCGACGGATGAATCCGATTCCGGCACCCTCGGGACCGAGCAACCATTTGTGGCCGTCCGCGGAGAGCGCATCAATTGGCGTTTTCTGGACACTGAGCGGAAAAACGCCGAGCGACTGGATCGCATCAACGAAAAAGAACAGCCCATGCTCGCGGCATAACTCGCCAAGTAAATCGAGATCGTTCCGGAAACCGCTGGCAAACTCGACTGCTGATACGGTCAAGACGCGCGTGCGGCGATCGATCGCTGCCCTGAGATCATCGATGCTCACGCGACCCGCGCGGCTCGGGATGGTCCGCACTTCAACCCCACGATGAGTGAGATTCATCCAGGGGTATTGGTTCGCGGGGTATTCCTCAGCTGCAAGAATCACGTTGTCGCCGGGGTTCCACGGGAATCCTTCGGCAATCACACTGACCCCGTAGGTGGTATTTGGGACAAAATAGACATCGTCTGGGCTCGGAGCATCGATCAGGCGACCAGCAAGCTGGCGAACCTGGCCGATGCGCTCGATCCACTCTTTCACGGCAGCAACCCCATTCTCCGCAAGACTCGCGGCATATTCCCCAAGGGCCTTCACGGCCAATGCTGGCAGTGGAGCAACGGCGGCATGGTCCAGGAACGCCCATCGGTTGGTCACAGGGAACTGGGAACGGAAGACGGACCAGTCCATTGGCAACAAGGGGTCAGTGGCGATGGTGAAGGGTCACAGTTGCGGAAACTGTGGGCGATGTTGTTAGCCTGGAGTGGTGATTGTGACTCACGCCTGGCAGTCATACAATCTCAAACTGACGTGTCGTTTCGTTGTTCCTGGAGACGTTCCCGTGCTTGCGGAACCTGGTCGCACCCCTTACGACCTCAACTTCCGGCTTTTGGGGTTCCGCGTTCGCGTTCATCCGTTCTTCTGGATTGGCGCGGGATTGCTAGGGGGATCTCTCCTGGAAGGGCCGAATAGTAGTTTCTCCGCCTGGCTGATCTGGATTGCTGTGGTTTTCGTATCGATCATCGTTCATGAACTGGGTCATGCAATTGCTTTTCGTCGGTTTGGTCGCAACGCATCGATCGTGCTTTATGCTTTTGGCGGACTGGCGGTCCCAGATTCCGTTGTTGGTGGCCGGACGCGGCGAATCCTGGTATCCCTCGCCGGGCCGTTCGCCGGGTTTGTCCTCGCCGCTTTGGTGTATGGATCGGATCAACTCACTCACTGGGGTTCGGAAAATGGAGAACTGGTCCGGTTCCTTTATCGGCAGCTATTCAATGTGAACCTATACTGGGGCATCTTCAATCTTCTCCCCGTGTTCCCGCTCGATGGTGGGCAGGTTGCCAGTGAACTGTGTGAAGCACGCTGGCCAGCACGAGGTTTCAGAATCTCGCTCCAAATTTCCATATGGGTTGCGGCTGCCATTGCCGTGTACAGTCTAGTTTGTGTCTATGAGTTACAAACTCAGCAATTCCAAGTCCTTAAAGTTCTGCCGTGGTGGTTTCCTCCTGGTAGTGTGTATATGGGGATTCTCTTCCTGATTCTCGCAGTTCAAAGTTACCAGTTGCTCCAGCAAATCGGCCGTGGAATGTATTACGAAGCTCCGGATGATCGCACGCCCTGGGAGCGATGATACCGCCAGGAAAAGAAGCCTCACCCGCTTCCCAATCTTCTCAGCCGGTCTATCAACTCATCCTCCGCGGCAGCAGTCCAGGTGAAATCAGGTGGTGGTTTGAAGCCACCCTCGGCCGTGAGGACTGCGGGTGGTACAGGGCTTAACGATGCCGTCCCAACGATCCGTCCGTTCAACCGCAGCTCAAAACCACCAACCCGCGCCAGGTCTGCCACCCCGACCAGCCCGGGAGCGAACATCATTGGAGCATCGGTGACCAGTGTTTCCTGAGTCATGAGTTGCGTGGAAACCTGTTCGCCTGTGGAGACTGTAAATAGCGCGAGTCGACACATCCCCACTGCTCCTGCTTCGGAACTGGCAATCAAAAAACAGGGGCCAAGGCTTTCCACTGTCCCCGCTGGCGGAGGTTGACGAACCACGCGAACCATACCCGCTTTATCCGCAACGGCGAACCGGGTATCCAGAACCCGCAAGGAGTCCTCGAAGCGCCGGGCCGGGATCACTTCCACTCGCCGCCGGGCCAGTTCCTCCTTGCCGACTCGCCAGATCACCGACCACATTCCAACCCGTCTGGGAACCTTGGGACAGGCTGCCGTGACGACTGCCTCGTTGCCAGCGCATTGGCTTGCACTCAGGGGTACTCGCACTGTAAAGAGTCGCCCCGTCCGCTCGCTCAGGAACTCGACCCACAAACCCAGTTCCGCAACCGAGGCCAGCACGTAGGGTGACCGCAGAACTGCCGATGCGATCAATCCTTTGCATTCATCGGCAACATAGGCATTGGCTGATACGCCCTGTCCAACGAGACGTACCGTGATGGTCGGCATTGCGATCTGGAGATTTGCCAGGAACATTTCCGGCGTCAGAACGGGAATGGTGATGGGGGCAACCACCCGATGCTTCCAGAGGAGTTCACACGAAACTGTGGTGCGCGGGACGGAGAATCGGAAGACGACTCGATGCCGATCACCCAGTTCCGGCCGAATTGCATCGGCCGGAATAGGCTCCAGATCTGGAAATCGAAGGGTGAAATCAGCTTTCTTGCGCACAGATGGTGGGAGGCAAAGCTGAACCTCAATGGCCACCATCTCTGCTGTCCAGGGAATCGGCAGATCGTGGTGGGTTTGAACTCCCACCTGATATTGGAAAAACACATCCGAGCCGCTTCGCCGCATGCGTGTGAGCGGGAGAGCGTCATTGCGGAGCCAGTCGATCCAGCGCTTGATCCAGTGCCACATCGAGATTTTCCCCGGATTCGGGAGTCTGCATCATCGGCTTCATCGAACAGACAAGACAGCTCTGCGCTCGCGGGATGCGAAACCGATAAGTCCGGTACGCTTCCTCGAATACACTCGGCACGCAGCGGAGTGTGAAGAGCAACGAGGTGAACGGCTCTTCGGTAGCGTTCGCCTTCGCCTGATCGGATGGTTCTCCACCGCGCGAATAGTTTTTTGGATTCGTCAGGAACTCCAATGTCACGATCGCGTGAAGCGAGGCAATTACTTCGATACTCGCCTTCGAGGCAGGAACCGTTGTCTCGGCCACCGCGCTTCTGGGGTTCGCATAATCGGGCGCCGGGACAGGCGGTTCGTCAGTAACTGTCCTCTGAAGATGGCTTGCGACACACCCATAACAGGGACCATCGGGAACGAAGCGATGGACCCACCCGCCGATTCCACCGCTTAACACTTCGCCCAGTGTCCAGGGTTTCCTGCTTTTTCGCATCATTGCATCGAAAGTGTATTTCGCGGGTTCATTGTCAACAGCGCACACACCCAGATCGCAATCCGCAGCGATCTGGCTGAACTCATGCTGAAGGGAAGGATCGGTGAGGTCTGCCGCAAGGGGAGTGATGGAAAGCTCTGGACGTCGCTCGTGAATCCACTCCGCTGCCAGTTCAACTTTTAATCGTCCGACTCCAGACGGTGGAAAACAATGCCGGTGAACATTGTGCTGCGAGTATACATCGGGGTCGATGAGCGTCACCCGGCTGAGAGCTTGCTCGCGCATGAGCAGGTCGAGTACGACCATCCCGCCACTCCCAACGCCGACCTGAAAAAGGTGCATGTAATGACTCCCGCCATCGGGTTGATTCTCACCCCACAAGGTTGTCCTTCAGATTGATCCGCCGATAAAAAAGAGTGTTTGATCCGCAGATTTCACAGAAAACGCAGATTAAATGACAGAAATAAGATTTGTATTTTGTTTTATAATCTGTGTGATCTGTGTAATCTGCGGATAAATAACATTCTGTCTTCTCAAAATCTGTGGATAGATTCGTCATTTCGCTTCGGGTAGCGGCCATTCGCCGGTTTCATGCCAGAGTTCGTAACACGCCAGCCAGCGCCAGGCAGCGAGAACCGCAAAGACACAGGTAAATTGTGTCGGATCCCATCGGCTGGCTGCCCGTGTCGATCCTTGCCGCCAAAGACAAAGTGTTTGTCCTTCCAATAAGTGAGGACAGTGTTTCAGAGGAGTCAGAATGCGCGTTTCGGGAGGAACTACCGGGTAACTGGAGAGAAGTCGGGTCTCCACGCGGTAGGCATTGTGGCAGGGTTTCAGGCGATACGACAACACAAGAACACCCGCTGACCGGGTCACACTGACCCGATACTCCGGGTCGCGCCCTTCGTTGTACGTCTCAATCGCCGGCACCTCGACGGAGAGTAACCGTCGTTTGCCAGGTTCTGTGTCGAGCAGCCCCATAGGTCGTGTCGAATGCCAGACCAATCGATAAGGTTTTAGCCCCCCGGCAATGTATCCGATGGGTCGCGTGGCCGATTGACCCGATCGGGACGGCCCGGTTGAGAGAGAGTGGGCGAACTGTTGAAGTTGTGTCGGTCTTGTCTTGGCGAACAGCGCGAGATCGATCACCGCGTTAAAACAATAAGTTCAAGCGTGGCGCTGACACCATTCCGTTTACCAAGACCTCCGACGACAACGTGCTATCCTGCCTTCGTTTCACGAAGCCAGGATGTCCCCTCAAAGACCAATTCGTCCCTAATTGCAAAGGACGGCAGTTAGTAGTGGCTGGGGATCGACTTGACAGCAGTGATAACCTGTTCGTCGGGCACATCCTCGGCAGTGCCTACGAAACTGGTGTCTTTGCGATCGAGGAGCAAGGCAAGACCGCGATCCGCATTTCCCCGAAGGGCAGTGATCAACTGGCGGCGTTCGGCCTCAGCAAGCGGACGGAAGTCCATAGCAGAATCCTCCTGAACGAGCAGAACGGGCGACGGTTCGAGAACCATCGATTGGGACCGGGCGTGGGAGACGCTCGGAAGGTGAAGACGACTGAATCAGAGAGGGAGAACCCTCATCAAACGCGGGGTTGTCGCGGTGCCCAGGGCGACGGGCGATTGGAGCCGACATCTCGAAAATTGAAGAGGTCTGGTGAATGGCCCGATCCGGGCAGTTTGACCGGCCATTCGCAAGGCCATCAACACTCCTATGATAACCTCACCCACCAAAAATACACAAGTGAACTGTGGACTCTTTCACGGAAGCAATCTCACAACATTCCTCGCAAAACCCTTCAAGCAACCCAAGTATGCAAAGTACACGGCCGCAGGAAGAGCGACGATTCACGTGATTCTGATGCGAAACCCGTGCCAGGGAGAATACCATGAAGACGATTATCGAGCCGTTTAAAATCAAAATGGTCGAGCCAATCCGTCTGACTACCCACGATCAACGGGAAGCCATTCTTCAGCATGCGCACTTCAACCCATTTTTGATCCCCGCCGAGGATGTCCTGATCGATCTACTCACCGACAGCGGCACATCCGCCATGTCGAGCGAGCAGTGGGCCGGGATGCTTCGCGGCGACGAATCTTATGCTGGTGCCAGGAGCTGGTTTCGATTTGAGCGGGTGATGAAGGATCTAACCGGGATGCCGCATATCCTTCCCACTCACCAGGGTCGAGCCAGTGAGCGGATTCTCTTCGAGTTACTTGGTGGGCCGGGCAAAGTGGTTCCCAATAACAGTCACTTCGATACAACCCGCGCGAATGCCGAGCACTCGGGTGCCCAGGCTGTCGATCTCCTCTGCGAAGATGGGAAGAAGCCACGCCTGCGCCATCCCTTCAAGGGAAACCTCGATACGGCAAAACTGGAGGCTTTGATTCATCAAGTTGGTCCCGAGCAAGTGCCCCTGTGCATGATTACCGTGACGAACAACTCGGGCGGCGGCCAACCCGTGAGCCTGGAGAATATCCGTCAGGTTCGGGGCGTGTGCGACCGCTACAAAATCCCGCTTTTCCTCGATGCCTGTCGCTTCGCGGAGAACGCCTATCTGATCAAGGTTCGCGAGCCAGGACAGGGCACACGATCGGTGAAGGACATTACTCGAGAGATGTTCGATCTGGCCGATGGAGCCACCATCAGCGCCAAGAAGGATGGGCTCGTCAACATTGGTGGCGTCCTTCTGATGCGTGACGACAAGCTCGCCCAGCGTGCGAACAACTTATTAATTCTCACGGAAGGATTCGTCACATACGGGGGGCTTGCCGGTCGCGATCTGGAAGCAATGGCGCAGGGCTTTTGCGAAGTGCTGGATGAGGATTATCTCCATTATCGCGTGCGGAGCGTGGAGTATCTTGGCGAAGGGTTACTCCGGGCCGGAGTTCGGATTGTGGAACCGCCCGGCGGACACGCCATCTATATCGATGCCGCCGACTTCTGCGAGCATCTCACACCGGATCAGTTCCCGGGTCAGGCGCTTTTGTGTGCGCTGTATCGGCACGGAGGGATTCGAGCGGTCGAAATTGGCAGTGTGATGTTTGGTAAAGTCGATCCGACAACGGGGAAAACATTCCATCCATCAATGCAACTGGTGCGACTCGCGATTCCGCGCCGAGTCTACACGCAGAGCCACATGGACTACGTCATCGAGGTCGTAGGAGAAGTCTACGCCAACCGTGAATCGATCCGCGGGCTGCGAATCACGGAAGCACCCGAGGTTCTGAGACACTTCACGGCAAAGTTCGAGGAAGTGTGAATGTTCGGAGATATCCACTGCGAAAGCAGATTGTGCTTTTTTCGAGTGTGTAAATCCAAGCCTTATTCCAGGCTGGAAACAGCAACTTGTTCTCCTCCATTGCGTGTAATCACAGCCCGAATGAGTTGCTCCTTTGTCGAATTTTGGACGAAGTGTACAGACGTATCAGCGAAGCAAGCGGCGAACCCTCGTCTCCCCCAAACTTCGCGATCGAGTAGATAAAGAGGCTTGTAGTGCTTCGTGTTGAATCGGGGGAGTGGCCCGGCTGGGTCGTAGACCAGATCAATCGGCTTCGCCCAAGGGACGAGGTCACCGGCTTCCGCCACCATGATGGTGCTACCAAGTCCATCCGGGAAATCAGCCCAGGTGAGGCCAGGACGTTCAAATGCTGTTCCTGGGCCGATTAATGCTTGGTATGCCGTATGGCCGTCTTCGTTCGTGTGGAAGTGCGAGCGATAAGTATGCGGAGTCTCCTGGGAGAGTGGCAAGTTGTGTTGGCTATCCCACGGCTCGTCGAGGTGGAACTTCTGATAGAGACTCGACTCCTCGATGTACGGCAGGATGAGTATACGCCAACTATAAAGTGGATGGCCGTCCTTATCATAAACCACCGCTGGGGGGAGATATCCCTTGTCATCGTAAAAGGAATGGAGAGCGAGGCCGATCTGCTTGAGATTGTTCGATGATCTTGAAGAGGCACCATCCAGCGGAACAGGGTATATCCACTCGTGGAGACAGGGGGAGACCAGAAGCAGGCTCAGGATACCGATGGCCACGAGAACGATACGAGACCATAGTTTCCGTTCCTGTGACATCGTTCATCTCTGTAAGGTAGCGTCATATCGAAAACATTCGGGCACCTGAATGGATTGAGTCAGTCTAGACGCAGGGTATTAAGCGATTTTGCCAGGTGGTTCCAACAACGCTCGATGTTGCGGTGGGACATCCTCGAATGCGTCCAGGTACGCTCGCTCCAATGGAACTGAGACGTAATAGCCCGGATCGAGAAACAACGGAGCATCCGGGAGGGGGTCACCCGCCGCCAACGGTTCGACGTAGCAACGTGGCCCCTTCGGATTGGCGTCATATGCTGCGACCACGAGCGGTTTGTCTGTCGGTTGTGTGTACGGTTCGCCACCAAGAACAGCCCAGATCGCCCCATGAATGCCGTTTGGGTCTCGCTTACCGGGTGGAAACGGATCGATGATGAGAATGTGGATTCCGGCTTCAATTGCCCGAACAGCCTTGCCAACAAACGTCTGAAAAGGGTGCTTCGCGGATTTGTTACCCGGGGAGACGAGTTCAATCAGTGAGACCAACCGATCGTCGCTGGAGTGGCGGATCGCGATCCGCTTCTGTTTGAATCCCGTCGTTCGCGGAGGTGCGGTTCCGCTCATCCGTACACGAGGAGGCGTCTCCGCCACGGCGATCTGTGTGGCGGCTGGGTTTCCAGGCACTACACCGTTGGCTTGTGGGAGAAGTGGATTCGTTGGAATCTGGAGAGTGAGTACGTCCGGTCCCATTGTCCGCGTGACCTGTTCGGCCATTGCATAATAACCGGCAGGGAGAACCCGGCCCCGATTGAGGATACGACAAATCTCGCCAAGCCAGAAACTGTGGAAGTGGTGGTAGACATACGTTTCAACGCGGGTCCAGTCGTGCATTGGCATGGTTAGCTCCGTCCTTCGCGGCATTTCTCCGAGTTTACCCTCCGGATACGTTATTGTGCAACCGCGGGGTTATCTCGCGATTCCGCAAACCACAAAGACGCAACTGTCGCCGATTTCTCACGGTCGTTTCAACTCAAACAAATCCGATGTATGGCACCAGAACGAGCCGCCCAGGCGAGCCACGGTCTTGAGCTTGCGGGGGTCAACACCGCCTTTGCCATCCAACACGGCTTCGTCGATGTGAATCATGACCACTTCACCGATCACGAGGTTGGCGGCAATTGGCCCTGTACCACATGGAATGATCTGCTTCACGATGCACTCCATCGCTACGGGAGCCTCTGCGACCCGTGGTGGTTTCACCTTCACACTTGGTAAGGTTGTGAGACCCGCCAAGAGCACTTCACTTTCATCGGGGGGGAGTTCTGCGGACGTCAGGTTGATTTTTTCCGCAAGCGACGCGACCGACGCATGGATGACGAATTCGCCAAGCTTTTCCAGATTCAGAAGCGTGTCCTTCTTGGAACCATCGCGGCGAAGAGTTGGCGAGAAGACAACGATAGGTGGATTGGCTCCGAATGCGTTGAAGAAGCTGAACGGCGCGAGGTTCACGATCCCGGTGGAAGAGAGTGTGGTCACCCAGGCGATTGGCCGCGGTGTAACGATCCCAACGAGGTAATGGTAAACGTCCTGAACAGCATTCGTGGCTGGGTTGATCTGCATATTACTCAGCGAGTTAGTTGAAGCATTGGGAACTTAATCAAGCCAGGATAGCGGATAAGTGGGATCATCCAATTCCATCGCCTCGCGTGTCAGGAAAAGCGGCCGGAACGTGTCCACCATGACGGCCAGTTCATCGGTTCGTGTCACGTCCTTGCTGGCAACGATGGTACCCGGATGCGGACCATGTGGGATGCCGTGTGGATGAATGGTAAACGATGACTCTTCAACACCGCGACGACTTCCAAACTTCCCACGGACGTAATACAGCACCTCATCGCTTTCCACGTTGCTGTGAGCATATGGAACCTTGATCGCATCGGGGTGCGTGTCGAGTAATCGCGGAGCGAAGGTACACACTACGAACCCCGAAGACTCAAATGTCTGGTGGATCGGCGGCGGTTGGTGAATGGTTCCCGTGATCGGCTCGAAATCATCGGCGTTGAAGGTGAATGGGTAGACGAACCCATCCCAGCCGACAACATCGAAAGGATGGTTGGCGAGGGTGTAACGTGTGAGCCTCGTACCATCCTTAATCAAGATGGTGGTCTCTTTTTCCTGGTCGATGATTGATGGTTCGGTTGGTCCGTGGAGATCGCGCTCGCAGAATGGTGCCCCAAGGCGGAATTGGCCATCCGGGTTCAGATAGCGCGTCGGAAACCCGAGCAATCCTGGTGACTCGATCACCAGCAAATCCGGTTGGCCCGAAGGGGCATCAAACTCGAACTTATAGGTGGTGCAACGGGGAATCACAACGTAATCGAACGGCTTGAACGGTAACACTCCGAAATGGGTGAGTAATCGTCCTGCTCCCTTATGAACGAACACGATTTCATCCGCAAGACCGTTTCGGAATAGCTCGGCCTGTGGTTGTGCGGGACGACAACGCCAGAGAGTGACATCGGTGTTCGTGAAGAGTGGAACTCGGCCAGTGACGGGATCACCCTTTGCAGGCATTTTGCCAGTCTTGAGATGGTGGTGTCGGAGAGCAGACTGCTCAACGGATTCCACTGTGCATTTCCCTGCCGCCTCAACCTTTTTCACGCGAGTTGGTGGCTTGAGGTGGTATGCGATGGAATACGCCCGGCTGAACCCGTGCGTACTGATAACTTCTTCGTAGAAGATGCCTTCGTTCTTGTAGCCAGGTGTGGTGCGATGGGCCGTATGACGCTTCTTCGGAATGCTTCCGAGGGAGAGGTAGTGTGGCATGATGTGTTATCCCTGCGAGGCGAAGCGGGCAGCATGCCCGAGTATCCGCGGTCCTTCCTTGATCGCGTTGGTAGTGAGTTGTTGATTGTTGATTGTTCTATCGAGTGGGAATGCTGAAAGAGGCACTCCCTCCGTCCACCTAACTCCCGAGCCTATCACATGCGGCCATCCAGCGACATTTCATCCCACTAACAACCAACAATCAACAACCAACAACCGCATATGTCATTGGGGGCGCTCCACAACGATGTTTCGCAAGGTGCCGAGCCGCTCAATCGTGAGTTCCACCACATCGCCCGGTTTGAGCCACCCGCCAACTGCTTCTGGCGTCAATTCCAGGATACACCCTGTACCGACTGTCCCGGAGCCTATGACATCTCGGGGTCTGAGTTCAGTATCCCGGCTGGCATGAGCGAGGATCTGCGGCCAGGTCCAGTACATCGTTCCGCCATGCCCATGTGAATACTGCTTGCCGTTCACCGAGGCGGTCATGTCGAGGTGTAGTCGGCCATCGCGATAACTCTCGCGGAGTTCAGCAAACGGCACAATGCGAGGGCCGAGAGACGTAGCGAAGTCCTTGCTTTTGCTCGGGCCGAGACCGATCGCCATTTCGGCTCGTTGTAGGTCGCGTGCCGACCAGTCGTTCATGATGGTGAAGCCAGCAAGGCATGCCATCGCGGAATCATCGGCCGGAAGATTGCGGGCTGGAGTGCCGATGATGCAGGCGAGTTCCAGTTCATAGTCGAGTGCTGAACTGCCCTGCGGTGCCCAGACGGGATCGCCATCGCCGATGATGGCAATCGAATTCGAGAAGTAAAACGCTGGCACTTGATACCACTGCGGAACCATCTCCAACCCGCGGTGTGCCCGGCACGTCTTGACGTGCTGCTCGAAAGCGTAGAAATCTCGCAAGGACTTGATTTCCGATTTCAGATCGGTGATACGAGATGGAGACGACATCGGATATCCTTCATCTCTCTGGCAAAGTGAGCTGCTTCACTTTGTGCTTACGACTATCCTCGCAATTATACTCCCACTTGAATGGGAGTTGTCCATACTCCGAGGTTCTCTCTACAGATGTCCGATCTTAACAAGGTCGATTAGCGGCTGCGATTAATCTCCAGCAGTGGAGAAAAACTCTGAACAATAAAAGATTCGGAATTTCGATAAACAGTCATTGCGTTCGATCGTGAGTGGGCGTATTTCTAGTCGTATTGGGCCGCAATTCCGATTGAATAATTGTTTGCCGAGGTTGGAGCAAGAGTAGCCTTGATAGCCACTGGACAATTCTGGCTTCGTCCAAATTGGCTGTATCTCTTGTGCTTGGTTTTACCCCTTCGAGTATGACGGGTTTATTTCTTTTCCGCCCCCTTGCGAGGTTGCCCATGCTACGTGCCCGCATTGCCCTGACCTTCGTTGTCACAGTTGCCCTGGTGGTCTGGTCGGAGGATCTGTCAGGCCAGCCAACCACATTACCGCGTTTGGTCTCGCCGACCCCACTCGCGGTCCTTGTACTTAATGGGATCGACGACCAGAACATTATCGATGAGTTGAAATTATCCCTGGATCAGGTCAAAACCCTTGTCGCGCGACGGGCTGAGCTTTGGGATGAAGCCTACACGACAGCCCCGACAAAGCTTGCGGATCGAGTGGCAGAGCGAAACAAAGCGTCAGTCGCATTTCTTCAGAAAACTTTCACCGAGGCTCAGTACAAGCGAGCCGTGCAACTTGGAGCGCAGAGTGTCCTGGGGCGCGGAGGATTCGCAGGCCCTCCAGGGTTCGTTCAGGACGCTCCGCCAGCTTTCCTTCTTACCCGAGTAACGAGTACAACCCTCAATCGCTATCCCGAACTCATCGAAGCGTTCAAGTTCACAGAAGACCAGAAGGCGTTGCTGGCAACTCCCCTACCCAAGGGTGGTCCTGGATCCAAGGGCGGTCTTGGGACCAAGGGCGGGGGGGGTGTTGCCGCCCGCTCGTTCGCAATGGCACCGGAGCAGATCGCTGCGGTGACGGATTTCATGGGGCCCGTGTTCGCGAAACAATGGCGAACGAAGACTGATCCGCGTTTGTCAATGGCTCCGAGCGAGCCACGAGAGCTTTCCATCCTCGCCTCTGAGGATGTACGCACCGCCGTGAAACTAACTGATGAGCAGATGAAAGGGTTGAACGTGGTTCAGGAGAAATGGACGCAATTAAACAATGACCGCCGTACTGATCTTAGCCCGAAGGAGGCCGACGAGAACGCAAAGGTTCTGGCTGTGGAATCCGAGAAAGTACTGACCGCACAACTCAAACCTGTACAGGTTATGCGTCTGAAGCAGATTGCTTTCCAAACAAGTAAGGGTTCGCATATCGAGCAGTGTTACCAGGAGGCTGATGTCGCCAAGCTGCTTGCCCTCTCCGAGAAACAAGTGAAGGAACTCGATGAAATCTGGGAGGAGTACTACAAGTCTACGACGAAGGTATTGGAATCGGCCGAATCGTTTGTGATGGCAGATAAGCAAGTGAAAGACTTGACAGCGGCGCGCCGAGCGAAGGCAGATACCGTCCTCAACACCGACCAGACCACAAAACTGAAGGAGATGGTCGGGGAGATGTTCGCCGGGAGTACTTTCCCCGACTCCTTCCGCGCACAGTTTCCGAGAATCACCCCGACATTGCGGCTGTTTGTAACTGCTAATCCGACTTTTGGCGAAGCTCTCAAGCTGACGCCGGAGCAGGCGAAAACGATAGGTGCGGCTCGCGAGGCGTATCAGAAAGTAATGCAGTCATTGGCACCATCTGGGCCGGGAAACGGCCCGTCAGGTTTTCCCGCGGAAGTATTTGCCACCCAAAATAGCGCAATCGAGAACTTCCAGAAGACCGTCAATTCCGTTCTCACAGCCGAGCAAGCCAAGCGGCTTCCGCAACTTGTCATTCAGTCCGATGCAGCAGCAAGTCTGGTCAATACACTCACCGCGACTGAAATGGCCCAGACGCTCAAACTTACGCCGGATCAGACGGCAAAACTGATTGCCATTGGTGAGGATGCAGTGAAGTT
>Ga0206850_10024_pt1 | contig 60353 bp, 79 predicted proteins | sample Alteio_BWOrgCont_16_FD_152885 | JGI IMG/M metagenome (GOLD analysis project Ga0206850, IMG submission 152885) | Enriched cells from forest soil in Barre Woods Harvard Forest LTER site, Petersham, Massachusetts, United States -... | ecosystem: Environmental > Terrestrial > Soil > Temperate forest >...
TGGTGAACTTCAGCGTCTTCAAGTTGTCGATGAGAACAACACGATTGGATGTAGTTCCACCGGTGAACTGAGCAGAAACGAAGCTGTCTCGCCACTTAGCGAAGTCTTGCGATGGACTCACCTTCACGACGCCACCCACCAGACTGGCCAGTTTCTCAGCCAGCTTGGTTTTCCCCGCGCCTCGCCCGGCATGAGGGGCATCCTCCTCCGCAGAGACCAGGAATGCAGGTCGCGAGCCAGCAGGGCCACCCCAGATCAGGGTGAGCAGGAGAGTTCGGATAAGTTCCTCATCCTCAGTTGTTGCTGGCTTGAGTTGATTCAACAGTCCGCGGAGAGCTTCACCGTCCCCCCCGATCATTGTTGCATGGTGGTAGTAATACCCGGGGATAGGTGGCTCGTGGGGATGGAGTCCGATGGCCTCGTAACGATCGACTGTGTTGGAAAGTGTGACGCGAAACTCCCCTTTTCCCACGACTGTCGAACCATTTACCCAGTCGAGTGGCGACCCATTCCCCTGGTCAAGTGCCAAGTGCATCCATCCAAACAATTCCTCTGGTTGTCTGAGGAACTCGACCTTGTCCTGTGGGTCGATCACAAAAAGCCGAGGCCCACACCGTTTCGGCCAGCCATATGTTCGATCCTGAAGTTCTTGAGCGATGTCGTTAGCAGATCGGGCTACTCGCACTTTTCGCATAGTCTCGCCGTCAGGCACTTCCTCCCAAATGAAATTGCGAAGTGGTCCGAACTTCTTTGCATCGTCTCCCGAAGTTGTGGCCCTCGGTTTAGCACCAAGAAGGAAGCCACGCGATCCCGTCTGTCGCTCGGCTTGTTCGAGCTTCCTTCGGAGGTCGTAGTCAGTCCATGGTGGCACACACTTCTGGTTCCACTCGGCGAAGGGAAGAAATGCGGCATCCACAGTAAGGCCAAAACCCCGGATCAACCTGTTTGCTGCGTAGAAGGTCTTGTCGTGCCCTCGCTCACCAGTTTTTGCCCCCGGAATCGTCGCAAGGTACGCCCTCGCTCTGGCCAGCACATCGTTCGAACAATGACTCGATCCGCTGGCATCCTCTGACGAATGGGTGCTGACTCTTGATTCTTTGACCGGCGCTCGGGATGCCAGAATGATCAGGGTTTCTTCCGACATCGCAATCATTCCAGACCTCCCGTGTGGGATGCCTGTGAATGGAGCCGGTCTTTGTCAGGCGCGACCGGAGGGCATTGCCATCCGGTCGCCTGTCGTGTATTTTCCACCATGTACTCCAATTTTTGCCCGCAACAGAGTTTGCCGCTCTGTTGCGGGTTTTTCATTTCAAACTGCCATCGGACTGAATATTCGGATCAACTCAGAAACAGGCACGATAACGCGAGTTCCCATTCGCACTGTCCGGATGTAGCCACGTTTCGCAGAACGACGAATGGTGTTTATGTGAACGCCAATCAGGCTTGCAGTCCTCTCAACCGACAGCCCAAGTTTGTCCCCATTACCGAGCGCTTTTTCGACCATCGGCGGTAGTTGGAAGTTGGTCTGGACCATAACACCCCCAGCGACATCGAAACGACCTAGCGGCACTCAACCGTTAAATTCGCGCGTTGGGTTGCCCGACGACAATTGATCGATCTCCGAAACGAAGAAACCCGGCCTCAGTACCGGGTTCTGGTCGGACAACGGGTTCGCATCCAAGCGAAATGGCGGTCAGGCTCCCATCGCCTCCAACCGGTCCCCCGCGGAGACGCCCGCTCGGTTTTGTGCAGTAGGCGAGCGGATCGGAGTTTCATTCGTTGCCGTACAAGCTAGCGCGCTCGAGAAACGGGCCAAAGACTCATGCGAGGTCAACCAGCGACTTCCGAGCCGGACGGCTTCCAACCTTTTTAGCTGGCCATCCTGTCCCCTTGCACCGTGTGTCACCCAACGCAGTAAAGCACTGGGGTGCATGGTCGTGTTTTCGCGATAGCCAGGCAATGAGCGTGCAGCTTCGCCGAGCCCGATGAGTTTTTCGCCGTTGAGGAGTTTCGTCGGTCGAAGTGATTCGGTCTCTGGCATGTTGACTCTCCTTAGTCGTGCTGTACCCATTCGCAGCACTTCTATCGGAGAGCATGTCTTCGCATCGTTAAACAAACAAGCGTAACAGTGATGCGTAACAGAAGTGTTACGGTGTTACGGAGACTGCGTAATCGGAAGTGTCGGTGCGTCAGGCGGAGTGCGGTTCCTCCTTGTCCCCTTTCTGACTCCTCCGCCTCGCAGCCAACACACGAAGTGAGTTCCGGGCGTACTTCTTCCCCGTTCGTTCCTCAACGGCTTTCCTGGCTTGCTGAGCAGGCTTGGGGACACCGTTCGCCTTGTTGTGTTTCAGCTGCAAGGTGTACAGCTCCACGGGATCAGGATCTTGGACTGCACCCACTCCAGATAGGATTGATGATTGGAATGTGGAGTTGGCCACCTCCTGCCGAGATGGATGGCATAATAGTGTCCTTGCCGCGGTTGCCATCTGGTCTGCGAGGTGCGCATTCGGAGCCAACACACTGAACTCTACCCAAATCCGACTCTCCCCTTCCCCTCCCGAGTGTTCCGGATCGGCAGAGAGATTCGCCAGCCACCTTGACGCGAAGATGTCTCCAAGCAGTTCTCTGGAGACTTCCACAGCAGGGCCGCTGACGTTTGAGTCGCGAATGCAGAAAGCACACTCGCGCAAAGAGTGTCGAATTTCTCGTAGCCCGGTTACGTGATCGATCAGTAGGGCATGAAGTGGGTGAAGTTCTCTCAGCGCGAACGCACGCCAGATCCCCCCATCGTCGGTGGCAAGCTCGATCGGGAACAGAGCCTTGGGTATTTGCAACCTCCAGGTGCCTTTGATTGAATTGAGAAACGGATGTCGAAGGGCCGCTGCGAGCCTCGCAGCGGCCAGATAAAAGGGTTGGGCTAACGCTTCCATGCTTGGTGTTCCTAGTCGCCGGGCCAGTCCCGCCATCCCGGACTCCTCAAGGATGATCGATATGCCAACGGAATCAAGACCAACCTTCATTACGGTGTGAGGTGGTTGATAACCGCCCCGAGCGCACCCTTTGCAAGATCGGCCTCGGCTTCCGTGCATGGATGGCCTGCGCGTATTTCCTTTCGCGGGTGGACGAAGTTCCGGTAATCGCGGAGCACCTGGTCGATAGCATCTGCACGAGCTTGGGGCAGGATTCCCAGATCGGCACTCACTTCGACGAGATTCGCAAGAACCCATTCGTCGTTGGTGAGACTCTTGACCGTACCGTTTCTTGTAGGTGCCTTGGGACTCGCCATCGCTCTTGCGACCTGGGCGGAATCTTTGGTCAACTGATCATAAAGGATGGCTTCCAGAATGCTCCCAGCCATCACAACGGCGCTCTTCCATGCACCGGAGGGGATGAGTTCGATGATGAGGGAACGGTAATCCCGTTCGATGATTTGTCGTAGATCGGAGTTGCTGATGAAGGGAAACTGTTTTGTATTCAACCACGATCCCTGTCCACCAAATGAACCGAGGGTGGTATCGAGTTGCCGACACCTTAACAGACAATTTCGATTGTCTTCTTCGATCTGAAAAAGTTGATTACTCGCTGCGCTCATCTCACGTTGCCTCTCTTCCGCAATTGCGGGCGAGTCAGGCTTCGCCGAGGACGTTTGAAGTTGCTGAAGATCTCGGAGCCTATTCCAACACCCTTGCACAATACCAGGTTGGTCACTCCAGCAGTTGGGGTTCAATACATGCAGTTTGTCAACCTCTCGAAATTTCATTCTGAGTTCGATAAAAACGAACCGCTGGTCCATTGGGAAGTCTCTCGGATCCAAACGATTTAACTCTTCGACGAGAACCTCCAGACGGGGGACCGAGTTCTCCCAAGTTTTGGAACTCGATCCGATTGATTATGTCCCTGAGTAAATGTTGGATGTAGGCGATCATTTTTAACCCTCATCGAGTCACCCGGTCTCCTTTCGACCAGGACTTGTCAAGTGTTTCGTTCAATATCTCAACCGATCTCGGACGCCACACTTACGGCCAGTGCCAAGTTCCGTTCGGCGTATACCTGCGTCACATCTGCCCGGCTGTGACCGAGTAGAACCTGGGCGGCTTCGAGCCCATGCGATTTTCTGACCTCTGTAGCGAACGTGTGTCGGAGTTGGTTGGGGTGCCAATGTGGAACCCCCGCTGCCCATTGCACGGCATGTGCATAGCTCTCTGTGCGATACCGGCTGCCAGCCATCCGCTTGGGATTCTTCACCTTGCGGTTCACCTGCGATGGTGGAACCTTGCTCTTTCGGTTTGTCCTGAGTGCCCGGTACCGCTCTTCCCTGGCTTCCTTGGGGCTGAACAGCGGTAAGGTCGGATCAATAACGCAACCGGCCACCATCGCCACAGGAACCATGCTCCGTAGCAAGTTGGCATCCTCGATGCGCCCGGCCTCCTGGTAAGCATCCGCTGCAACGAGCCGGGCCGTCTTGTCGATGAGGTTAATTGCCTCGAACCCTGCTGGCGGTGGCTTGTCGTCAATGAGGAACGCGATAATCACTTCCCGCGCCTTCGGTCCGAGAGGAATGACTCGCTCCTTGCCACGGTGAGTCGTCTTGTGTCGGGATAGTTGGAACAGCCACACTTCACCCGATCGGTCCACCTCAGCCAGGGAGAACTTGCACACTTCGCCCGGCCTCATGCCTGTGTATCGCTGCAACTCGACCATTGCTCGGAGATGCCGATTCAGGAACGGTAGGGTGGCCTGTACATTGGCCATCTCCACCGGCATTACCCGTTCGCTCTCCTTCGCCGCCGATCGTCCGGCTCGAAGTCCTGTTACCGTTCGCAACGCCTCGTAAACAGAAACCGAAATCAGTTCCTCCGATACCGCCCACTTGAAGCTCCGCTTTACACGATCGATCCGGCGATTGATTACTCCCCGCGACAGTTTCGCTTCGATCATGCTTTGCCGTACAGCCTTCAGAGCTTTAGGGCTGAACTCAGCCGCCGGGATCGTTCCAAACAGTTTCCGGGCTGGGCGGATCGCCAGCTTGAGCGACTTGACTTCGCCAGTCGGCAAGCCATCTGGATCGCGGTAATGAGTCTCGGCGTGGGTTAGAAACGCCAGGAACATCTCATTCACAGTCAATCTCGTTCCGGTCGCCTGGCTGATCACCGCAGATGGACCGATCGCTTCCAGTTGCGCGATCGTTTGCCGGTACGCCTCGCGGCTCTCGGGGGTGTCGTACTTCCCCAAGTAAACAACCTGGCGAGCCCCATCGATCTTGATGCGGATGTAGGCTTGTCCGCTGGGTTTATGATGGAGATAGGATGGGACGGACTTCTTCTTGCGCGGCATAGGAGCCCTCAGATATGGCGTAGTAGTACGCCTTTTCCTGACGGTTCCGACCGCACTTCCGAACACCGGAAGGTAAGCTTTAACTGCTTCGGCCGATTGGACTTCTATCTACTGGGTCCGGTGGGAGTCGAACCCACTTCCAAGGCGTTATGAGGCACACGTAAAAGTGATGGCCAAAGGCGAGAAAGGGCTTGATTCCGCAGTAGTTTACACTGCATTAACAAGCAAAGCAAGTTGACACATCTGAAGCGAGGCGCAAGGAATATTACGGGTAATGGAAGGAGTTTCCGGGTAATTAACGGGTAGAGAAGCCACCCCATGCCCTGTTCACGCTTCACTGGAACTCTTCACGGTAACCTTTGAAATGTCGATCGCCTCGACAACTTCGCAAGCGACCGTCTTTGCCACTTCGGACCAGTGCTTTTTGGGTGATGTGGAGAGTTCTCCAGCAAGGGAGTTCGCGGTCGAGTCGGCTTTCGTCACCAGTTCGCCGTTCATCGCCTTCAAAATCCCGTCCACCTGGTTCGGAACATCAGCTTTGCGAACGAGTTCTTTAACGATGCGATCAGTGAGTAGTTCCTTGATATCCTCGAACATCCGCGTTTGAACGATCTCGGCAGGCGGAATCACTTTCCCGCGGTCGTGTTCCGATAACTTGCCGGTAAGCCAGCCAAGGAACTGCGGAGTATCCATCGCGTTGAGTTCGATACGATGGGTTTGCAGCCAGATCCGATCCGTTTCTGGGATGTACTCGGCAACAGGGACTTGCTTCGACTTCCCTCCCTTCTTTTTCTTCCGTTCGACGGGCTCGTCTTGTAACCTCATTTCTCGCCCTTCAGCCGGATCGAGTCCCAGGTTCACAACCGAGATGCCGTCGCCCTCCAGTGCTTCGGCCAGCTTCTCGAAAATAACGGTCCCTGGTCCATCCGCATCGTGGATGCAAAAGAACGTGATAGGTTCATCTGCGCCTTGGATCAGTCGCAACACTTCCCGGGCCGCTCGCGTGGCGAAGCCCTTCGATGTGAGCAACGCACAATCGAACCGCTCGGGCCATTCGGCTTGCTGGAGGATCGGGAAGAACCCTTCCTTCTCGCTGTAGAGGATCTTGTTGAACCCCCATTCCGGCCGTTTGTAACTGGCAACAGAGCGAGTTCCCAGGTTGAACCGTTCGCCAGTGTGAGGATGGTAGAGAGTGCCGCGGTCGTCGCGGTACAACCATTCGATGTCGCCTTCCTGGTCCTCATACTTGCCGATGATCCGGGAGAACGTCCCATAACCCGGCTCACGCCCGATGGCCTTGATGAGAAGTGGACGCAAGGCGTAGAAGAGTTGTCGCAAACTGAAGTAACACGTCCCTCTCCCGCTCAGTCTCTCAACCGCCGGTTCGAGATGTTGAAGAATAATCGCCTTTTGTGTACCACCACTCGACTCTTTCGGGCTTGCTCGCTTGGCTCTACTGATAGCCTTCTCGCAAGCCGTCAGAATCAAAGAGCGCATCGGGGTCAAGTCGGGTTCTTTCCCGCTGGACGTTAAGGGGATAAATGGAGTAATCACATTGATAAGCAAACTGAATTCACCACCTCGCTTTTGCCCAGCCTTGAAGGAATGACCGATGCCACCGCAGAACAGGGCATAGTTCGAGCCTTCATCGCGGCGAATATGTACTTCGCTCACAATCGGTGTACGATTGACGCAAACCTCGACTTCGGGTTCTTCGGAACGAGTTGCCCAAACCTCGACCGTGCAGGGGACGGAGGCACCACCGCGCTTGAGGACGTTCCTTTCGACAGCGTACCCGGAGTAGTAATCCAGTCTGCCGACGCATCCGATCCGTGTTGGGATTACCTCTTTGGAATTGTTCCTTGCCCGTTCGAGTAGCCCCTCCGATTCGCTTGCTGCCACTGTTTTGCATGTCTTTCCCAGAAGTGACCCAACAACTTCGCGAAGCTTCTTGTAGCCACTGCAACCTTCCATTTCTTTGATGAGGGATTCAACCGGCAGCGTTCCCGCAGAGTGCAGAAGCTCCAGGAACTCGGCGGGGCCGTACCACCACGGCGAAGACTTGCCCTTGTAAAGCTCTCCCGATGGAGTCGATGCAAGTTCGACCGCGATTTCTCCCCAATCAAAAAGCCCATCATCCGGAGCAGCATGACGGGCCAGATCGCCGCGGAGGGTGATTTCGATTCGCGTGCCAACTTCGTTCCAGGGCTCGACAGAAACGATCTTCGTTGAACCATCGAACTGAGGAGCAAGGGTAAGGGATCGTCCCCGAGTGCTGACCTTTAGTTCGCCCTTGCTGACGAAGACGACGCCGGCCACAACCCGCAGACCGTTCCCGAGCATCCCCCGGGTAGGCTTTCGGAGTGTTTTGGAAGATGTCAGTGGCCGACGCATCGAGAAACGGGTTGCAATCTCCTCATCGCTTCCTGGTATGCCATCTCCCAAGTCTTCAACAAAGAAACTGACCTCTGCCGGAGAGATCGTTAGCAGTCCAAATTCTGACGATCCGAAGTTGTCCAGAGCATTATCTACCAGTTCCTTGACCACCACCCGCGGAAGCAACTCCCAGCGGACGCCCGCTTTGGCGGAAATCCTTGACGGGTCACGGAATTCCGTCCAGTCTTCTCGTGTCAGTTCCAGGGGTGCAGAGGGGCGGTTGTCCGGAAGAATTGCCGTTTTCGGGGAAGTTGTCAGCTTGCCGCTTACTTGCAAATTCGGACGGTTTTTACCAAACTCGGACGCCGTGCTACTTCGGGGCGAAGCGGACGGTATACTGCTCATCGGATGATGTTCTCGCGTTGGATGGTCCGGGGTGTTGAGTTCGCCGCCACAGCTTTTCAACACCCCGGACTCGTTTTGACCCTGCTCTAAGGATGGCACCAGCTTTGGTTGCTCCCCTTAACGCACGCATCATAACGCAATCGGCTTGCCGAATCACTTTACCCCGCAATCATGCTGTCGCGCAATGCCCCTCGGTTACCTCCCTCATCACCTCCACCGGGTCTGGCAATGGCTGCCCGATTGACGGTTACACGTTTTGAAGGTAGGAGATCGTGTCTCCCAAATTCCCAGCGAAGTCATTAAGTTCATCGGCATCAAAGATGGTAGCCAAATGGCAACCCGGCTCTTTCTCGATCCGATTCGCCATTCTTTCTGTCACTCGCTGAACCTCCTCAAGACGGCTTCGCGCCATCGCGTACCAGTTGATCGCAGCTTGCTCAATCTGCTTCTCATGAAGCTCGTGTTTCAAACGGGATGCTTCCTTGCCTTTTTCATCGAGGTAGCCGTTGAGTAAAGCGTTCTTCCCCTTTGCCGTCAGCGCCCCCGTTTTCTTCTTGGTAGCCATCAGTGTAACTCCTTGTGGTTCGAGGGTGGTTACTTCGCCTCGGTGGATGCCCGGTCGTACACCGGAAAGTGAACGTGGAACTCGAAGGGACGTTCACCAGCCAGATCCTCATAGCGATTGATGTTGAGAGATGCCGATGTCGCGGTTGGGTAATACCGCTCCACGAACGCCCGGCTCAAAACCTGGAGCAAGATAAGCAGGTCGGATTCCATCGACTCCATTGTTGGTGCGCTTTTCGCCTTCATCTCGTTGCACAACTTGATGTGCTCGTTCAATTCCGTCACCGACATACTGGCGATCCTCTTCGCCGATTTCTCAGCCAGTGTTGTTGACGCTGGCGTTACCATGTCAAGCAGTTTCTTCTGCGACTGCTTCTTCGTTTTCGTGGCCATTGGGGTAAACTCCTGGGGGTTATGGCTGGGTCATGGGCAGTGAGAAACATCCCGCTGATGGCTGCTACGCAGCCCCAGTTAAAGGGTCAGGCATATTGAGGATCTTCGGAGCGCAGGACTCGATTTCTTGACAGGCCACATCAAGGCTTGATGCAAGGAGACGAATCGAGTTCGTGTTGACAATCTCGTCGAGTGGCGAGGTCGGGCATAGTTCGCCACAGATCGCTAGGGCTGCGTGGAGAAGCTGACGGAGCGTAGCTGCGGTAATCGCAAACCACTGAAGGAGGGACTTGCGAGCCAACTCCAGATCGAAGGGTGGCTCGGTCGTAATAGGAACTGGAGTGGGAGGTCTTGGCTGTCTCCGTTTTGGGGTTTTTCTTCGAGGTAGTCATTAGAGTTCCTTCAAGGTGAGGGTGGGAATTCTCCCGTTAATTTGATGTCGAGAGATACAACTTCGGTGCGAATATCAGGCGGCTACCGCCTCCGTTTCGATCGCTTCCAATAACCTTTGCACAGCTTCGCGACTACTCTTCCACCCAGTCCGATCACAGTACACTCCATCCAGGAAGTGACCATCCACACCGTGGCCGATCCACGCAACCATCTCGTCTTCACTGGCTCCAACTTCGACCGCTATAGTCGCGAGAGAAACCAACCCATCGGCAGTCACCCTTCGGATACCTTCCAGGATCTCGCGTCGTGTCCGTCCCTCGCTGTTCAGAGGCGGTTCGTGCCGCATGTCATCCAGTTTGGTCGATTTGACCGGAACCTGTGCTGTGGTCGCATCGAGAGCCTCTCGCTCTCTGACGAATCGACCAAGTGCCGGGCGCGATGTGTACCACGCTCCCTCTCGCCGGATCAGGTCGAGGTGGACTCCGCGACTGCCTTCAACGCCATAGCGTTTAACCGTCTCCTTAGTGCAGAACATTTCGGTGGCAATCGTATCAATGTGGATGAGTTCCTCGACGGCAAGCCGCATGGCTGCTTTGTGGACTTCGGCTCGTGTCAGTCTCATGTAAGTTCCCTCATGGGGTAACGCGGCGAATTTGTCGCCGGGTGAAAGCCCGGACTCGACTGTCCGGGCGCGAATGTCCTTTGCTTCAGCCAACATCCCCTGCAAACCGGTTGCAGTTTTCACAGAGCAGTTGCGGTTCCTCGACACACTTCGGATCGGTGAACCAGAACTGCCTTCCGCCACACTCCCCGCACGGTGGCGGGTTCTCATCAGGATCAAGTTCGTGATGGGCGTTCACGCATCGCAAGGGCTGTTGTTTCTTCCAAACTCGCGGTCGATGGTTGTACACGGCTGTCTCCTCGATGCGAGGCTTCGCCGGGTTCAACCAGCAATTTGGAACCGCGTACACTTGGGGCAAATGGGTGTAGCGATTGCGGTACGTCGATTGAAGGACCACACACAGCGTGAACCACAAGCCGAGTGGTAGACGGGTGGCAAACCGGTGCTTTCGGCAACCGGTGCGGAGGCCGGGTTCGAGGGTCGCGAAAATGGGAGCGTTGCTGGATTGGCTGGGCCACTCGCCTGGGGGCGAAGGTGATGCGCGATGCGGTTACACACAGAAACTCTCCGGTAAGGTTTGGGGGCGATATCGACACAAAGCAGGCTGGCCAGCCAGAACCCCGCTGGGGACTCGAACCCCGTGAACCAGTGCCGATCACTGGCGGGCTTCCTTCAGTTCATGCAAGAATGTCTTCAGCCAATCGCCAAATCGCGTTCTTCACCCGTTGCTGCACCGCTTGGTGAGAAGTGCCGCATTTCCGAGCGATCTCAACGTAAGTGGCTCCATTCAACCGTTCCGTTATCTGCAACCGCAGATCGTCGAGAAGCGTGTTGAGGGAATCGGCAACGTCGATCCGGGCTACTTCGTCTGTCTCCCTCGCTGCGATCAGAGCCAGGGAGTCAACCTGCTCGCCATCGCCGTTCAAAGCGGCCGAAACGAAAGCCGGGCGGTTCTTGGACCGTTCGATCTTCAGGCGTGTCCAGATGGCACGCTTCACGATGGTCGCAACGAGCTTCCCGTCATGATCTCCCACAACCCGGGTAGGCTTGTTCAGATCCTTCCACAGGGCCAGGAAAGCATCAGAAATGAAGTCGTCGTGCAACCAGTGGTGTTGGCGACCGTACTCCCAGCAGATCTTGAGCAAGAGCGGCTTCCACTGAACAACGGCTGCGGTAGCGTGTTCGATGTCCATCGTCGGTTCCTCCGTGTTGGTTCAGAGATGAGGGGCTTCCCCGCAATCGAGGAAGCACAGGGGTCGGCATCACGCCGCGGCGACGACGAGAGCGGTTACCCCTTCCTCCGTGGAATCGTCCAGGACGGTATCCGCTTCTGATTCGTCACCCAGACCGCCGTAAATCTGCCCCTCAACGACCGATGCGAAGGTATTCAGCGACCAGTTGAAACCGCTGACATCGAAGAATGCGCCGTGATCCCAATCCTCAATCTCATCCTGGATTTGCTCCAGGTAATCCCCACGCTGTTCGTGTGTGAGTCGAGCGTAACCATGTCGAGCAGTTCCTCCGACAAGTCGCGGTCTTCGTACTTCTCCAGGTATGCAAGGACTGCTTTTTGAAGTGCCTTGGCCTTGAGACATAACGCGATAAGGTCCGCGTGGGCTTCTGCCCCACTGATGGCATCGCTCACGATGTGGAAGAATTCGCCGTTGGTCATGACGTTCGGCATTAGCTCTCTCCGGTTTAAGGAAGGTGTGAGACACGTTGAGCCGCACTGTTTGGCTCAACTGGGTTGGGGTCGTTTACTCCGGTCTGAAGGGGGGACTGGCCTCCCATGAAGCCAGTCCGGGGACAACATCATGCCGCGATGATGGGTTCGGCTTTCGCTTCCTGCACTGGTGGGAGCATGAGTCCATTCAGGCGGATGGTGGACGCAACAAAGGTTTGAGGCGAAGTGATTGCTCGGTTCCGGAGAATCTCGGTGAAGGCGTTAAAGAGGCTCCAGGCCGTCCGGGGCCGGAAGTCTTCGTGTCGGGGTGTTTCCCACTCCTTGCACACGTCCGCAATCTGGTGAGAGTTGATAATCCCACGACGGAAGGCGGTCAGGATGAAATGGGATGCTGCGGATGGGGATAGTTCCAGTTCAGTCAACCGCTGGATGCGGTTTGCTTCCATGTCCTTGAAGCTTGCCAGCGATGCGACTGCTTGCCCAATCGCTGACCCAAATGCCCTCATGCCGTTCAAGGTGTGCTTGCGACGAACCATCAGTTCAGCACTAAACGCAAGGTTGTCGCACACAAACACCCGCGACCCGGCAGCGAAACCGAGCGGGAAAGACTTGTCGGTGCTGTTCCTCACCCCGACCGAAAGGCTGACACCCTGAACGAGCGGGGTAGCCAGGTCGAGGACACCGAAGAAGCGTTGATCGTTTCGAGCAAGAGCGTACTTCTCGGCCCGGACAATGTAGCCCGCGCCCGTGAGTGTCTCGCGGACGGAATCGAGAACGGTTGCGTGGGCGGTTGGGTGCCAGCGACCGAGAGCCGCAGGGGTGTTGACGCTACGGACTTCGTCGAGGGTTGCGGAACGGCCGCCAGCATGAAGCATAAGGTTCGACATTTGAGGACTCCTGGAAGGAAACACAGGGGTTAAACAGTCGGGCAGAGAAGTTCGGCCCAACGAAGGACAAGGCAAGGTTCAGAACGGGCATTCGGTTGAGGAAACGTCTTGCTCTGGGTTCACCAGTTCGGAGCGAACCCAGTTATTAGAGATGAGGGCAAGGGCTGCTTCGATGTGCTTGCAAGCCCGGCCCCGGCCGTAGGCGAATCCCTTGCAACTGCACTGGTGGTTCTGCCCGCCACGGTGACAGAACACGTCGTAGCTCTCGCTCGTGGGGTCGGAGCCCGGGGTTACTTTGGAGAGGTTGAAAGCCCTGCCATCCCAGGGGGTGCCGTATTCGATGACGAAGTACGTTGCGGTGACCCGAGCGGAGATGATCTCCAGCAAACCGGCCCCGGGCTGTTGCTCACTCGGTGTCCAGTGAATGGCGTTGCGGGGGGAGGACTTTTGCGGGGGAAGAAGTTCGACGTATGTGGTTGGCATTGGAAACTCGGGTTCTGGACTTGCCGGATTTGGTATCTGTGTCAATTGCATCTAACGTAATAATAGTGTCAAAAGCAACAGTGTCAATTGCAACAGACCGGATTTCGGAAAATAGTTGCTATTGCAACCTGTGACATATGACACTAATATGTACATCCATGTAACTTAGACCTGGAGGGCGTTGAGATGACTTTTGCTGAGAGGTTGCGTAAGTTGCGCGACTCGAAAGGAATCAGCGAAGTAAAACTAGCGGAACTGAGCGGGATACCCTACGGGACAGTTCACACCTATGTCATGGGAAGACGCAAGCCGTCGTTCACTGCGGTATTAAAGCTGGCAAAGGCTCTTGGAGTGGACTGCACCGCATTCGCGGAATGTGAAGATTTGCAAGGAGACGAGACGGAAGAACCCGAAGAGCCCACAGCGAAGAAACCGCCCGCGAAGAAAGGCAAGAAGTGAAACGCTAACTGACAGGTTGTCGCCGTGAACACGACAGATAGCGTTACATGGCTCGACATGCGGAACCGGGAACTGCTCGTCATTGATGGTCAGTTTAGATGGTCGCCGCGATGGATACCCATCCGGGTGATCGAGAACGGTCCTCCCTGTCTCGCAGCCCTCTGGAAGAATGGAGATGACCAAGAGCCTTTGAGGATAGCAGTTCTTACCTGTCGCTGTGGGATGCAATTCGCTGTACGCCATTACGACCGCGGTGCGCGAGGCGAAGACCCCTGTACCATCTGCCGCGATTGCGACAAGAAGCGTTTGGCGGAGAGCCAAAAACGAGCCAGGGACACGAAGCGAAAGGGGGCTCTGCGGGGCGTCTGTGACTTCTGCGGGAATCCGATGGAACCGAACCGACGCACACGGAAGTTCTGTTCTCCAAAGTGTCGCATTGCCAGCTTCCGGAATTTCACAAAGCAGGGGAAGAAATGACACCTGAACTCAGACCCATCTCGCACCCGCTGTTCGCCAGCGTTGACGTTGAAGACGACAACGAAGAGGACGAAGGCGAAGAGGATGAAGAGGAGTTTGACGAAGAGGATTCAGATGAGGAAGTTGACGTGGATGAGGAGCAAGAAGAAGACGATGGATCGCCCCTGGATGACGATGAGGAAGAAGAGTGGGACGACGATGAGGAGTAGGGCCGAGAGCAAGAAGGGGAGGAGTGAGCGGCAACTCATAAGGAGTGGGCACATGCAACCGACCAAGATTGGTGAGTTTCAAGCCATCGACTCCAACGGAAACTCAGTCACTATCGAAATCGTTCGCATTGAGCCAAACGCTCGTATCGCTTCATCAATCCCGCACACGCTGTTTACGGCGAACTCTGTAGGTCCAATCCAACCTATTCCTAATCAGTAATCGCGCAATGGGCTAAGTTCGCACCGACCAGTAGGCACGTCTTGTCTGGAGAGCAAGCGCCACGGATTTTTGGTGGAAGTTAATAGCCATCCTAGACCCCTATACACGAAACCGCTTGAAAGTGGTGGACCATGTACGAGCAAGAAGAGTTTGGGACCGTTGAGAACGTCTTACGATTTATCCAGGAGCGATCAGACGATATTGAAAGAGTGGTTATTCCGCAAGCGGCGTCACTCATCGACAAACAAACAGGCGATCTTATTCCCGATGTGGGACTCATCATCTGGTGGGTTGATGGCACCAAGTCATTCATCTTCCACGAAGCTGCGGAGCTTACCTTAAATGATGGAATCCTAAATCGGATGAAAATTCGCATCGAACTCAGATCAACCAGTTTTTGATAATAAAAAGTGCAGCCTCCCGCAAAAAAGTGCAGAAAACGCGGGAGGCTCAAAAACATGCAAAGCTAATCGCACAACACAAAATGAAAACCGAACTTCGCCCTGTCTCCCACTCCATCACCGGGGTTACCATCCTCGAACTCTGGCACGATGGCAAGTTCATCGCCACGGTGACGGGTGCAGATGGCCCCGGCCTGCGCGTCATCACCAAATACCCGATGCAGGTGGTTCACGTTGAGGGAACGCCGAACGTGGTTGAGGTGAGGGTGAGCGAGGGGAAGTGATTCCGTTTTCTCGTGCATCCCTCACAACCCTGAGTTATTCTTTCACAAACCAGACTCGCAAACCACATCCCAGGACGGGCCATCATGAAGCGAACCCATGAAATCCGTCTACACCGTCACGAAGTCCACCACCGCCGGCGATGAACTTCAATCAATCTGGGAGGATGAGTACAGCGCGGTCAAAGAGGCGAAAGCGCTAATCTCCAGCCTGAAGGGGATTCGAGGAACTTCACGTAGACGACTGGGTGATCGGCGAACGGGCTTGCAATCACATCCACGCCTATGACACCGACTACGACCCGAGTGATGATGAGGAAACCGAAGACCTGCCAGTAATGGTCTGACCAAACTGCGTCCCATAGCGCCAATACCGTGGAGGCTACCTTATGCGATTAGCTCCCTGGCATGTTTGTTATGCTTGCATGGCTCTCTCGATCCCGCTTGTGAATGGTTGTGCGCGAACAGAATCGACTCCACAATCGCCACAGACGCAGTCATCAGAAGACTTCTCTGGCAGTAGGGTGCATCAACTTAATGGCAAAGTTACGGTCAACGGTTCACCGATAAAATTTGGATCCATCAAGCTGATCGATGCGAGTGGTAGATCAACGGAATCACTCATTGGAAGCGATGGCGCTTTCAAAATCGTTGGCATTACACCTGGACCGCACAAAGTGTCAATCGAGTCTCGGGACGCACCTGGCAAATACAGCAATGCGGAGACGTCAGGTTTGTCCATCGATCTAAAGCGAGGAGTGAACACTCACAATTTTGAACTTGCTACTGAATAAGCGACTTCACAGGTAGTTGCTCCTCACCCGAATTCGGTTTAGAATCCAAGTTGTGCGATGAGCAACCCCTTGCTTGCTGTCGTGCGTTATCGGAATCGGCAAGGCCTTTCAAGGAGGATCTTATGGCGACAGAATGTGTTTGGATGAGCTATCGCGATTTTTGCAGTTCCACCGACCCTTCCCTTGCAGCAGTTTACAAGGATGGGGATAGGGTTCTTGTTCAACGTGAGACTGATCCGCCAACGGGGGTCAATTTCGGACCTCATGATGTTTTCGGTGGAAGTCACATCTGACCGTCGCGGCTGAGTTGCGTACAAAATTACCTGAAAGTCAGCCAGCATCGCCCCGGCTGACTCACTTCCCCTCAACCCTGATCTCGACCCACGCAACACCAGTTCTTGCCCAACTAGCCTGGCTGGATGCTCGATCACTCGGAGCGTGCCGGCAACGACGATCCGCTTACCTTCCACATCGAGCCGCTTGCCCACAAGGATTGCCGTTCGCTCGATGCCGTCGGGGCTTGTCGTCTGAGCCGACGATGGTTGAGCCGTTGAAGGCGTAAGGCGGTTTGGTGGCCAGGAGGGAGACGAGGTTGCGGTGTACCGTTGCGTAAGTAAATTCCGAAGTTCACATAATCTATGTCAGGGAATCCCCGGACATCTCACGTCTGAGTTCCGGTGTGCCTTTTCACTATCTTCTGGCCGCCGCTTCTCCCCCAACTGCGACAATCACTGTACTCACTGCATCACTCCGCCGACAGCCCACCGTACAGGATGGGTTTGGAGAGGTCGCGATTGCCAAACTGCGAGTCTTCATTGCTGATGACCACGCAGTTGTCCGGGAGGGGCTGAAGGCCCTGATCAACTCCCAGCCCGGAATAATGGTGATTGGTGAAGCGGCTGACGGGCTGAGCGCGTGCGAACAGGTGCCTAACCTCCAGCCAGATGTAGTAGTGATGGACCTATCCATGCCCGGTCTGACCGGCTCCCAGGCGACCGAGCGACTGAAGAAGGAATGCCCTCTGGTGAAGGTGCTTGCGCTAACCGCTCACGAGGATAAAGGCTATCTGCGTCAGATTCTTACCGCGGGGGCAGTTGGGTATCTACTCAAGCGATCAGCGCCCGTAGAGCTGATCCGTGCCATTCAGGCAGTCGCTTCGGGCGGCGTGTATATTGACCCCTCATTGGCACACGTGGTGACTGGGGAATTCGTCCAGCAACCCGTGCTGGGTCGCGCGGAGGCGGCCCGGAGCCTGAGCGAGCATGAGGCCGGGACATTGCGGCTAACCGCTGCGGGATACGGTCAAATAGAGATTGCCACACAACTGGGCCTGAGCGTGGGAACGGTTGTGGCGTGCCGAGCCAGGGCGATGGGGAAGCTCGGCCTCAAGACCCGTGTCGAACTCGTTCGGTATGCGATTCAGCAAGGGTGGCTCAAGGATGGGTAAAGAAACTGCTTACCCACATTGAACGCCGACGGCTGCCGGTCGTCATCTATCGTACATGGCATCGCGATCCTAACTCCCGGCAACACCACTCCTGTCCCAGATAGTTCAACAGTCTTTTTCATCATTTCGTTTTTCCCTGACAGCCAGTTTCCGAATTCCCTGACAGACAGCCCGCTCGTCCCCAATTAAATTCTTGTGCAGGTATCAGGAGTGTTTCCACAAGGAAGTAGAAACTCATGAACGTCTCATTCGTGGTTGAACCGAAGTGCCTCGCCAGCCAAGAAGTCGTTGCCTTAATTGATGCGCCAGCGATCCTCGTCCCACTGCCAGACGGGGGCACGCAAATTGAGAAGGCCGGTATCGTGGGGGTTGGTGCAACTCCCGTTCAAGCCACAGCCGACTGGGGGAGAAAGTTCTCTGCCATGCTCGCTCGGCCGTCCGAAGCGAGGAGGATAGAATAGGCGGTAGAGGTGAGTATTGACGGCCCAGTGCCGCAATGCCTTGGGGATAAATCGGCTGTAGGTGCCGACCAATGTTCAGCCTCTCCAGGTATAGGGTGGTTTCCGGACCAGGAGGGAGACAAGGACACGCTTACCGTCGAGGGTACGGGCGCGGTCGAGATTGAGGTTGTCGAGGGAGATGGGTTGGGGATGGAAGGCGAGAAGGGTGAGAACGATGGAGGTGAGCATTGGGTAGCACTCGGGTGCGGAATTCGGCCAGGATATGCCTGATGTAAGCGATGTAACAGCGATGTATCTCAAAGGTCAGTGAGCGAATACATCACCGTAACCACCAAGCTCCAGCCGAACTCTCGTTGGAAGATGATCGAAACACTTTTGTGCCAACCCCAATCGGTCGCATGCCATCAGTTCGGTCTCTAAGGTCGTGAAGAGTGAGTGTAGGTGGAGAACATCACGAGCCGCGTATAAGACCTGCTCTTCTGACCAGGATTCGGCGAACCAGTTTGACGTTTGGAGTGACTTGTCCAGTGTTATTCCAAGATGACGATGGAGAAGTGCTTTCAGACTGTGATCTTTCTCCTCCGGAACAAGGATCTTTGAGGCTACCTTTGTGCAGACTATATTCTGCGCTTCGACGCTCCACGCCGCAGACATGAAACGCAAATCGAATGGGGCGTGATGGAATATCTTTCTCACTGCCACGTTGCGGAGCAACGAACATAGCGTTGATGGACGTTTGTTGGGATCAATCCGAACAACAGCAACTTCCCCATTAGAAGTCGAAAGTTGGCATGAGGCGATACGATCAGATTTCCAATCGAGTCCACTGGTTTCAATATCCCAGGCCAACTCCTTTACGCGCCCGCCGAAGAAGTTAGCAGGAACATCACTCTGAAACTTTGAAATGCGGTCAATTGTTTGCATGGGATACACTGGGGGTCGGGGAAGAGGGGGCGAAATCCTCAGCCACTCTCGCAGTGTTCAAGAGTGCGAGGAACTCAGCATTGAAGAAATTATACAACGGCTTACTGGCCTCCACCATGAAAGTAGGTACATCCACCCGCTTTCGCTGATGGCTGTAAAACGATACCACTGCCGAACTGCTGAACATGTAGATTGTGCATAGCGGACAAGCCTTGACGTAGTAGCATGTTACAGTTGCCGTGGCCACAGCGCCGCTACGGATTTCCGTATATGCTTTAACGGCCTCGCGAATCTTTGAACTAACATCGCCAGCGGTGGAAGTGAATCGCCGGGCAAGTTCATCCATCGTTGGTCCATCGTTCGGGTCGGGCAGCACGATACGCAAACATGCCCCCGGTTTTTTTGCCAGACGTTCAAGGTTGGTCCGGTTTAGATTTCGCCAGGTATGCGCGTAAGCCACGAATATGTCGAGAATGGGAGATGACTCGAACAGTTCATCCCAGGGAACATCAGAGTTGTAGTTGGCGGCGATAATCTGGAGACCGGCTTCCTCAACCTGCTGTGCAAGATTTACTGAATCAAGCACTTCACGCATGAACGCGCGTCGTGCGTAGAGATCCCAAATCAAGGAGATCACACCTAGCCCAAACATCACCGAGCCAATCTCCTTTAACGATTCCCTTGGTGTCTCGTACTCCTTGGGTATCAGCCAGACCGAGAGAGTAAGAATGGTGAACCCCGTCAAGCTCAAGACTATGGCAAGGATAATGACTTCTCTGGTGGCGATCTTCTTCGAGGGAAGTTGGATTGGTCGTGGCATTGTGTTCTGAGAGTGGGAGATGAAAACGGCTTGAAGGGGCACAAGCAGTCTGAACTGCATAGCCTAAGTTGCATTCGATGGGAATGCAACCCTCTCGATCAAGCCAGCATCATTCCCACCCCTTCACGGAGTTGACCCGGATACTCACCGCCCAACACTCCATTCGCTCGTCCAGGCAGCGCTGGAGCATGGGCAACAACTCATTCTGCTCTTTCGGATACAGCATCTTCTCACCCCCCCCTTGGCGGCTGATGAGGAGATGGACGCGAAGGCCACAACTGCAATACGATAAGGCTTCAGGCCCGACCCGCGGCGGACTCCAGAACAGGATTTCCACCGATGTAAACGAGTATCGTCCCTAACTCGCGGGACGACCGGCACTGAGGTCTTGTTTATAAAGCCAGAATGGGTGAGGTGATGGATGTTCGGATTCTTGCGACGATACCTTATGAGCGAAAGTGTGAGTCCCGAGACCTCTGGTGACACGCCTGAAAACGAGGCCGAATCCAGGGTCATTCAGGCATGTCGGGATCGCTTTGGGCCGCCTCCCCGCTCACTCGAAGGGCTGGACGCCGAAACATGCCAACTGAACCTTACGCCCGAAGTTGATTCGGTATTCACAAAGAGTAAAGATCCCATGCTCCGTATCCTGACGGATCAAGCGAGACTGCGGAACTATGGTCAAGTGGTGTGGGGCCAACTCGTTCAAGCCAACCAGCTTCTGTTCGATCCCTCCAACAAGCACACACTCGCCGCGAACGTGGTGTACAGTTTGGACCCCTATTTCGATGGGCGGGTCGATCTTCTCTCAAAGATTGCCCTGGGGCTGTTTGCCCAGAAGGGGACATTCCCAGATGATCCTGAGATACGAAAATTTGTCCGGGTGATTACTGACGAGCGTATACGGATCATGCGGAAAGAATTGCCACGGGGGTACTGCGGAGGTCGGTCCATCTACTTCACCAACTGCTTCATCCAGCCAAGCCATTTACCCGGAAATTGCTTGCGTCGGCCGAAGTTTCCTCTACTCGTTTGCTTCCGAAAGACGGAGGGTGTAATGGTGTTGCCTTCACGGTTCTGGCCAGAAAGGTATGTATCTCAGTGGGTGAGTTAGCGAAGCCCAGCGATCCCCTGATTTCTCGCGAATGTGGATCACTCCATGAGCCCCTCTCTTTTCGATTCGGAGGAACGTCCGGCACTCGCCGCTCGGCTGGCCCCAGCTCTCCGCTCATGGGCAGAACGTGGTGTGTACTTCGGTACGTCCTCCTGGAAATACCCGGGGTGGCTCGGGGGGATCTATTCGCAGGACCGATACCTGACGCGCGGTAAGTTCTCAAAAGCCAAGTTCGAGTCCACATGCTTGAGTGAATACGCCGAAACCTTCCCCGTTGTTGGTGGGGACTTTAGCTTCTATCAGTTTCCCGCGCCCGACACCTGGGCAAAGGTCTTTGCTGGCACTCCGCCAGACTTCGGATTCGGGCTCAAGGTGCCGGAAGCCGTCACGGTGAATTGGTGGCCGTCACATGCGCGTTACGGTTCACGAGCGGGTCTGAAAAACGAATCGTTTCTCGATGCGGAGCTTTTCAAGGCCGCATTTATCGAGCCTTTGGAAAAGCACGCCAATCATGTCGCGGTGATGATCTTTGAGTTCGGTTCGTTCTCCAAGAAGGACTTTGCTTCCCCAAGCGATTTCCTTCGCCTCCTGGATGGGTTCCTCGGGAGTCTTCCTAAAGGTTGGCGCTACGCAGTGGAGATCAGGAACAAGGATTATCTCGGTCCCGAGTATTTTGATGTTCTCTCAAAGCATGATGTTGCGCACGTCTTCAACGCTTGGACGCGAATGCCCACCGTAGCCGAGCAGATTGAGATGGAAGGAGCTTTCACGGCAGCCCACACGGTTGTCAGGGCTCTCTTGCAGCACGGTCGCAGTTACAAACAAGCAGTGAGGATGTTTGAACCTTACGCAGAGATTCAACAACCGGACCCAGCTACTCGCGTTGCACTTCGTCAGATCGCCGAAAAGACGGTCAAGAAGAAGAAACGAGCCTATATCTTCGTCAACAATCGTTTGGAGGGCTCCGCACCCAAAACGATCGAGGCTGTCGTTACGGACGAGACATGATCAGATAACTCGATTGATGAGGATCGACTTTGTCGGGCACTGCCTCATGGTGTTGCTTCGAGTTTGCTGAACTACCCGCGATGGCGGGTTCACTCCTTGACCCGTTCCAGGACGAGAAAGACGAGTTTGCTACCCTTCTCACTTTTGAAGGCGAGGGGGCGCACCCGCTCCTTACCTTTCTCCGGTCCACCCTCGTGGATGCAGAGCTTGAGCCGCTCTCCATCGAACTCGTAGATGCCCCCGTCCCGCACCTGCCCCTTCTCACCACCTTCGTCCGCAAGCAGGTCCACGCCCTTCGGCTTGGTGTCCGTCAGCAATTTGATCCGGTTCTTGGGAGAGTTCGGTTTTCCATCGAAGAGAGTCTGAAGCGTTCCCTTGTCGATCCTGACACGAATCTTCTTTAGCGCGTCGGGAGGAACGGCGGCCCCGTTGGCCTCCCCGCCCATGGCCTGCCAGAGCCCCTCGATCCGTTCGGCGTCCGCTGCTTCAGACTTCGCAATGGCAGGGGCATCAGATGCACTTTCACCGCTAGGGGTCGCATTCTTACTGCCACAGCCGAGACTCAATCCTACAAGCAAACAGGACAGAATGAACGAAATAGCACGCTTCATGTTGTTCCTTGAGTTGAGTGGAGTTCGGGTCAAACAGGACTTGTCCCAATTCTGCCCCGACTTGCTTGCCACAGCGACGATAAGGAAGGCTTTTCAAGCGACTTGCGGCGCGACAAGATCACTACAACTGTTACGCGCCCGACATTGGTCTGCATCCGAAGAGATGCCAGATTGGAGGTGAAGTTCCGCAACCCATCTCTTGAGAGAGCCGATCATTGTCAGGCGAACTTGTGGGAACGGTCGAAGTGAGATTCGGATCATTTAGCCGGGACAACGCGGCGACAACGTCGGGCGACCAGACCACCCAGAGTTAGCCCAGCCAGCAGCAAGGCGCTCGACGGTTCAGGCGTCGTGGATACGGTGAAGTTAGCCTCTAGCCCAAACTCCGTGTAGTATGTGGGCCCCGTTTGTCCCGGAATGCCCGTGGGCAGAAGAACAGGCTGGTAGTTCAGAGTGACGACTGTGTCTCCGAGCGTGGCCTGCACCGGCGAAGCGGTGAACTGCCAAGCGAACGTGTTGGGCATGATCTGTCCCGAGACGGTGGCGTTCACGTAGAGCTGCTTGGTGTAAGCGCCGTCTGATACCTGAACGGATAGTTGCACAGGCGTTGCAGGAATTGATCCGACCATCTGGTACTGATTGCTAAACTGCATCGAGAATTGGGCAACGTCGTTGTTGTAGCCGACAGTTAGCCCGGCTGGGATGACCATCGGATCAGAGCCACTAACCCAACTGAGGTTCCCCAGACCTCCGACGGGGATCTCACCGTAATAGTTGCCGCCTAGGACTGGGACTTGGTTGCCACCCGCGACCACGGTGGACACAGTGATGAGACCTGCTGACGCTTGTCCCATGAGCAGGATCGAGCTGAACAGAGCGAGAATGAATCGTGTATGCATCGAAGCGAACCCTCCGAGGGGCGGTAGACTACCGGATATGGAAAGACCGGGCAAGGCTACCTTGAGTGTTTGACGTTTGGGATGGAACAGCGGCGTGTGGGAAGACGCCTACGAGATTCGACAGATGACCCAGATGGAGAAGTGAGGGGTTGGCCAGATAGCCAAGTTCGCATTACCGCCCCGTGCTTCCCCGATCTGGGCTCCCGGTGGCTTCCCATTCGATTCGGGTTACAATCGGTGCGCTCCTGAAGGGCTGGTATGCGAGAGAGGGCGACCGATGACCGAGGCGGAATGGCTCGAATCCTTTGAACCTGACGTCATGTTCGCGAGTTTGTTACGATCCGGAAATCCTCTTCGTCGTCGTCTGACCAATCGCAAACGAAGGCTGTTTATTTGTGCTTGTTGTCGCCATGTTCCAGCCTTTATGAATGCAGAGGGCGCATTGGGAACAGTGGACGCAGTAGAGCGATTTGCCGATGGTTTATCAGAAAGGCTGGAACTCCAAAAAGCCCTTTCCGCTCATGCTGGTCCAAGAAGGCTCAAGCATAGCGATGTGCTAAGACAAATGACCCCAACCAATGTTGAGAGGGTAAGGGCCAGAGTTGAATCCTTGTCCTTAGATGGACTCGGAGAACGACAATTCCAGGCCGCTCTATTGCGTGACATCTTCGGCAACCCCTTCCGTCCCGCCACCATCATCCCCTTGTGGCTCACTCCCACCGTCGCATCGCTCGCCCAAGAGATGTACTACAGCCGAGACTTCTCTGCGATGCCCATCCTTGCCGATGCTCTTCGAGATGCTGGTTGCGATAATGAGGAGGTGTTGAACCACTGTCGGCAGCCGGGTGAGCATTGTCGTGGTTGCTGGGCGGTGGATTTGGTACTCGGGAAGCAGTGAGGAATGGTTGCCGAGTATCGTTGATAGGCTTATTATCAAATCGAGTGTTAGATAATCACAAAGTAAGTGAAAAGAAATGGAGGTTGCGATGAGCGAGAAAGCAATTGGCCACTGCTCAGTTTGTGGCGGCCCGACGGAGGTTGTCCACCTTCAGGGTTTCAGTGGAGAGGCAGCGCTCTACAGTGGGCCATCCAGGGGGCTAATGGGCTCTTTGGCAGAAGGTGCGACGATGGGGAAGAAAGCCCGCTCAACATCCGGTGAAGAATTGGCGGTTGGACTGATGGAAGACGGGGTCCACTGTCCAGCCTGTAAGCTGGTGACTTTCCGCTATGCGAACTGAACCGACCAGGACAACCTGCATCGCGTATTTGGATACGACTCGCACGCCTTGGCCGTCGCGCCCGCCACCGTGCAGATGAACTGGCCATCGTGCCAGACTTCCATGATGCAGACGCCGGCGATCGAGTGAGTGACAGACCACAGTTCGGATTTCATGGGTGTTACCTACCAGGCCACAAGCTCGAATGAGACAAGTGACGCACGCAGATTGGTGAAGGAAGGAAGACCGCGGGCGTCGGGGAAGTGATCGCGATGACGGCCTCAACGAATGCCACGGTCGGCGGTTGTCAGGTTCTGCTCGATGCTCACCATCACGTCGGTTAGACTTAATCCCGCGTTCTGTACACTTCACACTGGAGCCTCCGCCCATGCACGCAGCCGCCTTACTCTCCGCGATGGTTACCCACGGGCTCATCATGCCGCCGGTAGAGCGGTATCGGATGGACGAACAGGTGAACGCGGATAGATCGCGGTCGGTGATTGATCATTTGAGGGCGATCAATTTGGGCGTCATTGCGGTAAACTCTTGGGGGTCAGGCGGTGATCCCTTGGTAAATCCACGAGCGATCCCCTGGTCAGAGGGCAACGTGTTCAAGTCGCCGTTGCCAGATAAGTTAAGCTGGAGCGAGATGAGTTTTAGAATACCACCACGAACAGATTTGCTAAGACTGCATATCATCGACTGTGGAAGCATCGAGAAGGCCAAGGTTGTTTTCCTGCAACTGAGGATGCGAAGAATCCCCGACTATGCCCGGTCAGGGAAGTTCCTGATTAAATCGGACAAGCAATCGTTCAAGTGGTTCTTGCAATACTTCGGAGCGGAGCGGTACTCGGTGCGACGAACAATTATGATCTGGTAAACCCCTCCCCCAATGCGCTCGCCATTCAGGAAAGCGCCGACATCCGGGGTAACACGTTTGAGATTGTTGGTGCGTGGTCTGGTGTTGGAGAGAAGTGAGGCCCCGGCAGGGTCGCTCCAACCGGATCAGTGGATTTTAGACTGTTCACTTTTGGAACCGCCAGACCGCGCGGGACAGGCAGAGCGGGCGAGTAGCTTCACTGGCACAGGCCCCCCCTGCCATGCTCAAGAGTCCCCAGAATGTATACCGAACTCCGTCCCATCAAATGCCGTCCTGATGGCACAACCGAGGACATTTACGAAACGGTCACTATTCCCGCCGACTGGTCGGGAGCAACCATCCAGGCTGAACTGTTTGCTCCAGGAAGCTCGTCAGTTTCTCCTGTGGTCGTGAATGCCGCGATCCAGTCGACCTCTCCCAGCTCGACAACGGTTCTCGTCTCCATCGTCGGTCAAACGCTCTACGCAGGGGAATGGACGGGAACACTGTGGCGGATCGATGCGGGCAACAGAACGGATTCGTTGGACATGCTGTTGGAAGTGACGCAGTTCCCATCAGCGCAGGGAGGGTAGGCTTACAGGCAACTGAGGGCGGTGCAATGGCGCGAAAGGGAGTCGCGTCATGCCAATGCCAGAATCACCGGTCACCTGGGAAGCCGTTCTAAACCGGGCAGCCGAAATGCTCGGGACTCAGGCCGCTAATCTCCCACTCCAGTTCCCCGGGCTCTGTTCTGAAGGTACACGGCAGGGATGGATCGACGTTTACGGAGCCCTCTCAGGAAAAGGGTACGGCCAAGCTCACATCCTCGCTGCCGATCAGCTCAAACACTGGACTCTTGGCCGCAGTGCGGTTCTGGCAATCATGGCTTGCTCGGCACTGAAAAACTACGACCTCGAAGCGATCAAGTTCTTCGACCCGATCGGCGAAAAGCGCGAGAAGGTGGCGTTCATGAACATCACCATCAACGGTGACCCAATCGCTCCGAGCAACAACGAAAGCCCGGTCGGTGGTGTTTCGCATGGGGTGATCGCCGCGGTAGAGCAGGATGCCAGGGCGTTCGACCGCATGAGTGGCGGTGGCCGTTTTGGTCGAAGAGGCTGGTACTGAAGGTCAGGCGTTCAGCGGGTGAAGAGGTTTCTCAAGCGGCTGAAATGGTGGTAATCCTTGTCCACAACCCTCACAGTCACCGATAACGCCACCGTCCCCACCGGAGTAACTGCCACCATCTCGGGTAGCCTGGGTGCCGCAAACAGCATCTACGCGGAGCAGGTGAGTGGGCAGACGGGGCCGGGAGCCTGGTCGATCGTGGCGAGCCAGACAGGAGATGGGTCGCTTACTATCCCGCTCGCCAAGGGTTACTGGTTCCTCTACTGCCTCTCAGCTCCCTCCACACTCTCGGGAATCGCCTACACACAAGTCACCGATGGGCTGACCAGCGTTCTCGATCGCTCCATTGGGGCGGTCGCTGCAACGCTCGTGTTAGTGAATCTGCCCTCTGCAACGATGGCGGGTCTGCCAACAGCCGCTCCTGGCAACATCCCCTCACCATGCTCGAACATCATCGACGTGGTAAACGAGAACGACCCCAAGATAGGTCTTCCGGGAATCGCACTCACGACCGACAAGACAAACCCCAGCGACGAAGCTGCGCTCAACGGGCGGGACGATCTGGGTCATGCAATCCGCGTTCTCGTGAAAGACATCTGTATGCAGTTCGACTCCCAACGCCGCGCTCTCTACCGCGGCTGGTGGCAGTCCATCTTCCGCGCGTTCCACAACCAAAGGCTTGCAGGAATTCCCGAAAGCATCATCAACAAGGTCGAGATGAATCGCGACATCACCCCCACGTCGAAGGAAGCACCCCAGGTCATCCTCGACTTGACCATACGGGTAATCACCCGGGAAGTGCGGGGGCTGGGAGCGTGAACACACTAACGGCAAAAGCCTATTCCGATGACTGTCATTGCGATCATTGCCAGGAAGAAACGCCGCACAACGTCTTCGACTCCGGCCATGAGCGCGACAGGTCGAACGACTGGCGGGAGTGCTGTCGGTGCGGTTGGAGATGGTCCGGTATGACGGGCAGGTATCATCCGAAAACGGAGTTGGTCTCATCGACAGACCTTCAGGGTGAGTGAGAGGGTTCGATGGATTACGACGACGATATCTGGGTTCCCAAGGTGGGTTTCGTCTACTGCTTTGAACGAATGCTCTTCGTCAGGATGGTGAACGCGGTTCTGGATGCTCTCGCAGAGCAGGTCAAGTTCCCCTCCATGCACAGCGAAAGCCTTCTGGTAGGTGAGAGGCTTTCCGAGAAGATCGACGACCACAGGAACGAGTGGATTTTCCGCTTTGTCGGGCGACGCTTCCGCCTGTGTTACGAATACTGCTACAAGACCAGCAGCAGCATCAAACTCTGTGAACTGGTGGCTGACAACTTCGAGACTCTGGTCTCCTCGGTAAAAATAGACCGAACCGATGACGTGTACGATAAACCAAGGATCTCGCCGGAAGTGGATTGCACAGACACCGTCCGGTTGTTTTGTCACTTACTGGCGCAGCGATTCCCACGCGATGAAGCGGATAGCTTCGTGCCGTAGGGATGCAGGCAACCCCTTCTGCCACGCTGCGGGTTGAACACCTTGGAGCGAGTCCATGTCCGCAGCAGTAACCAGTCTCGGTAAACTCGTTCTGGCGGACAATAATGCTTTCACCACCAACCCCATCCGTCTCGATTTCATTGACCTCGACCTGGGACTCACTCTTGAGTTCAAGGATATGAACGGTACTCGTGGCGCGTTGGATTCGGATGATTCCCGGGTTCGTCAAAACAAAACCGTCATCGTCTCGCGCATACGCTGCCAGCCTACCGCTGTCGAACTGGGGATGATCCTCCAGTGGGTGTTTGGGGCTGTCCCGACTGGCTCCGGGACGCTGACTTACCCACTCGCGAATACGCCGTGGGTCAAGTACATGTGGTACTTACCCAATCAGGGAACCGAGTGGCAGCTTCAAGGGTGCGCGGTCGATAACGCGACATTTCGTTGCTCTTCCGGTGAGCCGCTTGAGGTGGAGCTGGAAGTGGTTTCACAGACGTACTCGAACCCGACAACCGGCTTCCCCACGACTGCCCTTGATATCACCACAGCGCCTTTTCTCTTGAGCGATACGTCTTCCGGAATCACGGTGGCTGGTTCCACAACTCTCATCCGGGATGTGGCTGTCACTGTTCAGAATGGGATCGATCGTTCGCGGTTCTTAAACTCGCTGACGCTCACAGCACTCAACAAACTCATTCGCAAAGTGATCTGGTCGCTGAACGAACCCGCTGGGGATTATGATTCCAACTGGGCAACAGCCCTGGCAGCGGGTGCGACCATGTCGGCTGTATTCACGCAACCATCACCCGCAACGGCCGTTCTCAGTTTGACCAGTAACGCAGTGCGGTTCGTCCCACGGAACCCGCAAGTGCCTTTCCAGAACGAGAGTTTCTTGCGGCTTGAGGGAATGGCGTACCGGGATTCCAATCTCGATCCGCCGATCGCTGCGACACTGCATACGTAAGAGGCAGACATGAGCGGAAGCGTACTCGACCAGATGGAAGCGAAGGAGCAGATTTGCCTTGCTCTTGGTCTCGACCCATTCAAGACAACAAAGGTCATCATCGAGATGGACCCCGAGAACATCATCCAGGTCCACGCAGTGATTGCTCCGGATGGCGATCAGTTGACGAAAGTCTCGGAGTTGTTCAAAGTGAACTTCGTGAAGCAGGCGCGGGTTGACTGCCATGTGGTGACGATTCCGACGCCACCGCAAAGAGGGTGAGCGGGATGGATCTTTACTATCAAGGACAGCCGATCAGATTCCAATCCAAGCTCATCCTTGAGCCAGTCGGTCAGGATTGGGACGGCACATACAAGCCAGTGGGCGAACTGTTCCCCGACGAGCCAGATGAACCGCTGATCGTAGAGGAACCCAAGGAGTAGCGATGGCTTTCGACATCGACGATGGGTATACGCTGGATGGCATCACGCTACCGCAGCATCGAAAAGAGACTGGCTTGCCAGTCATTCAGTTCAAGTACCGCCCAGCACTGGCAGAAGAACTCAATCGCTGGCGGTACAAGATCAACCACGCAGTGAACGCGGACGAGATGTTTGCTGCCACAACCAAGTTGCTTGTCGATCATCTCGTGTCGTGGGATGTGGCCGCAAAGAAGCAACCCGCCCCAATCACTCACGACAGTCTCAAGAAACTTCCGGAGTCCACCCTGGAGCAGATCCTCGACGCTGTGACCACGTGGGCACCCGCAGAGCAGGCGAAGACAGAGGGAAACTCGCCCGGGGCGTGATCGTTTCGCTGCTCACGCCCCAGTGGGACCGCTCTTGCAAGGACTGCCAAAAGTACTTCTACGACAACGATACGGGGGCTGTTCGGTTGGATCGTGTCGGACTTCCCATGCTTCAGGTTCCGGGCATTCCCTCAACCCCCTGTCACAAATGCGAAAAGGTTCCCCTCGAGGTGCGGAAGCGACGAACCGACATCAAGGCGATGCGGCAGGCGGCTGCGGAACTTACCGCGCAGCATAGACAGGCGTGGGCGTTTTACCGGAAGTGTCGAACGATCGGACGGTTCCCCAGCGATCCACTGGTTGAGCATTTCGCAGTCATCTTTCGCGATGCCGAATCGGCAGCCGAACGAATGCCGATCCTGAAACTGCAACAGACGCTCGAACTGATGGTGCAAACGCTTCCACCCCGAAGGCAGTAAATGGCTACGTCGAAATCATCTCCGAGCCCACCTGGAACCCCCTCATCGGGCGGTGGCGCGGGAAGCACATCGGATTACTTCCGGGAGCTGATTGACCTACTGCGTAAAGCCGATGCCCGTGCAACGCGAGCGGAAGCCGCTGGACTTGCCGGGACGGGTGGAGCGGGCGGCGTTCCGGGGTCAAGTGGTCCAGTGCTGAGAGGTCTTTTCGAGGAGTCGCAATATCGCCTTGGACAAAAAGCGGCCATCGCAGGCGGTCTTGGTTTTCATGGAGTCGCTGGCACTATTCATCAGGCCGCAGCAGCCGGGCGATCCCTCAACGAACTGGGTGCGGGCGGATTAGGTGCTGCGGTAGGGAAATTAGCTCTTCCATTCGCTATCGGTCGATCAATCGCCCACGCTGGGGCTGGAGTAGCGAGTGTCTCTTATGATGAAACGCTGACCAATACCCAGATGACCCGTGGTCTTGCCAAACAAATACCCGTTCTGAAGGAAGCTCTTGGACTCTATGACCTACTCTCCGGGCGTGTTCGTGACATGGCTCGGGTTGAAGAAGAGAGGCAACGTCAGGAAGTACGTGTTCAACGCGACATTGCTATCAACGAATCTCGATTCCACATCGGCAGGGAGACAACTTCGGCACAGATTCGAGCCAATGTCACTGGCGGTGCAACAGCGGTTGAGCAGAGCTTCATCGACCGCCGAACTGCTGCGGGCGAGAAGGAATACCAGATCGCGAGCAAGATACTCCCGGTGCGACAAGAAATTGCAAGCGCCGAACGAGAGGCAGTGATCGCCGCTCAGGAACAGCAGAAAGCGGGCGAGCGATACAACGCATTGATTTCTAAGAGGAATGGCTTACAGACCCACGCAGCGGACCTGGAGGCAAGACTCAGTGAGAAAGCGAAGGGCGTCTATCGCCCCGGGATGAACTTCGGAGAATACCTAGTCAGAAGTATTGACCGCGATCTGGGCGGCGCTGGCAACGAATCTGGTCCGCAACGTCAACAACTTCTCTACGCAGCCGAACAAAACACCCAACGCATCGAAGCCAACGAGAGACTCGTTCAGGAAGCCGCGAGAGATCGGGCTGCCGCCGAGCGCCGCAAGGCTGAAGCCGACGCGAGAGTTCAGCAAGCCCGCGTTGCCGAGATGCAAGCCCGAGCCGAGATCAAGCAAGGCGAAATCGAGTCCGCTCAAAGTGTTGCCCAAAGACTTGGTGGGGCTGGTCCGGTGGGTCGCCAGTTCGGGATTTACGCTCTCCAGCATCTACAGAAGTTCGGGCCGGACTCGGCAAGCCCAGAGATCATCGCCGCGGCTCAAGGGATCGCGCCTCGAACTACCGGAAAACTGCTCGAAACCTACGGGGCACAAACCGGGGAGTATGCCCAACTCCAGAAGATCGCCCCCTTGGATGTGGCAGGCGGTTTGGAGGATCTCCGCAAAGAGCACAACGAGATGATTAACAACATCTCAAAAGCAAACCTCGACATCCAAAAGAGCCTGACGGATGCGACCGCGAAAGCCCTGGAACCTCTCGGCAAGATGATTGTGGACTCCATCACCTTTGCTTTCGATGCGGTCTTGCGAAGAGTTGACCAGAAAATCCAACTGATGAAAAACTCGATGCACTGACCATGCCACTCATCCAAGACATCAAATACCCTGGCATCGTCGGCTTTGAATCCTTCGATTACACATGCTCTCACGGCATCAGTCCGGGAACTGCAATACTCGTCACCGTCCCTCAGTTGATCGGAGCGATTGAACCGAACGGGACCATTGCCTTTAGCGATGGGCTGCAAAACGGCGGTATCCCCACATGCCGGGTCGATCGCGTCTCGGGTCATACAGATGGAAGCGGGACAACCTGGACACTGATTCTCGAGGATCGCCGCTGGTACTGGCGGACGGGTGCCATCTTCGGAAGGTACAATCAGCTCGACAATCGCGGCAAACTGGTTCCCTGGACCATCCGTAGTCCAACAGAACTTGCAATTCTCTGTCTCGAAGCGATGGGAGAAGTCGGGTACACGATAACCGGTCTTCCAGATGGTCTCACATCGGCAATCGGTCAAAACCTGAATCGTTATTTGCTGCTCGGGGAGAACTACCCACAAACCCTCTCCAACCCCTCGGTTATCTGGGATGGGGTGCCACCGGCTCAAGCCCTCGCGCAACTCTGCGACCGCTACGGCTGTCGAGTGATCTACAACCCCCTCTCGGATAGTGTCCTGATTGCCGCACTGGGTGTGGGCGGTCCACTCCCGAATGGACCATGTGAGGTCATCACGCCGGCGGTCAAGATCCCTGCTACCCCGATTGGCGTGGGTGTCCTGGGTGCATACACCCGTTTTCAGATGCGGTTGCAGATGGAGCCCGTGGGCCTCGACTGGGATGATAGCTACCGCCCGGTGAATCTACTTTCCTACGCTCCGTGGAATCAAGGTCCGGCATCGGTTCAGATCAGCACAGCAACATACATCGGAGTCGGGAACCCGCAGTTCTTCATGACGATCACTATTAACGTCGGCACTCCCAACGAACAATCGTTTCCATTTGGCAGTACGAGTTCCCCAGTCAGTGTCCCGTTGTCACTCGGCTACATCGTCAACGCGATCAATGGGACCGCAGCCCTTCAGCCCATTGTGACCGCTTCACTGAGTGGCGGGGCGATCATCACCCTGACCGGGCTGCAACCAGGTGTTTCGTTTGGCGTGTCCGTGTCGATGATTAACGAAGGGACTGCGATCATCGGTAAGTTTACGGCGGCACTCGCTCAGATGGCGATGGGTAATGGGCCGGGGCAAATCGCATGGGGACAGACCACAAAATTCAACTTCCAGAATGTGAGGGCAACGGATCGCCTTTCATTGTCTCAGGCTCGGAATCTCGCTCAACAGACGGTGTACCGTTGCTATCGCGTCAAGTTCGTCGATCAGTTCACCCAGAAAGCCCCGATCACAGTTCCGGGCTATGGGCCGCTGGTACGTAGACAGCAACTCATCATCCAGCCGACTCAGGTTCTTCAAGTGACCCCTGACCCGCGGATTGTGGGTGGCGTGAATAAGGGTCCGCTTCCGAACCCGATCGGCGGAATCTTGCCGGAGTTCTACAACGGGTATTCCCGCGACAGGAAAAGTATCGCGGTTGGTTCTATTGCGTGGCAAGTTGGTAATGTGTTGTGGAACGGGCAGAACATTGGGGCCAACGCCGCAAATGTGAACACGCCACAGGATTCTCGTATCTTTGTGGACTTCACGACCGACCCTGTGGAACAAGTCATCACCTTCAGCGATTACGTTTACCGATGGGTTGGCGTGGGCGGTGCATCGAGCTCTCTGATTGATTTCCCGTCCATCATCCTGGAATGCGCGGTTCTGGTTCAAGATCCCAACACTTCCGCGATCCTGCGGTACACACAGACGCTACCACTCCCCGGCACGGCTCCCATCGAATGGGTTCACGAAGATACCGTTCAGCCTTCGATTGTGGGAACTTATGCGACCAAGTTCGGAGTTGGCAAGCCAACGGGGTTTCTCAACTTCGACCTGGGAGACGCGCAGGCACGGGCTAATGTCGCTCTCGCAACGGCTGCTCTCAAGTACCAGATCACGGCTGGACTGACGAATCAATACGTAGGCATCTACGATATCAGCCTTGACGGAGCGATTCAGCAGGTCACTTGGAGCATGGGTTCACGAGGACCAACCACGGTTGCATCCCTCAACACCGAGCACCAGCAAACGACCTGGGATTATCCTGCACGAAGGCGACTCGAAAACCTTTCGCCTGATAAATCGGCAGCGGCATGGAATATTGCAGAGGGAATGAATGCTGGGGTTGTACTCCCAAAAATCGCAGGGGCACTCCGCAACATTTTCAGCGGTGGAACATGAGTGCATTCACAAAAAACGATTATCGTTTCGCGTGCGGATCTCCCGTCAAAGTGGGTGACCATCTTGGAGACTTGGAGGTCGATAAGATCGAAGGAAGCTCCGAATCGTTCTCGTTGACCTACACGACCCCAGGTCGTCGGGTAACGGTTACAGTCGTCGATGTGCAGCAATACACACGGGATGACTTCATTGAGAAGATTCAGGCGGACGTTGCTGGCGCGAGAGGCATCGAGCAACCATTTCCGGAGAAAGCAAGTAAGGTGCGAATCACAATCGACTTCCCCGCGAACTGGAGCGAAGAGCAGCAGGTTGAGCTTGTGAGGAAGGTTGCCGAGATGGTGACCAAGATGGGATGCGGGATGGCGATTTAGTCATGGCGAGCGAAGGCAGCCAAAACCTTCAAGAAAATAGTAAGCACATATATGGCCGCAGTGGTAATTATGACCCATGCGGCAAGATGGAAGGACACGGGGAACTCGATCTGCATTGGGCGCATAGATCGCCGCGGCAAAGGAGATTCGTCAACGCGGCTGAACTCTGACGGTGGCGGTGGCAGAAGTGGTATTGGAACCGGAATTGGTGGCGACTCTGGAGCACGAATTGGCTTGCGACAGGTTGGGCAGTGAATCACGAGTCCGAGATGCTCATCGGCGGCAGTTAAAGGATGATGGCAGTACGGGCAGGTTATGACTAACGGCATGGGCAACCTCACAGAGCCGAACAGATTCCTTTTAAGTGTTGTCTTTCTCACCGACGATCGCAAGCTGAGTTGTTCAAGGAAACAGATACAGGCAACCCCCTCGTTTACGCTCCCTGAGAAACAGTCGTCTCAGGGAGTTTTCGTATCCAAGTCGCATATGGTGGAGTTCCGCTTTTCCCTGCTAACCAGGCTGAAGTCACCTCGAACATTCGCCAGATCGAAGCGAGTACCGGGCGACCCCTGCGTTACGAGATGGACTTGCACGTAAACGGCTACCTTGTCGGCACATCCCAAGCCAATTTAACTGCTCAAGAACTGAATCTCCGCGCCATACTCTCGGTTGGCTACGCCGACCTTGCTTTGGTCCAGGATGCCGGGCCGTACTCATCGGCAGCGATCGTCAACAACGCCTCGATCAGCGGTGTGCGAATCACGGATGGTCCCCACTTCGAGGAAGCGCAGGGCGCTGAGTTCGTCACCTTACGCCGATGTCGGTTCACCGGGAGTGCAACCTTCCTCTGCCCTGGCACTGCTGCCGTCATAGTCGAGTACCGCGAATCGTTATCGTTCTTCGGCAACTGTGGTCCGCAGATGGCTTGGCGGCATCCGGTGAACACCGGACCAATTCTCCAGCAAGTATTCCCCTCGACAACGATGCGGGTCATTCAGTCCGGGCGGGCTGTCGGCCACCTCGTCCGGCCCCCACCGCAGCCACCGATGTTCCCATTAATCACGATGCACCAGGAACGCAGTCGGGTCACTCCCGACGACCCCACGCGCATTGGTCCAGGTCCGACAGGTCTCATCAACTGGCCGATCTCCTGGAACTACGAATTCGAGTCCGCTGTTCCGCTCGTTGGACTGCCCAACCTGCCACCGTTTTGAGGGTTCTCAATGGCTACCAATTTGTGGCTGGGCGGGGCGGTTCCGGTCGCCCAAGTCGAGAACATCACCATCGGCGGAACGCCCACGATTGCCGATACGGTTACCGTCACCATCAACGGCAAAGCAGTGACCTATACCGTCACCTCAACGGACACCGGGGCATCAACCCCCGTCAATTCCGTGGCTCAGAACTTCGCGGCTTTGCTTACCGCGCAGGCAGGTGTCATACCCGAGTTTGGCGAAGTGGTTTGGACTGCGACAGGTTCATCAGCCATCATCACGGCGACCGCGGCAACGGCTGGAGTGCCCTTCATTTATTCAACTTCGGAGACAGGCGGCCACACGACCATATCCGGAGCAAACGTCACTCCGAGCGCCGGCCCGAACGATGCTTCCACTGTCTCGAACTGGTCAACGGGAGCGGTTCCGACAACGGGCGACAGTGTTCTCATTCCAGGTTCTTCCGACATCCTCTACGGGCTCAATTCGCTCACCACAGCCGTTTACAACTCACTCGTGGTGAAGGCGGCATTCACGGGCAACGTCGGCTTGGCATACACGAGTCCAGGGGGCTACATCGAGTACCGCACTCGATTCTTTCCCGTGGGTAGTGCCGTCCCCATCTCGATTGGTCAGGGCGATGGTACCGGGCCGATTCGCTGCAACCTCAACGTCAGCACAACTCTCAATCTGACGATCTACACCACAGGCGCACGGCAGGTGGCAACCGTTCCGGTGGTGAACATCATCAACGCTTCCGGCGGTACGTTCTCGATGGATTCGGGTGATCTGGGATTTGCTGCGGACTCCGACACCACATCAGTAACCGTGGCGTCTGGTTCGGTGGACTCTGGCACGGTCACCATCGGGGCAAATGGAACCGTAACCACGATGACCAACGATGGAGCAACAGTCAACTGTTACGGGGTCATCACGACTCTCAACAGTAATGGTGGTACAACCACACTCTACGGCAACCCAACCACGATTACAGCAAACGCCGGAACGGTGAACTGGCTCGGGGCAGGCACGGTCGCAACAGCGACGTTCCAGGGACAGGGACCAGGAGCGACCGCCCCCACTCTCAACTGTTCACTCAGTCCTGCACCGCGAACCATCACGAACGGGTCGTTCACCGGTGGGGCTCCCTTCAACGATCCACAAAAAACAGTGACGATGTCGAACGCTTTCACGTTCGATGCGGCTTCACTCGCAGCATCTAACTTTGGCGAGCGTTTCTCAATCCTGAGATCTTGATTCATGCCCGATCCAGACCGCGCGGACTGGGTTCCGTTTATCAACACCACCAACCAGGTCATTCCGGGCTATGCCCTGATGGCTGTTGACGATGTTGATGCGAACGGCAATTTGCTTGTCATTCAACCCAATGCCTATGGTCAACTCTGCATCGTCAACGATCAGGCAATTGTGACCCCGGGTTCCGGCGGTCAAGGAACCTTCGACCCCCGCGTTATCATCGCCTACGACCCATCCGGAAGCGGTCCCCCTAACCCCGGCGACATCTGGGGCTCAACCCCAAACTCGTGGTACGCGGTCTTTAACCCTGGAGGCGAAGCGGGCTTTCAAATCATCGGCGGTGCTGGTGCAGGAGCAGTCAACGCTGTCCGCGTTCCCGCCTCGCAAACCATCCCCGATTGCATTACGGGACCGATACCGAACGCCTTCACCGCGGGGATTTCGACGCAGGCGGCCCCGGTCGCCGGCACCGCCTACAGCCTTCCCAACCCACTGGGCTTCACTGAGAGCGGAACCTACTTGATGACTTGCTCGGTATATGTGGAGGTTGCTGCTGGATCGATCCCGAGCGCGGGCGCATTCCCAATCACCGTCTGGATGCAGGCAAACAATTCGGAGTTCCCAGGGCTCGCCTCACAAGCGATACCAGGGACTCAGACGACTTTTCAGCTCACTGATTTCACGCCAGAACCCGGCTTCAAAACGATGACCGGATTGGTAACGGTCTGCGCCAACAAAAGCCCAACCGTGGAAATCCGGTGGGCGATCAACACGGACTCAAGTGCTTATTCTGCCTCAACGATGCAGGTGGGTACAGCAACTGGCGGTGAGGGCGGCCTGGGTGCGGTCGTCATGCTCTCGGAGTTCTGTGACTGTAACACCAGCGGCGGCTCCGTCATCTTCCCTTCTGGATCGTCTCCTCCGCCTCCAAGCGGTGGCTCGTCCGGAGGCATACCTTCCGGGCATCTCAGTGGCGGCAGCGGAGGCGGATCGAGTGGCACCAGCGGTTCATCTGGAGGCGGAAGCGGAAGCGCGGGGGCTTGCTGCGAGCCACCCCCAACCAATCTATTCGCGACCTACAGCAACAAAGTCGGCCCATGCGCGGGTAGCTTTATTCCGCTTTTCCTCCCCAATTCAGGCGTTCAGCAGTGGACAGCAACCGATGCCCCGGTAACGGTCCAGTGCGTCAATGGGTTGTGGGGGTTGAGCGATACGCGATACGGACTCGGTTACACCGTTACTCAGGTGATGGCTCAGTGTGGACCGCCATTTATTGTGGTGCTGAACATCACCTACACGAGCGGACCATGCGTGGGAACGTCCTACACCATGACACTCGGCACGAATTGACATGTCGCGATATTGCCACCCCGAAGGCGATGGAGACCCAGGCTGCCGCATATGCCAGCAGTACGCGACTGACCCAGCGTTCCGCGCCACAATTGACGCGATCCCCAGGAGTCACGACGGTAGACCGCAGAGCCCAGCGATTACTCATTCGCAACAGGCAGAGTTCCGCATCCCCCTGAACTGCGTTCACGAAGGCAAGGTTGTTTCTGAGTGCGATTGCGGCAACGACAACTTGCACGTTCGCGAGTGCCTTCTTTACGGCCACTCCGTGCGCAAAGGTGGGAGGCAGGTTGCTGCCCGACTGTGCGCGACCTGCCACGAACATCAATGGGAACTCTTCCCGAACTATCCCGACCCACTTCCCACACATACCCGACCGACCGACTCCAAAGCTCATATCGCCGCGCTTCAGAAGATACTCGCCAATACGCCGAAGTACACGGGTGACGATGGCAGGCGCGGCATCATCTGGACGTGCCACAGCCCGCGGTTCTGGCCGATGCTGGTTGCCCACATTCGCGTTCTCCGGAAGCTTGGCTGCACCCTTCCCGTAGAGGTGTGGTGGCGTGGTTCAGCCGGACAACTCGACAGGCGGTACGTTGACGGGCTCAACATCGACTTTCACGACCGCGACGAGTACGCCTTGCGACTCAGAGACAGCCGCATTCCGTGCGGAATGCCCGACAAGGAAGCGTGGGAAAACAAGACCTACGCCGCGGTACACACCCGGTTGCGATACGCCTGGGTACTCGACTCCGATGCGCTCTTCGTCCGCAATCCTCAAGACATCATTCCCGACTGCCCTTTCGGTTACTGGATCGACTTGGATGGTTGGGAATTCGCTACGAACTGGGTGAATTTCGGTTTGCCTCAATCGTCGCAGATGATCCCGCAGGTTCAGGGCGGTCATCTCTGGTTCGATCGGCAACGGTCCTGGAGGTTCCTTACGCTCGTCCACTGGATGAATCAGCACCTCGACTACTTCTACCAGGGCAATGACAACGACCAGTCCTGTTTCAGGGTTGGCCTCGCGGCGAAGACGTGTCCCAATTACCGGATCTTCGATGACTTGAGCAAGCCAGGCGGCTGGGTGCAGAAAGCTCACGTGTGCCGTTACGATGACGAACCGCTCATAACCCACTACTGCCGTGGCAAGCTTGAGATGCCCGATTTGCACGTTTGCGACCAGGTTCCCGGGGACCGGGGGCGAAGGGAAGAGTTTGCAAGAGTAGTGTTGGAGAGTCAATTATGAACCACGTTTACATGATCGAATACACAGGGAAGTATGGCGAGTGCCACCTGGAATCCATTTGGGATGACGAAACAAAAGCACTCGTGGAAGCCAAGACGCTTTCGTTGGCTCAAGACGAATACGATGATGGAGCGTACCGGGTGTCAAAGGTGAAACTCAACTCGACCGAGAAGGCCGCAACTCACCCGGAGTATTTCGGCATTCGTGAAGTGATCGAGTGGTATCGGAATGGGGAAAGCACGTCGGCACGCAACAGTCGTGCGGAGTAACCCCGAGACCGCGCACCGTTCTAGCCAAGATTTGATCGGTGACAGATTGGTGTAGGCACCGATGTTACCGATTCAAGAGGTAGGCAAATCACCCATGCGGTCGCCGTCACACCTACCTCAATGCCCTAATCGCTGGTTAGCTTCACTTCCCCTCGCTCACCCTAATCTCCACTCACGGCAACCCTCAACTCCCGCTGATCTGCCGATCACCCATTCGTCTACGTGACTGCGCTGGGGTGATGAGCCCAGACCGAGATAAGTTCATCGCCGGTTGGTGTGGATTTCGTGATGGTGTAGACGGATTTCATGGGCTGTGTTCATGATGGCCCGTCCTGGGATGTGTTTGCGGGGCTGGGCGGGTTTGTGAAAGGATAACCAGGGGTTGTGGGAGTTGCACGAGAAAACGGGCTCGGTTCCGGGGCTTGCTCGTGGGGATCATCCGATTCGCGCAACAAGTACGCCAGAATCAGCCGGGCAGTATCGTCCGCAGGGTTCTCAAGAACGGTCGCGAGTAGGGCACGGAGATTAGGCACATCGATTGCTCCCAATTTTTCCCATTTCTGCGTAGCAAATCGCCTGACAGAAGGATCAGTATAAGTAAGGGCCACCATTTACAGCCCTGGAGTCTACATGCCCCGCCGGTTCTTGTACCGAATACTCACCGCAGTCACCCCGACTGGAGAGCACGTCCCTGATGACGAACTCCTCCGGCGCTTCGTCACTTACCGGGATTCCACGGCATTTGAACTCCTCGTCCAGAGGCACGCGGATGCCGTTTGGTCTGCATGTCGTCGGTTGCTCCGCTCGGAGGCCGATGCTGAGGATGCGTTCCAGGCTGCGTTCATGATCCTCGCTCGGAAAGCGGTGACCGTCCGAGGTGCGTGTGTCGGGGGATGGCTGCACCGAGTTGCAGTCCACGCCGCCCTCAAGCTCCGTGCGCGGGCCACTCGCATTGAAAGTACATCGGCGGACCAGCTTAATGATCTCGCTGCTTCACCGGCCAACGAGCCCGACACAGACATCGCCGCAGTCGTCCAGGAGGAGATTGCGCAGCTACCAGAGCGCTATCAGTTGCCGGTCGTGCTTTGCGAGTTGGAAGGCCGAACCTACGCTGAAGCCGCGCAGTTGTTGGGCTGTCCCATCGGCAGCGTCTCGGGCCGGCTCAGCCGCGCCCGCGCCCTCCTCCGGGACCGACTGACACGACGTGGACTTGCACCGGTCGTGACCCTGACGGCGGTGGTCGCTCCGGCGTCGTCGGTACACGCGGTGGCGTTGGCCGTCACTGGCCCGGTTGCCGCTTCCCCCGAGGTCTCCGCACTCGTTGAAGGAATCCTGTACTCAATGCGTTTCTCGAAGCAGAAGTTAGGCATCCTCGCCATAGCCATGCTCGGGTTGGCCGGGACCATCGTTGCCTTTACCCAAGGGTCCAGGCAGCCGTCCGACCAGATTCCAATTGTGGACAGGAATGAATTGGCCGGGAATGCGGGGTCAGTATCGAACGAACAAGACAGGCTACAAGCGATCAAGAGAGATGTCGCCACGGTCATCAAGGATGTCGAGAAGGTTCAGGAATACGAGTACATTATTGAGGGAGAGAAGAAAAAGGGAACGTGTTTGGTTCTCAGTCTTGAAATTGGCGATGGTGAGAAGATGGAGTTTGTCCGGATTACGAAGGGCAAGTTCACGATGGGTGCTCCGAAGAATCAGAAGTTTAGTTATACAAACACTATTTATGACGAACATCCACACGAGGTGGAGATCACGAATGATTTTTACATGGGCAAGTTCACAGTGACTCAGGGGCAGTACAAGGCGATTGTGGGGGAGAACCCAAGTGAGAACAAGGGCGACCTCTTGCCGGTGGAGAATGTAAGCTGGGAAAACGCTGCGAAGTATTGTGAGTTGTTATCGAAGAAGTTGAATCGGAGGGCCACTTTGCCGAGCGAGGCCCAATGGGAGTACGCCTGTCGTGCGGGAACGACGACGCTATATCACTATGGGTCGAGATCGAATGGCGAGTTGGCGAACAGCACTGGAACCATCCTGAATGAAAAGCATCCAGAGCGGATGACGGTGGAAGTGGGTACTTACCCGCCGAATCCGTGGGGGTTGCACGACATGCACGGGAATGTGTTTCAGTGGTGCGAGGATTGGTATGGTCCATACCAGAAGCTCGAAGGTACACCAGATCCAATACAATTGACAAAGTCTGTCAATTGTAAAGTGCTTCGTGGCGGTAGCTTTTACCCCTTCACGGGCGAGAGTGGCCGTTCGTCCAGCCGTTCCTGGATCAGACCCACTCAGCACAACGGCATGAATGGCTTCCGCGTCTGTCTCTCTCTCGAAAAATAACACTGTATTTCCGTTCGTATTTCTTCAATTTCTCATCTGAATTGTCTCCTGAGTCTTTCAATTTCAAGACACAAGGTTCGGATTTGATGATAGTTCGCGCAATTGTACGGACACGCTGCGCGCTGCGTCGCCTCACTCGGAGACTACCATGACCATTATTGTAATGTTATTGCTTTTTATTGCTCTGTTGTCCATACCATCACACAGTAATAATTGGCAGTCGTCCACTGTGAACAATACTGACTCAGCAGAGGAGCTTCTCGATTGGGCCGATGATCACGGTTTTCTGGAGCGACAGCTAGAAATTCTCTCCCCCTCGGAATTTGTGGTGAAGTGGCGCTGAGGATATGAACGAGTTCCACCAAACAGATTCGCGCTCGACAAGGGCAGAACTTCTTGGATCAAACTTCACCGGGCAGACTGATCCCCATCGCCCCTTGCAATAACTCCCTCAAAAAGGCTGATCGCACTGGAGAGGGTCATTGGCGGTTGTCCGCTCCGGGATTCGTCTGGCACAAACTATTCAGCTAGAACCCCTCGTGCCTTCCACGGATGATTGTCCACCGAAACCCTAGGCTTGCCCTGCACTTTGAAGTAACTGGTTTGTACTTCTGTCACCGTCAGGAATCGACTCGACTCCCCGACATCAAGAATCGGCACATTCGCAAACGGGATTGGGAACGTGATCTTTTTCTCTTCACCAGGAGAATGGTGTTTACATTGAGCTAGACCCGGAACTACTTTCGATTGCGCAGGCGTTCGCGAAGGATCGAGGAGAGGAGTTTGCCCACATGGTCGCGGAAGCCCTCCGCAGACACATGGCGTACCCAACCCCTGCGCGACCTGTTTCCCAGCAGATGCCGGTGTCGGAAGCCGAGACGAGCAAGCCGAAGCGAGGCGGGAAGGCAAAGAAGTGAACGCCTACTCGCGGGGTTTGGCTACACTTTCCACCACATCAGACAAACCAAGCTGTCAGGGAAAGCCCTCAGACTTTTCAACATCTCCTGACAGGCGGGCACTGGCAGCGACCTATCCTGTTGACTGGCGGAAGGGCGGATAATGAGAACCTCATGGGTTCGTCGTACTTGCCCTCTCTCAGCGAGGTGGATTCCCACCTCGTATAAATGCGTTCCGCAATTACTCCACTGCCGGTGGCATTGCCGCCTTGGTGGGGTGTTTACCGGAATCCGGTCTGTCGGCACGGAGCCGGCGACTGATCGTGTCGGCAACGGCACACGTTTCACTTAAAGGATGGTTATGACTACTCGCAGAATCGTCACGAGCTTCAAAGCAATGGCTCTTGCCGCAGCGGCACTGGTTTTTGGCACAGCGACAGCCGTTCCCGCGGATGATAAGGAAGCCAAGTCCCTCAACGGAACCTGGCAAGTGGTATCTCAGTGGACTGACGGGAAAGAGGATGCGATTCCCAAGGAAGGCGGCGATATGGTGACCCTCAACGACGGGAAGTACACCATCAAGGAAGGCGACAAAGACATTTGCAAGGGGACGTTCAAACTCAATTCCACGAAGACGCCGATGTCCATCGACAAAACGATGTCGGAAGGGGACGACAAGGGGAAAACCGCCCTTGGGATTTATAAACTGACCGGCGACGAGGTGAAGGTGTCATGGTCCCGCGCGGGTGAAACGGATCGGCCGGCCGGGTTCGATGCCAAGAGTCATCGAGTGACGACCCTCAAGCGGATTAAGAGCTGACCGGCCCCGACGGTCAGGGAGCATAAGACAGGTTTGTTTTGCGATTCTAGACGAGTAACTGAGTGAAGTCGTTCAAAGTTGTGGGCCGTGGGAAAGTCAATCTTCCCGCGGCCCACGCTGCGTTACCTCTGGCTGTCTTGCGTTAGCGTTCCTCTCTCCCATCAGAGCAGGAAGGCATTACTGAGGAATCTATCAGGCTCCGGAGTTATCGGTTCCGCAAATCACATCGCATGTTGCGAAGTGGTGCAAACAGGTTGAGCCTGCTCTGCTGATCGCGGTGAATTAGCAGGCTCGAAGTGTGTTCCTTGAGCAATTACACAACCGCCGGGGGATGGGCGCGTCTCGACTACGACTCAACAGCCAGCGATCTGGGTCTCAATGCCGAACTTCTGTGTGCCGACCGCGGTCTTCGAGGTGATTGGGCGACACCTCTACGATAAGCGGCCGGTCACTTTCATTTCCAGTCCCAGTCGGGACAGCCGGATTCAACACTTCACGGATCTAAACACGTCACCTTTTGAACTCTCTCCGTCCGATATTCCCAGGCGGTGATGTTTCTCACTTCCGCGTTTCACTAATCCCAAACGATCACAGCGAGTCTACCAGTGCCATCAGGTAGGTAGCCCGAGTGTTCCGTATATCTCCTGGTTGTCGGGGGCTCACCAGAAGGTCCAGAACGGGATTACACACATGCTTGAGTATTGCTTGCAGGCAATGCGAATGGTGATCTTGAAATAAAGACATGGTTGATGGTATGCGTCGGATCGTGGGCTGATGGAGGTTCCAGATGGATGAGCAACAGTCGTTGAACAATGCGTTACATCAGCAATTCACTACCCCCTGGCCACCAACCAGGCAGGACACTGTTTACGATTACGGGTTCACTGTCTGGCCAGATGAAATCAGTCCACGAATGCGAGAAAACGATTCCGTCCGTACACTTTTTCACCACATGTCGATGCGACAGGTAATGGAATTCACCGAGCGCCAATTCAATGACTTCCGAGAGGAACTTGCCAAGGTGGGGCTAACCCTTCGCGAGATAGAGCGAGTGCCCCACCTTGAGCCGATGGCTGTTGCTTAGGCTCGAATTGACCGAATGCTGAGCCCGGAGTTCGGTCCCGCCGGTACGCCAAGTACCGTGTCGAGGGCTATGTTTTGCCGAAGATCTGCGAGTAATTGTGTGGCTCTTACACGGGTTCCAATAAGTCTCTCCGATTCGGGACGAGGATTGGAGACTTCCTTAGCTCGATACACTTCAAGTTCACTGTCGGTTGTCGCAGAAAGTGCCGCAACACATAGACCTCGAATGTAAAAGCGATTAAACTCTCCCTCTGCGAGAGTTTCGGAAGCATTACGGGAAACCTTTCTCATAAACGTTCCGTTCTTGGTGCGATACTCTTCCATTTCGTTCAACCTGCCGTGTTGAGCGAGTTGCTGCGAGAGCCACGAGTCGTCGTGTTCGCTTGCGGCTTCCTTCAGCAGATCGGGATAATCTCGAACTCCTCGCGGGCTTAAACGGCCAGAAATGTAAAGTATATTGCGTTCTTTATCTGCCTGGATTTCTGTGAGCATTGCAGCACGAATGCCGGGGGCATTCAGATCTTCCAGCCTTAACATGGTAACTTCCTCTTCAACACCGCGGCCACGATCTTCCTTAAATGGAGGAAATGCGCGCTAGTCCCACGGTTTTGTTGGATGGGTTTCATCCTGCTTAGAGAGAGCAGGATGACTCAAAGAAAACGATCCAGTTTCATGACAGGCTACGCGAGCTAAAAACTCTGTAGCCGGTTTCTTTATCGTTCATGATGAGTCAAGTAGATGTCCTTTGCCTTTTGCGAGATTCGCACGGGTTGTTTTGAGAACACATCTCCCCTTGAACACTACAGGCGACCTGGAGCGGTGGTGGCGGCTCGTTCGGAATGTTTGCAAGCAAGCCATTCTTATTTGCCGAGTCAAGATTTCCGGCTAGCCTTTCGCTCGCTTCTACGACTACCCTGACAGAGTTCAGTACGACCTCACGAAAGAACTTTTCTGTCCCATTCGCCATTGATTCATCATCTCCTGCAAGATTAACCAAACGGTTGAGCAGTCGCCCCATTGCGAAAACGTGTTGCTTCACCTGTTCAACGATCGTCACATCCCTCTTGGAAAGTAAAAATCCGAGATCAAGTCCCAGTGCCTTGGCATATTCCCGGAAGTCACCAATGCGTAAGTCGTCGTCATCACCATTCTCAAGTTTTGAAATGCGGCCTTGTGAGCACCCCATTTTTTTTGCCATATCCGCTTGGGAGAGTTCGAGAAGGGCTCGCTGCGCCATTAGGTGGTCAATTAAACACCTCTGCCGCATCTCTCTTATGCTTCGTTCAGCCGACACTTCGTCGCGCGAGAGATCCCGGATCATCTCCGCGGTATTCTTGTACTGCCCCTTCTTTACGGGTGTGATCGGAACGACTCTCTCCTTTTGATTCTGATCCATTGGATTGCTCCTTCTTGTCAAATCCTGATACAAGTTCATAACAGATTTGAATATCTGCCTTTTGAGTATTCTTATCCCCAACCGTCAACAACCACAGAACGGAATTCTCCGTGTCCGGGTATATGTATAAGCGCGTCTGGGCGAGGTTCCTTCCCTTCCCTTTCTGATCAAGGGACACAACGCCCCTTTTGTATTTTGAGTGAACGAACCCGAACTTGATCTGAAGGGGCTTGCCACCTGCGTTGAGCGCCGCGAAGTAAGTGTTCAGGTTTCGTTCGACTGCCGAGAGTTCATTTGAATGATTCTTCTCAAAATATCGACGGCGGCGAACGAATTCTTCCGACGTCTGCTGTGTCCATACCATCTTATACCTCTCCGGAATAAATTATCCATCCCATCCCGGTCAATAATCGGATATTATTCCATATCGTGATAAGCTGCAACATTACTTTGGAGATTTGGCTTTTTTTGTGTCTCACATGTCACAGCGAAGCGATCGCAGTCCCTCCCGCCTTTTGCGATGCACATCCCCATCACAGGCAAACCCTTCCGTTGTAATGCCAAGTTGAAATTTCACGAACCACACAACAGGTAACCCCACATGAACCGCCGAAGCTTCTTCCGTTCCGCTCTCGCGTTTCTCGGCATCACCTTTACCGCTCGGGTCGCCGCAGCGAAGCCACAGAACCTGGGGTGTCCGTGGTGCGACACGATCAGCCCGCACCTTCCGAAACGGGTTCATGGGAATGCCACTGAATTCCGCTGCCAGCGGTGCAAGAAAGGACACACCCGCAAGGCTGGTGAAGATGGTGCCTTCGTGTTCTTCCCCGCGGATATCGAACGGATGTTCGACCACGAAGGAACGATTATCCCGCTTGGGGGTGTTTGGTAGTAGATGCAAGGTGGGCGAGTCAGCGATAAGCAACAGGCACCCATTCAGGTTGACGACGATGGCAGCCTCAAGCGATGACCGAGATGGAGAGCGAACCCCCTGAACCACCGAAGCCGAATCCTTCGTCCGGGACTCCAGGCGGACCAAAGGCAAAAAAGTCGGATAAGGTCACTGTTGCCCAGCGAGTTGAAGAGGTTTTGCAGCTTCGCCTCAAGGGTTTACAGTTCCACCAGATAGTGCAGTATGGTGCCGAAAAAGGGTGGGGTGTTAATGAGAGACAGATACGAAAGTATATCCACAAGTCTGATGAGCTATTGGTCGAACGCCTGGACAAGAAACGCAAGCCGGTGATTGCCCGGCACATCGCTCAGCGACAGGCCTTGTTTGCTCGTGCCGTCGAGATCTCCACCAGTGCCACGGATTGTCGCGCAGCCCTGGCGATCCTCGACAGTGAAGCCAAACTCCGTGGCCTCTTCCCGGACACGAAGGAAGTCAAGGATCTCGTGAAGCTGGCTCAGTCGCTCGGAATGAAGGTCGAGGAACTGGAACGGCGGTTAGCGAATGCTGCTCGAACGGCTGAAAGCGAAACTCAACCACCTGGGTCGCCGCCTTCAGGGGTTGGACCAGATAGCCCCGGGCCGACCGGAGGACCGTCTGGCAGCCTACTGGGATGATCCCACGCTCATCATGCGGGATGCGGGCTTTATCCCCGATCCGTGGCAAGCCAACCTCCTGCAATCGAATGACCCAAGAACGCTCATCTGTGCTGCCCGGCAGGTCGGGAAGTCCAGGGCAGTTTCGTTCCTGGCTTTACACACGATCCTTACAAAGCCCAGATCCACAGTCATCATCGTCGCCCCGGTCGCCGAACAGTCGAACGAGTTGCTGGGGAAGGTCATCGAATCCTACCATGCGATTGATGACCCCATTCCCGTGAAGCGCGAGGCGGTAACTCGGCTGGAGTTGATGAATGGGTCGCGGGTCATTGCGTTACCTGGACTCGAAAGGCGGATGCGGTCTTACACGGCATCGCTCTTACTGATTGATGAGGCAGCTCGCGTTCCCGATGCCGTGATGAATGCCGCCAGTCCGACGATGGCGGTTAGCCGGGGCAGGATGATTGCTCTCTCGACCGCTTTCGCCAAGAGTGGTTGGTTCTACAAGGAATGGGTCGAGGGCGATTGCAAACAACTGTCGATCACAGCCCGGGACTGCCCCCGCATCCCCGCCGACTTCCTCCGGAGTGAACGCCGGAAGCTCGGGCAGCGGTGGTTCGACATGGAGTACATGAACATCTTCGGGGACGATATGGCCGCGGTGTTCTCGACTGAAGACATCAAGGCCGCAGTGAGCTACGAGGTGAAACCGCTGTTCCCCATTCGCAAAGAGAACCACGACGATTCGGCTAAGTCGCCTGTAACCGATCCCGCTATCCGACCCCTGTTTGGACGATGAGGAGCGACATGAAGGGCATCATCACCGGTCTCGACCTCGGACAGTCGCAGGATTACTCCGCACTGGTCATGATCGAGCAGTCCGCCATTGCTAACCCAGATCCAGAGTATCCCAAAGAAAAGGTCAACCGCTTCGACGTTCGGCATATCCACCGGTGGGAACTCGGCACGCGCTACCCGAAAATCATCGCCGATCTCAAGGAGATGTTCGGCCAATCGAGTGAACTCCAGGGTAGCACCATCATTGTGGATGCTACAGGAGTTGGATCCGGTGTGGTCGATATGGTCCGCAATGCCCACCTCAACGCCAACATGAAGGCGTTCACCATCACGCACGGATTCCTTCCAGGTGAGGAGACAGTTCCCAAGAAGGATCTTGTCGCGGCAGTGCTGACCGCGCTCCAAACAGAGCGGTTGAAATTCGCCGGGGAACTGGAACTGCGTGAGATTTTGGAGAAGGAACTGGAGATGTTCCGGATGGAGGTAGCGTCCGACAAGAATGAGACGTTTGCCGCATGGCGGGAACGCGATCACGATGACCTCGTGTTGTCGCTGGCGCTGGCTGTTTGGTACGGGGAAAAGAACGGTTTCAGTGGCGAGCCTTATCCCAGGCCAACCATGACAATCCACGAAGAGATCGAGATGCTCCATGAGAATCGCATGAGGGAGCTTCGCCAGAAGAGGTTTCGCGGCCCTAGGGCTTGGTAGGCCCCACCACCACTCGCAACGTGGTTTTCATTAGGAACCGCACCTCCCGTTGAGAAGACACCATCACCATTAGGAACGCAGAACGTGCCTACTTTCATCTCCGGTCTCGACCTTGGGCAGCAACAGGAGTTTTCGGCTCTGGTGACTCTCGAACATCATCAGATCCCCGACTCCGAACGGAAGGGTGTAACCCTGAACCGGTTTGACGTGAGGCATATCCATCGCTGGGAACTGAGAACCTCTTACCCCAACATCATTGAAGACCTGAAGAAGTGGTACACCTCAACGGTTCTCAGTAACTCAAAATTGATCGTTGACGGAACAGGAGTTGGTCAGGGAGTTGTGGACATGCTTCGGGATGCGGATATCCCGGCCGGTCTGGAGTCGTTCACCATCACCGCGGGTTTTCGTACTGGCGAGGGTACCGTTCCCAAGATAGACCTTGTGGGCGTGGTACAGGCCGCCCTTCAGACCAAGCGACTCCTGTTCGCGGGTGAACTCGAATTGCGCCCACTGCTCGAAAGGGAACTCGAAACATTTCGCACCAAGGTTACACCCGACCGGAATGAAACCTTCGCGTCCTGGCGCGAGAAGGACCACGACGACCTTGTGTTAGCTCTCGCCTTGGCGGTTTGGTGGGGAGAAAAGAACGGTGGAGGTTTCTACACACCGCATCAAGGACCGTTGCCGCGGCCCGATGCACCGATGCCATCGTGGGAACAGTTGCGGGGTAATAAGCCGTGGGGATGAGTAAGACCTGATAACGTCTGATTCTCGAGGAGTATGAACATGCCAAACTTCGTCGCGGGGCTCGATCTCGGGCACACTGCCGATTATTCCGCACTCGTGGTTCTGGAACGATCCACGATACCCGACCCCGAGCGAGCGGGTTGCTTTCTCAATCGCTTCGACGTTCGCCATATTCACCGCTGGCAGTTGGGGACGAACTACCCCCAAGTCGTGGAGGAACTCAAGGAGTGGTACAGCACACCCATGCTTCGGGGGACCACTCTGATACTCGATGCCACTGGCGTTGGGAAAGCAGTCGCGGACTTCGTGAAGAAGTCCGGCATTATGGCCAGCGTGCGGCCCTTCACCATCACCGCAGGCTTCAAGGAAGGTGATGGGACAGTTCCCAAGAAAGACCTGGTTGCCGCGGTGTTAACCGCGCTCCAGACGAAACGGTTGTGGTTCGCTGGCGAACTTGAACTACGCCCCGTGTTGGAGAAGGAACTCGAAACCTTCCGGGTGAAGGTTACCCCGGACCGAAACGAGACCTTTGCCGCATGGAGAGAGAAAGACCACGACGATTTGGTTTTGGCGTTGGCCCTGGCGGTGTGGTACGGCGAGAAGGGGCGCGGCATGTTGAACGAACCCCAGCCAGAAACCGGAGGCCGCCCTGATCGCGATGGGTTGCCCCGGGATACGTTCGGGCCACCGATGCCAAGGGATATATTCGACTGAACGAAGAGGGCGAACTGACTCCGGTTTGTTGTCCCAAATGACACGTTCTATCACATCCCCAGAAGAAGCTGCCCATCTCTGCCCACAGACCACAGACGGAGGAGAGCGTTTGAGTGTCGTGGCGAAATCCGGGGAGACGTTCGAGGAACTACTCCAGCAGTGGAACCGGTGGATAAGGGTATTGTCGAATCGGATGGCCAGACGTCTCGACCTTGAGCGCGATGACGTTTACCAGGATCTCGCCTTTGCTCTGTTCAAGGCATTCCCGCGGTTCAATAGCGGGTTGGGTTCGTTCGGGAACTTCGCGAATTGGGTAGCCCGTGGTGTGTTCACCCGGCTGCTCAAACAGATAAGGAACTCGCCGCGCACAGTGGACGGTACTTTTGTCGACACTGAGGGTTTGGCGGCCAGTCTTGTGGATGTTCTGGGGGATCCCGATGCGGCATCACCCGATGATGACGCGGGCAGGAGAGAACTGATTCAACTCGTTCGGCGGGAAGTGCGACGGTTGCCCTTTCGGTGTCGCGAGTCCATCCGAGTTCACTTCGGGCTCGACGGTCGGGAACGAGTCGGCCGGATGGACCTGGAAGGGCTGAGGTGTGGGATTATACTTCTGCGGAATCGAATTCGCATCCGACCGGAGAAAGTCACTTAAAGCCACTCCTGCGGTCGCTGGGTGGCCTATTCCCTTCCCCGTGGCACCCAAACCAACTCCACTCCCTCATTCCCATCCTCGATGAACCTGGGCGACAGATTTGACCGCTTGGCGAACTCCATAGCGTTCACGCCGAACGCTTCGTGAAGATTGCCCGGGAACTGCCCCTCATCGTTCGGGGCGAAGTATCTGGTGTAGTCTTCAACGTCGGCGGAACTGAGGCCTTGTTCCCGAGGGTCGATGTGTTCTGCCGAAAAGGTCTGCGTCTTCGCCCTCGATTGCTTTTGCAGCTCAAGGAGTCGCAGCGTTCGGCGGATACCTTCGTCAATACCCGCTTGATAAACCTTCTTGGCGTAAAGTTTGCGTTGCTCGCGCGTGAGGGTAAGGTTCATGGGTGCATCTCGTTGGTATCGGGTAAACCATACTTCAAGCATTTCGGTGGACGAAAACTTTCGTTCCTGTTTCTGAAGCCGGATCGGGCGTCGGCGGATTGGGTGGGCGATGTGAAAAGACATTTCTAATGTTCATGACCCCTGCGGGTGGAGCGCTTGGTGTAGTGCCCATCAATTCCTTGAAGAGTTCGATAGCGAGGGTATCCCAACCGCGCTCAGTCCTATCTATTGCCATGTCCAGAACCGCCAGCTCAGCGCTCAAGGGCGCGATGTGTTCCGTGACTGCATTTTGGAGTATCTCGGCAACCTTGGCACACGCTTGGTTTACACGTTCGCGTGCCAATTTCCTTTTTCCTCGAAGAGCGTCCAGTTGGGGAAGCACGATAGAGACCGGAACACCTATGATCGAATTCGCAGCCGTAGGCCAATGCTTGGGTAGCAGGGGGAGGAGTTCGGCCAGATCCGCCTCAGCCGCAAGTTTCTCTTGTTCCGCGGCGGCCAGCTCGGTCGTGATGTTACGCATTTTGTCTGCCAGCCCTTCCTCCAGATTGTCCTCAAGAAGCCTCTTTGCTGCCTTCACCCGGCTGAATGTCCTGTTTGCCTGGTCAACCTTGACCTGTGCTGCCTTGATTTGATCTGCCAGAATCGAATACCTCTTGTAACCCGGTGTGTCCCGCATCGCTGAGAGGATTTCGTCTCGCAGGGAAGGAAGGCCAATCTCGTTTGCCTTGTCACGCAACCCTAATGGATGCGGTATTGCGGGAGGGCCGACAGTTAACGAGTGATAACCGGGGCCGTCGGAGGAGAGTGTGATTTTGTTGGTCATCGTCATGGTGAAAATCCTTAATGGTCAACGGTGAGAAAAAGTAAAGGACATTGCGGGGCGAACGGGTAGCCAGTTGGAGAGATCGAGCCTCAGTCGGTGGCCGTCCGTGGGTCGCAAGGTGAAGGTGAGCGAAGCCACGCTCGTTCCGGTTCATCTTCCGTGGGCGAACCGTGTTTCCACACCTCGACCCACTCAATCTGTCCGCCGATCTCGCGCTTCCACACTTCCGGTTTGTCTATCCCCGCGACTGCATCCGCTTCGCTCTCGTCATAACCCACGAACTCGAACCCCTCAATCGAAAGCGTTTCGTGCATGTCGTCCAGCGTGCGAAGAACCACATCGAGCAACTCATCTATGGGGATGGTGCGCCGTTGCTCCATCGGTAGCGCAAGGAACTGTGCTTCGGTCATTGGAAAATCTCCTGGAGTAAGGTCACTCGGTTCATCCGCACGCAGCGGACTTCCTGTACGCTCCTACGGGTCGTTCCTCTTCATCCAGGACCAGCAGAACGAAGCCCACATCGTAGGCTTCCTGCAAAACGCCATCCCACTGCCCCACGCTCATCGTGGCGTAACACACTCCTGGTCGAAGCGGGAGAACCTCGGAGAGCGGAACTGGGTTCAGGTGTTGCGTAGCGCTTTTCATAGTTTCAGATGTCCATGTCTTCGGATTCCCAGACGATCTCCCATCGCGACTCAAGGGGGAGATAATTCCGCGCTCGAACTAAACCCGTCCGCATGGCGAACTCCTTGACCGACAGCTTGAAGAACGTGTGCAGGTCGCCGGGGTAGAAACCCTCCCTGTCCGCTTCAAAGTGCCTTGCGTACTTCGGGGCTTCCGAAGGCGGGAAGCTCGGCTTTGCTCGCTTATTCAGTTCAGAGAGGGTCTTCCCTTTGGGGGAAAGTTCGAGGCGTTCCCGGTCCTTGGCAATGAGAGCCTTTAATGCCTCCTCGACGATCAACCGAGCAGCAGTTTTGAACTCCCATTCAGTCATGGCTGGGTGCCTTCATCTTGGTAGAGTGTCCCGTTTGTCCCGTTTAAGAAAAACAAATACATATAACCGGGACACTCAAGACTGTTGTATTTCAAGGTGTTATTCGTTGTTTGTCCCGGTTGTCCCGTTTGTCCCGGTGTGGAGATCTCGGTACTCACCCGATACGCATTCGCGTTCTGATTCCCGGTCGGACGTAACGACGTTCCCGAGTCGAGCGATCTCGACAGGTACGTCGGCTGGATGAATGTTCCTGCGGAACTGCCGGAACACTTCACAGGTATCACGATCAAAAGCCATCAGGTCTTCCAGGTCGAGGTTGCGTTTTGTGACCATTGGTGACTCCAAAAAAGCCCCTGTTACCCTAGTTGTATGTAAGAAAGAGCATTCATATATATATAACAGGGGCACGTTTCTCTCTTGTGCGTTGCGAATTACCCCTGTTACCCCTGTTACCCCTGTTGCTGATACACCCACACTCTGTGGCTGTGCAATCCGAACGACGAAGAGTAATTAGGACACTCTCATGACATCGCCGCTCGCGCTTCCGCGCTCCCCCACTCTCTCTCTTCACCCGGAGAGCAGGGGTAACAGGGGTATCAGGGTAAAAACTCGATTTCCTAAGGAATTTTGTCACGTTTTCTGGCCCCGGTTGGCAAAAACACGGAACAAAACAGGGGTAAACGCAGGGGCAAAATGGCTCATGGGATCGAACTCTCGTGTTCGTCTATTTCTCCAAGTATTGTTTGAGTGTTGAACACCATAACCGGCCGCTTTGTTCCTTCAATGACGATGCGATTAGTTGTTTTCTCATCTTCCGTCCGCAGAATCACCTTCTCTTCCTTGAGCCTTGTCCACAGAGTTTGGGGGCTTATGGATAGCGTCCAAGATTGCTCATTCGCTAGTTCGTTTACTTTCGCAAAAGTGATGTTCTGATCGAGATAAATCTCTTTGTCCCGTATCCACCCGATCTTTTCCCCTCGCGGCTCATATGAAGTTGCAAACAGTCTCCAGCCGATGCACTCCAGATTTTGGATGTTGGGTCGTTGGCCTTTTCGGTCAGCGAGGTATCCCCGCCCGGAACTGAGAATTGAGGCGACCATTTCGGGAAACTTTTTGACTGGATCTACCTGACTATGGTAATCATCTTGCTTCCTGCCGATCATCTGGAAAGCCAATTCGCCTTGAGCCCGTAACTCAGCGATTTTTGCGGATGAGATGGCTTGTATGTCCTCTGCGAAGTCGAGGAGGTATTTGAGTCCCAATAACAAATTGGCCACTAGATCGGGGGTGCGCGCGTTGGGATACTTTCCCAGGTATTCATCTCGTGACTTTGCTCTCTGTGATTCTAAACCGGATTTTATTTCGCCATAGTTTGGGGCTAACCAGGAGAGGAATCCGGACATGGATGCAGCGTACAGGCCGTTTGCTGCGTCCTGTTGGCAGGATGTGAGACGAACCCCCTTTACATCACCTTTCTGTATCCCAACAATGCACAGTCGCGATTGGATGGACGGGATGGTGGGGACGTCTTCCCCGGTAGCAAATATCAACCCTCGTGGTGGCTTTTCGAGTCGAAGACTACCGTTTCGATCAAGTCGTTGACGACCGGAATTATTTCCCGCAGCGCGAAGGACACGACTGGCAGAGCGCTTTTGCTGCTCTGAATCAAGACGTGTCGATGTGGGCGCGAAATCGTCGATGACTAGGAGAGCGTCTTTGATGGTGAATGCCAGGGCTTCGAGTGCGTTCTCCGTTGATGACCAGTTGGCGGGCAATTCAAGCCGCTTCATCTTTGCGCCGAAGTGTTGTTGTGCTAAGGCCGCCAGTTCCGATTTCTGTGTTGATCGAGGACCAGTTAGCCAAAATGAGGAATCGGTACCGCCAAGCGCGGAGCGGTAGGTAGTTGCAAGAAGCGGAAAAGCGATGGTCGGACAAACCAACCCATTCAATATTCCCAATGATGCCTGAACTGCTCTTTTAAGTTCATCACCGCAGGGCGGATCAGGCAGACAATACTTCGCGGCATTCCCGTGAAGAAACGTCCTAATTATTGGGTTGGTGTCACTCTCGGCCGGTCCTGAAACCGCACCTCCCGTATGGAGATAATGCCATTTTCCTTCGATCTCCACCCAGCCGGTGTGAGCATAAACAGTGGTCATTGGGAGGACTTTGCAACTCATCTCCTGAATTGCACAGCGCAGATGGTTCTTTGCGTTTTTCGCAGCCGAGATGATGAATCTCGCCCCCATCCGACTGATAACCCAATCGAGAGATTCAAACTGATCGACTGGGACATCAACCACAAAAGAATAGCTGCCCTGGGTCGCCTCGATTTTGTATTCCCGGGTTTGCACTACTCCATCATCGGTGACCGTCTCTCCGATAATCTTGGCTGTGAAGTTTGCGAGCTTTAGGTATGGGGTAACGGTTCTGGTGTTTGTGGTCTCGTCTTTTTGAGAATTGCAAAGCCACGTCTGACCATAAACGCTTGCGTAAAGGCTTTCGGTCAAGTTCTGGATGGCCGATTCTTCTCTCTGCGTGGTCTTGTTTGGCTTCGGCGGCGGTGGATCTCCCTCCTCCCCTGGTGATTCAGATTCGGTCTCTGAGTCACCTCCTTCCGCTGTTGAGGGGGTCGGGTTGGGTTTTGTTTTGTCTCCTGCCTCCGTCGCGTCCTCTGGATCGTTTCCGATAACCAAGCGCACCGTTGGGTTGTAGGTTTCTTTCTGCTCCTCGATTGCCTTTGAGATCGTTAGTTTTCCGTAAGTAGTCTCGCCGCGGTTCTCATCCCATTTTGGCCGCATCAGCCGCGACTGGCGGAACGCTGTATCCATCCGTCCAGAATCCTTTCCGAGCCAGAACGCCAGCATCATGCACAGAGCCATATCAGCACGCGAATCATCACCACCGTGGTCTGAGGTGTCGCCATTATAAAGCCGAGAAAAATACGTCCCGTTCGCAGACCTCTTCGCCCGCTCGATCAGAGCGTTGTCGTCTTCGCCGGGAGCGACTGTCTGCGAGTTGACCGTCGTTTTCTTGGCCTTGTCCTTTTTAGGCTTGCCATACTTGATGGCAGTTTCATTGATAGCTGTCTGTATATCGGAGATTGGGTAATCCGTTGCTACCAGGCCCGTCACTGTGAAGAATCGGCCCTTGGAGTACGCTTCGATCTCGCTTCCATGCGTGAACGGCCTTCGGTTCCATCCCTTCGGCCACTGTCCACGACCAAACAACTTCACACCAGTCCCTGACGGGGATGCTTCGTTATAGGTGGCGAATCGCTCGATCAGAGTGATTGCCTCCGCCTTAAGATCACCCGTTACTGCATTGCGAACATTGTCGAGGTCGATTCCGGCGAACCCATCAGCGGGATCGAAGACAAAGCCTATCCCATCGAATCCGCCGGCTTTGTATGCGGACACTGCTTCATCGAACGTCAGCCAAGTATCTGGGTTTGTTGTTGACGCCTTCTTGCCATTCGGTTTGTAAGGGATCTTGTCCCATTTGCCGTCTCCCTTCCCGTTGGGCTTCCAGACGAATTTCCAGACCACCCATGCGCGAACGGATTTCAGGTCGCTAGGAATGGAGGTCAGATTCGGAGAAGGAGTTTCAGGCTTTGTCTTGCAATCTGAGTAGAAAGCTGTTTTGCCGTGTTTCGGATCAGGGGAAGCATTCATTCGCTACCCCTTTCCGTACCGCATCTATTCTCATGCTGCCCTATCTTGTTCGCTTCGGCAACCGCCGCCGGACTCCGCGAGACGAATTTGATCCAGGCACCGCAGATAGTACACGAAGCCCGAATGTGTCTCTTCCCGCCTTGGCAGTCTTGCCATTGCAGTTTGGGAGCGTCGAGAATGCCACACTGACGACACTTCAGAGGTTTCAATGGTGGAGGTTCATTTGTCTCAAGTAGTTTCGCAAGGCCCAACAAAATCCTCTTCAGTTCTGCTCCCGAAAACGCATAGAGAATCTGCGAAGTCATCCTCGGGACAAGACCGAATTCGAGTTCGGGATTGGCAAGGATTGAGTGAATATCTGCGAGAGCCTGCTCCCTCTCGGGGACGCTTTGAGGTGGGGATTCGATCCACGGTAGCGGGTCGAACGTCGATTTTTCTGCTTTGGAAGTGCCAACAACTGCTGGCGTGGATGCTCCGCCAGCAGGTCCGGTCTTTTGAGTTGTCCTGTCATTGACGACAGGCAGCCGTGCGTGTAACATCACCTCGTCCTGTCTGTGGTCCGCTCTTTCCGCGTCGCTGTTTTGCTCACGCCTCCAGCTTGCAACTGGAGGTTTTTTTTCAAACCGCTACCATCTCCGGCGTTGTCCCCTTCGTTTTCCGACTATCAAACGCAGCAATAATCTGGTCAGCTTCCGCAGCGTTGTAAGCTCGCGTTGCGCCAAGCTTGACACCTAACGCAGCCAGTATTGGATCTCGTCGGATCAGGGAACGAAGTACGTCCAATGGCCGACTCCTCTCGAGCGCGATCGTCGGTAATGTTTTCAGTTGGTCGGTCATGGGATGTCTCACGGTCAGAGATTGCAGGTTCGCACTGATACATCGTTACAACACTGGTTGCCTGTGCTGTCGCGAGCCGTTTCACTTTCCGGCGAAGATGGTATCGAGTTCCGCCGATGCCTTCTCCGCGGCACGGTTGCGTTGGGCGGGAGTGGCTTGAGTTCCGCTTGGCTGGAGGTCGCCTGGTGGGTTTTGTTGAGCCTGGACGAACCGGAGAAGAGCTTGTCGGCTCGTGGCAAGGCGACCGTTGAGACGGAAGCTTTCGAGCTTCAACACACGTCCACCGGTCAGCTTTATGCCTCGCATTGCCCAACGTGTGACCGTTGAGGAGTGGGTCGGCTTCCCGTCGCGAAAGGAACCAAAGATATTCGCGGCGCATCGCATCCCGATCGGGCCTTCGGACATCAGGCGGGCGACCAGGTCATCGGTGGGGATCGATTGGAGGTACTCAATGTGCTTGTCGAGGGTGGTTTCGTTCTCGGAAATAGTTGCGGCCATTAATGGCACTCCTTTGGGGATGCTCCATTAATGGCCGATTGCCGACGCTCGTTCCACCCGAGTAAATAACGGAAAACTATCGACTAATTGTTTTTGTCTAAATATTCTGACGGTTTATTAACGGATAATTGACGTTTTTTATCTTGAGATGCTCCTCGTTGGATTCTTGACCATTTGATTCCTCTGCCACGAACACAGTGGAACCTGATCGGCGAGTTGCCAAGAGTGTCATTCAACTGATAGATGGTGTCATTTGTGACGCCAGTGCCATTCAATCTGAACCCAATTTCCTCTTGCCAATCTGCTTCTTGAAATGCCTGAAGAATCGCCCATTGTTTGTTGGCAGGTCTGCCGGGGCCATCCTCGTAGGTGTGGATTTTTTTGCCACCATACTCCAGGGTAAGAGTGTGATTGTTCCAATTTGGTTTGTGCTGTGCCCCTGAGTTATCGAGGCTATCTCTTAACGGTTTTTCTTTTGGGTTGGCGAGCCAAATCGAGTCGATCGCGGCATCTCGTTCTGCCTCGGATTTGTTTCTCCAATTCTTCAAAAGATCAGAACTATTCTGAACACGCGAGTTGAGTGTAGACCAAGACCGCTGCCAGCCCATTGAACTGCGCAAGCGGCGATTAATCTCCGCTGTCAGGTTGCACATGTCCTCCGTGGGCGGCTGTCGCCGAGACATCGCGGCAATTTCACAGCGGAGAAGTGGACTGAATGACTTCAAATCGAGTGGATTGTATTTTAAATCCAAAAATCGGCATAGCGTTCCAAGATATCTAGATCTAGGGTTATGCTCAATTGAGTAAAGCAGTCCATCAAAACTATAGGCAAGAGTCTCGACTACACTAGTGTACTTTGGATTTAACGCTGAAGGGTGATCCGCTATCCACCAGCCCTCCAGTTTTCTGAAGATCTTGCAGAGTTTGCCTTGGTCTTCTTCAACCTTTTCCAAGCAAGAGATGAATGCCTCAAAGGGCTCTAAGTTTTTCCACCTCGGAGGCAAATCGGGTTCCTTATCGTCATTCGGCGGCGAGTAATGACTTAAAATGAGGTTTCGGTATTTGGTCATCTCGCACGCACGATATGCTTGGTTTAAAATGGAATTCTGATATGAGCCAAGGAGAAAAGATTGATCGTTCTCTCGTCCGTCATCTCTAAGAATTGTTTCAATTTTTGGCAAGAAGTCTTCAAAACCCATCTCATCGTTCTTTAAGGAATCTAATCTTTCCAGAACTGTTTCGGGTACCCTTCCCTCTTGACGTATGGCGGCAACAACTTGATCCGTGATTTTGAGTAGCCTCGGTTTGCCATTGTCTAAAGCTAAGTCGATTTCGTGACAAAAATCTCTCCAAGAGAACTCATGGTTTTTCAATGGGTTGTGCTTTTCGGCTTGGTTCAAAATGAGGCGTTGGAATCGTTTCTTTTCGGTTGCGTTGAGAAGCTTCTTAATTTCCGCCTCGAAGTCATCCCGCGAGAACTCCATATATTTCAAGGGATTAAGTTTAACCAGCACAGATTCGGGTACTTTCTCATTCTCCAAATCAACAAACATCCGCTGCGTTAGCTGAATCCTTACCAGTCTTCCTAATACAGCATCGGGTATGTTATCGCTCCGGAAAGCGGCAAGCATCTCGTCTGTGATATTGTAATGTTTGCGTGTTTCTTC
>Ga0206850_10008_pt1 | contig 59343 bp, 58 predicted proteins | sample Alteio_BWOrgCont_16_FD_152885 | JGI IMG/M metagenome (GOLD analysis project Ga0206850, IMG submission 152885) | Enriched cells from forest soil in Barre Woods Harvard Forest LTER site, Petersham, Massachusetts, United States -... | ecosystem: Environmental > Terrestrial > Soil > Temperate forest >...
TGGTACACGGACAGTTAATTGTAATGCACTATATATTACTGGAAACACGCCGCAAATAGTGCAAGAAGCCATGAAAAGGCTTATTTCAAACGGAGAAGCACTTACTGACGAATCAGATCCTCCACATTTGATTGCCGGCAATACCACAATCATGCTCCTACCTCGTAATGCTCAAACGGGCAATGGCGCATTTTCTACCGCATTCACCTCGAAGATCGTTAGAATATTAACCGGCTGAGCTACTTGTAAAACTTTTATAGCTGTTCTTTTAGTTTGGCGATGATTAGGGCTAGAGCAACTTGGTTTTGTCCGCCCTCGGGAATGATCACATCAGCATATTTCTTGCTTGGCTCAACGAACTCATCATGCATCGCCTTTACAGTGGTTAAGTATTGGTTTTTTACACTGTTAAAGTCGCGTGAGCGTTCCGTCATATCCCGCTCGATTCTGCGAAGCACTCGAGTATCGCTATCTGTATCGACAAAAATCTTTATGTCACAAAGATCTCTGATTTCAGGGACTGCAAACAAAAGAATCCCCTCAAGGATAATCAGGTCTGTAGGCTCAATCCGTTTTGTCTCTTTTTCCCTTCCATGAATGTGAAAATTATAGATAGGCTGATTAATCGCCTGATTATTTTTCAAATTGATTAAATCCTGGCCTAGCAGACCAAAATCCAAAGAAGAAGGATGGTCAAAATTATTCTTCGCCCTTTCTTCAAAAGTAAGATGAGGGGTGTCTTTATAGTAAGAGTCTTGACTGATTAAGATAGAATTATCAGGAAAGGCTTCGTGAATTTTCTCAGCAAGTGTTGTTTTCCCCGACCCCGTTCCCCCTGCAATTCCAATCAGTATTTTGGGATTTGCACAAAGGGAAAAACTTGCAAAACAACAGACTATAAATAAAAATCGATATTTCACATCAACTCCTTCCAATTTTATTTGCTGTCAACCTCGACCACTAGAGCTTGAGTTAACTGCTCTTGGAGTTGTTTTTTGACTTGTGGGCTGTCTAGCGCCCCTTTTTCGTAGGCTTGAGGAATGGTGACTTGCTTTTCAATAACTTCGCCGCCAAGGACTTCAATGATCGCTCTTAGGTGGACTAACCCTTTGGCGCCCCCTCCCCTTCCTGGAGATGCACTCATAATAACAAACTTTTTCCCCTTAAACGCCTCTTGAGAGTAGGCTCCTTCCTCACTTCGTGATGCCCAATCTAGCACATTTTTCAATAGAGCTGGAATGGAAGCATTATACTCGGGCGCAGCAATAATGATCACTTGATTGGAAATCATCGCATTTCTGAACCGCTTAGCGTTTTTTGGCATCCCCTCATTTTTTTCTAAATCAGCATTATAGAAAGGCATAGAATAATCTTTAAGATCAATGACAGTGACTTTAGCGCCCATTTCTTTTGCAATTGCTGCAGATTCTAGAGCTAGCTTTTTATTATACGAGCCATCGCGGGTGCTTCCTGCAAACACTAAAACATCAGTGCCCGCAAAAAGAGAACTGGTCATGACTACGCAAGCGGCTAAAAGAGCTTTTTTCATTGCTTCACCGGGTTTGATTCAGCCACTTCCATCACTTCCTTGGAGAGGTTGATCCAATGAATGCACTCTTTTCTGATCCCCTTTTTGAGGGTTTTGAGCTGGGCTTGCAAATCGCGAAGGGAGTCTTTTCCCGCGTCCTTTTTCTCTTTGCATACGCGATAAAGTTCGTTGATTTGTTTCGCTTCTCGGAATTTCGTGATCACGTTTTCAGTCACTCTCGTGATTTTTTCTTCCCAAACGTCTTTATATTCACCCAAAGAATTTTGAACTTTCTCTAAAAGCAGCTGTTTGCGCTCGAGCAAGATTTTTTCTTCAATAAAATAGTGTTGATTTTTCTTTAAATTGCGCGCCATCCCTATTTTACTCATAGTCCAGATGAGCCATTTGGTCGGGTCAAAGTGGTACCAGCGGATCCCGTTTCTATAGTCATTGGCGAAAGTGTGGTGATAGTTATGATATCCTTCTCCAAAGGTGACGATCGATATTAAATAATTATCTACCGCGGAAAGGGCCTGAGAATAAGGACGGTCGCCCCAAGTGTGAGCAAGGGAGTTGATAAACCAGGTAAAATGGTGGAGGAAAAACATCCTTACCAGCCACGCAAAGAAGAAAGCTCCTAAATAATCGTTAAAACACCAGCCTACAACAAGAACGCAAATAGCGTTAGTCACCACCATGAGGAGGCCATAATAACGGTGTTGAAAGCGTAGGAGGGGCTTCCTTACCAAGTCAGATATCACTTTGTTGTCTATTTCCTTTGGTTTTTCAAAAAGCCAAAGGAAGTGAGCATACCAAAAACCTTTTTTAATCGAATAAGGGTCCCGGTCAGTATCCACAAAGGCATGGTGATGGCGATGATCGAAAGACCAACGAAAAGCACTTCCCTGAGTGGCCATCGTGGCAAAAAAGAGGAGGACAGCCTCGGCTATAGGATTTATTTTATAACTTGTATGGGAATAAAGGCGATGGTAGCCAGCTGTAACGCTCATCCCTGTTACGTATACAAGGACAATTGAAAGGGCTACAAGCCACCAAGAAGGTGTGTGACTGATTAAATATATGGGCAGGGCTATCACCAAAAGAAGATGATATCCCAATATAAACAGGCCCGGTATCCAATTAAAATTTGATAATTTCACGCGACACCCCATCTTATAATCTATGTGTAAATCAACCGTCAGTGTATACTAGCCCTGATTTTGTAGCCAATCATAAAAGGAATTTTTAGATAATGTCAAATTTTACCCAGTTCGGAGTTTCAGAAGCCCTCGTAGGAACCCTTAAGCGGATGCTCATTACAGAACCTACGCCTATTCAAAGTAAAACTTTACCAATTACTCTCACTGGGGCGGATATTCTAGCTTCGGCTCAGACCGGATCGGGTAAAACAATAGCTTATTTAATCCCTCTTATAATGAAGGGATGCCCAGCGCTCATTCTAACACCTACAAGAGAACTTGCCACACAAGTTCACGATGCCTTAAATGCGATCTTAGGCAGAGAAGCCTCTTTTAAGACGGCTTTACTCATTGGCGGCGCTCCCATGGGCAGACAGCTAGCAAGATTAAGAAGCAAGCCTCAAATCATTATCGGAACTCCCGGTAGGATTAACGACCATTTGGAAAGGAAAACTCTTTCGTTAAAAGAAACCCGCTTTTTAGTGATTGATGAAGCAGATCGAATGCTCGACATGGGTTTTGGCGTGCAGCTAAATAGGATAGCGGAATACCTGCCTAAAACAAAACAAACTCTCATGTTCTCTGCAACACTCCCCCCAAATATTGAAAAGTTATCAAAACGGTATTTGAGCAATCCGCAAAGAATCACAATTGATGTTTCTGTGCAAAGCGCACCTAAAATTAAACAAGAAATCATTCGCACAACAACTGGTGAAAAACAAAACCAGCTTGTAAAAGCCCTCACAGAACGGGAAGGTTCGATTATTGTTTTCGTAAAAACAAGGCGACGTGCGGAGAGCCTTTCAAAACAGCTTAAAATACTTTCTCATAGTGCTAACGCCATCCACGGAGATCTCCGTCAAAGCCGCCGCGACCAAGTGCTTCAACTCTTCAGAAACGGCAAAAGCCGGATTTTAGTTGCAACAGATGTCGCAGCTAGAGGGCTTGATATCCCTCTTGTCATGCACGTGATTAACTTCGATCTACCCGAATGCCCCGAAGACTACGTTCACCGTATCGGCAGAACGGGCAGAGCCGGGGCAGAAGGCTTTGCACTATCTCTGGTATCCCCAGAAGATAATCATAATTGGAGAGCCATTGCTAGGTTAATGGGTCTGGAAACACCGCCGCCAAGTCAACCTCTTCTAAGATCAAATACGTCCCAGCCAAGAAGGCCAGCTGGAAGAAGACGTCCTTTCTTTAAAAAAGGCCCTGGAAAAAGATATTAAAAAACAACCCATGGAGGTTCTATGTCTGGTTCTGTTAGTAAAGCTTCATCAACACCACAAAATCCCCCTAATCCTGCGCCTAGTACGAGCCCAGAGAAAAAATATACCCCTCGCCTCTATGGACAACAGGATTCAATGAGGGACCCCCTACCAGAACATTGCGTTAGACAATGGCAAAGAGTGGGATCCACCACTGGCCTATCAAGGAACCAATTCATGAGAGAGTGCGCTGAGGCCGATGAATTTGATAGGCTTATGTTCTACTTCGTAGGTCATTCACCTTTTGGGTGATAATTGACTATAATTACATGTTTATCGTAAAATTATTTACATGCTTATATTAAGCATGTACTATTACTAATAAAAAATAATTTAAGGAGGTTCTATGTCTGGTCCTGTTCAAAATGATTCAAAAACAACTCCCCCTGCTAACCCTACGCCTGTTCCCACCCAACCAAGTGGATTACGGGGAAGATATGTCTATTACTACAATGAAAGAAATGCAATAGAAACAACCCCACCAGAACAATACTGCATAGGAAAATATCAAGCTGGTGACCGGACCTACGGAAAAACGAAAGGTCAATACATGAAGAATTGCATTTCAACTGCTGAATTTGCTCAGAGATTTTCCTTTTGCGGCCCCATTGGATGTAACCCTCCCAAGGACTAGGTGAAGAGTACTTCTTGACTTTAGTTGACCGTTCATGGCAAACTTCTTTTCTTTCACCGAAAAAATGGAGCCGCTATGTCTCATACTATTTTTAGAAAACCAAAGCCAGAGCCAGTCGATTCTGTCTACTATACCTTTGACCCGAGACCACCTGTACCTGTTTATAATTCTTGCAAAAAAGAGTGGGCTCTCATGACACACTCCCCATGGTATGATCCTATCAGGGGTCAAGATCTCTTTGCCGCAACCATGCGTCAGTGCTTTAAGGAAGGTGGTTCAAAAATGAAAGAAGCGCCCACCACTAAGCCCGATCCCCAGGTCACTCAAGAGTGCCAAAGACGATGGAAAGTTAATGGATCCGAAGCAGGAGAATCACATAAAACATTCATGAAAAATTGCAGCATATGGGCTGAGTATGATAGGGCATGGGTTGAATGGCATAGAGAGAACAAACATTAACAGAAAGAGATGCTCATTTGAGCATCTCTTTTATAAGGAGAGACAATGACTGTTAATAATGATCCAAAAACCACACCAGCTTCTCAGCCCATACCACCTGTTTCGGTGCGTCCTATCTTATTAGAGGAAGCTATTGCCAGCATCCATCAGCTGAATGAAATAAGATCACTTCCCCCTGGAAAACAATTCATTCATGACTACTGCGTTAGAGTTCGCCATCCAAATGGACCTGCATCAGAAACTTCCATAGGCATGAGAACTTGCAAATTAATTGTTTCATATCTTCAATCACCTAGACCGCCAGAATGAGCTAATTTAAAGTTGCCCCTAGACCACAATAACCTATTTACAGTAAACTCTTATCCGTTGGGTTGACTTTGCCAAGTCATTCGCTGAGTGGCACAAGAAAAACTAACATTCACACACAGAGATGCTCATTCGAGCATCTCTTTTTTAAAATAAATTTTTCACTATTTTTTATCTTTTATTTTTGGTAAAATTATCCATTATGCGTAAAACATTTATTATTATTCCGGCCCGTATGGCCTCTACCCGATTCCCTAATAAACCCCTTGCGATGATCTATGGAAAAACCATGATCGAGCGGGTCTGGTCTATCGGCATATCTGTTCCCCAGGCAGATGAAGTGATTATCGCTACAGATGACCCCGGGCTAAAAGAATTTGCCAAAGGATTTGGGGCAAAAGTTTTAATGACAAGTCCGAGGCATCTAACGGGAACCGACAGAGTTGCCGAAGCTGCAAGGGTTTTCGGGGAAGAGGATGATATTTTCTTTAGTTTTCAAGGAGACGCCGTTTTGACCCCTCCTTGGGTCATAGGAGCTGTCCTCCAAGAGATGCTTGACGACCCTTCTGTTCAAATGGCAACACCCGCAGTGCTTTTAAAGGGACAGGCATTAACCGATTTTGTGCAAAGCAAAAAAACGGGAAGCACAAGTGGCACTGTCGCGGTGTTCGATAAACAGAGGAATGCTCTTTATTTTTCTAAGATGGTTATCCCTTATCTTAGAGATGAAAACACCCCTATTTTCCGCCATATCGGCCTGTATGCTTATCGCACTCCCATCCTACAAAAACTCAGCGAATTTCCGGAAGGTCCCCTAGAAAAAGCAGAAAAGCTCGAGCAGCTGCGCGCTTTAGAAAATGGGATCCCCATCCGCGTGATTCCCGTAGACTATAAGGGGCGCACCCATGGCTCTGTCGATAAACCTGAAGATGTGGCTTTTATTGAAAGCGTTATTTCAAAAGAGGGAGAATTACTATGATCCGCCTCATCTTAGCCCGCCATGGCAATACCTTTGAAAAAGGGGAAACCCCCACTCAAGTCGGGGCAAGATCAGATCTCCCCTTGACCGCTGAGGGGCGAAAGCAAGCTGAAGCATTAGCAGGCTGCCTTACCCCTCATGTTGTGTATGCTGGCTCTTTAAGAAGACAAATTGAAACTGCCATGCTTTTCGGGAAAAAACACACCCTTGAGCCCGCACTTACTGAAATTGATTACGGCCTTTGGGAAGGGCTAACCACAGAAGAAATCACAGATAGATGGCCAGAAGAATATACGCAATGGACGACAAAAGGGATCTGGCAAGAAGGCATTTTCGGAGGCTCCCTCGAAGAGCATCAACGTAAAATCGCCAATTGGCTTGAATTTTTGCGAAGTACATACAAAAACGGCGACACAATTCTAGGCGTTACAAGTAACGGGATCATCCGCCTCTTTTACCCTACCACAGTGGAAAACGTGGAACAACTCAAAGTCAAAACCGGTCATTTCTGCGAACTCAACCTATTGGATAATTCTGTTGAAGTTGTGAGCTGGAATACGAAACCCTAGAGAGATCGGGCACGCACGCGGGCACGGGCACGGGCACGAAAGAGGGAAGAGGTTAGGGCTTCTTTTCTTTCCCTCTTTCGTGCCCGTGCCCGTGCCCGCGTGCGTGCCCGATCTTCCTCTTAAAGAATTTCAGCCGCAATTGCCGCAAGTTCCGATCTTTCCGTTCTCTCTAAGAATACATGCCCGTAAATGGGGCAGTTTCTGAATTTGCCCACCACGTAAGTCAGCGCATTGGAGTCCTTATCCAGATAAGGGTTGTCAATCTGCGTTGGGTCTCCAGTAAGAATCACTTTTGTTCCATGGCCTGCCCTTGAGATAATTGTTTTTACTTCATGAGGGGTCAGGTTTTGCGCCTCATCGATGATCAAATACATTTTAGGGAGCGTCCTACCACGAATAAACGTGACAGCTTCCATCTCAATCTTTTTGCTTTCCATGATCCACTTTTGGGTCTCTTCCCCATTGCCCTGACCACTGGCATTTTGGCAAAGATACTCTAAATTATCATAGATCGGCTGCATCCAATGAAAGAGTTTTTCCTCTTTTGTTCCAGGTAAGTACCCAATGTCTTTTCCGAGAGGAACAACGGGTCTGCTGACTAAGATTTTAGTGTAAATCCCCTCGTCAAATACTTTGCGCAAGCCCGATGCCAATGCAAGCATTGTTTTTCCTGTGCCTGCCTGACCCATCAATGAGACGAGCTTAATGTCATCGCGAAGAAGAAGATCGATCGCACACTTTTGCTCTGTATTTATTGGATTGATCCCCCAAATATCTTTGGGTGTTTTTAATAAGGGTTCTAACCGATTTGTATGACGATTGTATTTGCATATGACTGATGACTGCTCGGGAGATGAAAGGAGACAATACTCATTTGGAGCAAAGTCCTTTATAGCCTCCATTACAATCGATCCATCTCTGAGAAAAAGATCGATCTCTCTTTTAGGTACCTCAATCTTCCTAAAGCCTTTGTAGATGTGATCGTAAGAGACTTTGAGATTTTCGTAATCTACTGCTTCAAGGCCGATTGCCTCTGCTTTTACCCTCATAACGATATCCTTGGAGACTAAAACAACCTTTTCTCCAATTTCGCTGAGTTGAAAAGCGATCTGCAAAATCCTATTATTGCTTCTCTCTAAGGAAAGGGGGAAAGTCCGTTTTTCCCCGTTTTTTATTTCTAGAGCAATCCTGACTCTGATATCCCCTTCAATGACCACCCCTTTATGTAAATCTCCCTTTCCCTTCCTTTTTAGGCTATCTATATAACGGACTACATGGCGGGAGTTTTTGCCAAGTTCATCCGAAAGGCGTTTCATATTATCAAGCTCCTCTAAAACAGGTAGAGGGATCACAACGTCGTTTCCATTGAATTTACTAATTGCATCGGGATCATGCAAAAGTACGTTAGTATCTATAACAAAGGTTTTTCTGTTCACAGGGATATTCTCCTTGTTGGTGAAACTTGCTGTCGGATTCAAATTAATCGCTTCTTTCGCTCTATTTTCCATATCAACTCTTTTTTTTAATGTTCCCAAAAACCGGAGCATAGCGGGTACTGTAACATCTTACAACAACTTTTTTTCTGTATATATAACTACCTGTAATACAGCATGTTAAGGCCAGAATAAGCAATCGAATGCAATAAGTGCTAAATCGCTTGACACAGAAATGCTTCTCAGTATATAATAATGATATAAGAAAATTGAGGTCACTTATGAAAATAACCATTAATCATAAAATGTTAAGCATACCCCCCTATGTATCAGTGGCTTGGAAGAATATCGCCTCCTTGCACGCAGAATACAGACTTGCTCAAACAGTCCTTGTTATCAGCCTTTTAAATGGATCTATTCTCGAAATCCCCAATTTGGACGGAGAGACCCTTGAAATAATTTTCTTTGCGCACGCAAGATATATGGAGTCGGAACTCCCTATTAAAAAGTTTTCATTGCCTATCACACCTGATTTTCCTATGCCCACCGATGGAGGAGGGATAGAAAACGTTGCAGGAGCATTGCAGCACAACCCTGATTTAGCAAATACCCCCGATCTTCCGGAAGATTTTTTGAAAAAAATCGCCGACGTCACTAAAGTGATCTCAATCGATGAAAATCTACTTTCTAAACCTGAGCCTCATTGCAATTGCGTCCACTGCCAAATTGCTAGAGCTATCCACAAAACGATTGATGGCTCACCTGAGCAGCAAGAAGAGGTCACAGAAGAAGATCTTAAATTCCGCACCTGGGATATCGACCAATCTGGCGACAAGCTTTATATTGTCAAGAACCCTTTGGATGAAAAAGAGCAATACAGTGTTTTTCTAGGCGAGCCCATTGGCTGTACATGCGGCGAAAAAAACTGTGAACACATACAAGCAGTCCTCAAGAGCTAAAAAGAAAAAAAGATCGGGCACGCACGCGGGCGCGGGCACGGACACGAAATCCGGAGAGAAAAAACCTTAACCTTTTCTTTCTTTCGTGCCCGTGCCCGTGCCCGCGTGCGTGCCCGATCTTCTTTCTTAGCTTGTAATAAAAATCGTTAATATCTAGAATGACCTTTAACTATTCATGTTAGGAGGATCGTTCCATGTTCAAACATTGTCTTATTTTGTTAAGCATTATTTCCTTTGCCAGTTCTTATGCAGACGAAGCACCGAATCCAGAACAAGCTCCGGTCGTTGCTACAGTGATGTCTGAGACACCCGTTATTCAAGATGAAGTTTCTGCAAACCCCGCTCTAGATATTCCCTTCAGTGCATTTACAGGGAAAGTTAAAGGGAAAAAAGTTCGTTTACGCCTCAAGGCTGATCTAGAAAGCCAAATTGTTAAAGAGCTTGGCAAAAATGATCTCCTTACAATTATCGGTGAGAAAGGAGACTTCTTTGCAGTAGAACCTCCCACAAACACTAAAGCTTATGTGTTCCGCAGATTTGTGATCGATAACGAAGTGGAAGGGAACAAAGTCAATGTGAGACTTGAGCCTAGCTTAGAATCCCCAGTCATAGGACATCTTAATGCTGGAGAGAAAGTAAACGGAATCATTTCTACCCTTAATAATAAATGGTTAGAGATTGTACCTCCTTCAAATACACAGTTTTTTATCGCAAAAGATTTCATTGAAAACGTAGGCGGACCCGAATACAAAGAAAGAATTGAGCTAAAAAGAAGAAAAGCAGACGAGTCTTTTGACAAAGCTGCACTCATAACTAAGAATGAGCTTGAAAAGTCTTTTGAAGAGATCGACATTGATGAGGTCAATCTAAGCTACAGCGCCATCCTTGATAAATACACAGATTTTCCAGAGTATGTAAACAAAGCAAAAGAAGCACTGACACTTGCGCAAGAAGCCTATCTTCAAAAGAAGCTTGCGTACCTTGAAATGAAAAAAGAGGAAGCAGCTTCTGAAACTGTCACCATAGAAGTTCCCTCTGAGATGAGCGCCCGCATGCTCATGGCCGCAATCACAGATAAAATGAAACTTTGGGAACCTGTTGAAGAGGCTCTGTATCTTACTTGGGCACAAATCAACGATGATAAATCGACTGACGATTATTATGAGCAGCAAAAAGTCAATCCTGTAATTCTTACAGGCATTGTAGAGGCCTATACTGCACCAGTTAGAAATAAGCCGGGCGATTTTATCATAAGAGATAAAGATATCCCAGTGGGCTATCTCTACAGCACCAAAATTAATCTGCAAGAATTTGTTGGCAAAAAAGTCACGGCTATTGCAGCACAAAGACCCAATAACAACTTCGCCTTCCCCGCATTCTATGTGCTAAGTGTGGAGTAGATGGAATTAAGAGAATGGGCCATACACATTCTCTCTGCAGATCGGATGGAAGATAAGCTCTTTGAACCTAAAGAGCTAACAGATCAGGAACCGGGAGGCGCTTTATTTTGGAAGATGCCGACCCGGCCTCCTGGGATGGAGTTTAAGCGGCACACTTCTAGAGAAAAGCTTCCCAGTTTTCAAGAACATAACGATTCTGATAAAAGAGCTGTTTGTCTACATAGATTTGCCGGACATGAGCTTTTGGCCGTGGAAATCATGGCCTACGCACTACTTGCCTTCCCAGAAGCCCCTAAACATTTCAGAAAAGGTGTTGCCAATACGCTCAAAGAAGAGCAAGGACACGTCCGCCTTTATGTTGCCCGAATGGAAGAGATGGGGCTAAAGTTTGGAGACCTCCCCTTATACCGCCACTTCTGGGCGCATATCCCCTATCTGACAGACCCCTTGCGTTATATCTCCGTGATGAGCCTAACTTTTGAAATGGCTAACCTTGATTTTGCTCCCCACTACGGAAAATCCTTTGCCTCCCATGGAGACGAAAAATCTGCAAAGCTCATGCAAATCATTTTACAAGACGAGATTCAGCATGTCTCTTTTGGCTATAACTGGCTAAAAAAAATGAAAGGCAACCTCACAGATTGGGAAGCTTGGGAACAATCCCTTCCCCCCTTAATGACCCCCAAAAGAGCCCGCGGCTTCATCTTCAACGCAGCCGATCGCATAGCCGCCGGCCTTCCCCAACACTGGATTGACAATGCGCGCACATACAATCCAGTTCCAGGGATGAAATCCCCGGACTGAATTGTATGTGCGCGCATTGTCAATCCAGTTCCAGGGATTTCATCCCTGGCTATAAACCATGATCCCTACGGGATAAAGATTAAATACATTCTTGTAGAAAATTATCCTGTAAATACATAAGATCCTTGGTTTCCAAAGGAGGAAATATGTCAGCATCAGTTTCAGCATCCCCAGCACCAGCTTCAGCATCATCAGGAAGATTAGTCTGTTGGAATAAAACTTGCCACACTGATAATCCAAGTTATTTTCTAGGATGTTCCCGTTGTGCTACTGCTCTATATTGTGGCAAAGACTGCCAACAGGTAGACTGGAAGATTCATAGAGTTTCATGTGTCCAAACGATCGCATCTATTGCCGAATCTTTTAATAGATTAATGACAAGTGCTATGTCAGATGAAGACTTTGCCCCATTACGTGAATTTATAGATTCACTAAATGCAATTCCCGTAGCTGAAGATATGCGGAGCGAAATGATTTTCTCTATGATTTCTGCCGGCCTAATCGGAACAACTTTACAAGTCATTTCCACATTGAACCCTGAAATGCAATTAAAGGAGATGAAGAAAGTGCTTAACCACTTGGTGCGCATTAGAGCTTTTGAAGTGCTTGATCAGATTAAAAATGGTCATTATCAAGAGCATATGACAGAAGCAATGACTTTCAAATGTACAGAATTTGAACATCAAATCTCTGCTGCTAAAAGGGAAGTTGGCGATGCCTCTATTTCAATTGATCAGATGCTAGAGATTATTAATAAAGGTCGAAAACAGATTGGTGCTTTGGGTCGGTTTGAGAGCTTTAAAGGAAAAATGGATGCAACTGTTCAGGAGCTATTTACTAGAGTTAACACCCTTTCTGACTTATATGAAAAGGCCCATGACATGCGTTCTTCAGCTTCATCCAGCTTCATTAGAAATGCCTATATATTTCAATTGCTGCAGATAACTTTTAAAGACTAGCTTTACCGCCTAAGCGAGCAGAGCGAGCTTTGGTCCGCAATTTTTGTCCCATGGAGCAACGGCTAGAAAATATTCTTGTAGAAAATTATCGTGCTAATGCGTAAGATCTTTGGGTTTTAAAGGAGGAAATATGTCAGCATCACCGGCATCAGTTGTAGGCTCACCAATGGGGTTAGGTTGTTGGAATACGAATTGCCCCACTTATAACCCAAGTAGTTTTTTGGGATGTTCCCGTTGTGCTAATGCTCTGTATTGTGGCAGAGACTGCCAACACGCAGATTGGAAGAGGCATAAAGTTACATGTGTCCCAACGCTCGTATCTACTGTCGAATCTTTTAATAGATTAATGGCAAGCGCTATGTCAGATCAAGACTTTTCTCCGTTACTTGAATTTATAGATTCACTAAATGCAAACCAAATAGCTATAGACATGCGGAGCGCAATGATTTCCGCTATGGTGTCTGCCGGCCTAATAGGAACAGCTTTGCAAGTCATTTCCGCATTGAACGTTGAAATGCAACCAAGGGAAATAAAAAAAGTGCTTAACCTCTTGGTGAGCGCTAGAGCTTTTGCAATGCTTGATGAGATTGGAGAAGGTTGTTACGGTGAGTATATGACAAATAGAATGGCTGAAATATTTGCTACATCCGGAGGTCAAATCTCTCGTGCTAAAGCAGACGTTAGCAATGCCCTTATTTTACCCGATCAGATGCAAGAGAATATTTATAAAGCTCGAAAACAGATTGACGCTTTGAGTCGGTATGAGAGTTTTAAAGGGAAAATGGATGAAACTGTTCAGGAGCTATTTACTGGAGTTGACACTCTTCCTGATGTATATGAAAGGGGTCATTCAATGCGTTCTTCAGCTTCGTCCAGCTTCATTAGAAATGCCTATATATTTGAATTGCTGCAAAAGTTTTCTTAGATGGTTCTTTCGAAGATTCAATCAGCTCCAGGGATTTCATCCCTGGCTATAAACCGTAATCCCTAACGGGATAAAGATTTAATACATTCTTGTAGAAAATTATCGTGTGAGTGCATAAGATCTTTGTTCTGTATGGTTCTGTCGAAGATTCAATCAGCTCCAGGGATTTCATCCCTGGCTATAAACCGTAATCCCTAACGGGATAAAGATTTAATACATTCTTGTAGAAAATTATCGTGTGAGTGCATAAGATCTTTGTTCTGTATGGTTCTGTCGAAGATTCAATCAGCTCCAGGGATTTCATCCCTGGCTATAAACCGTAATCCCTAACGGGATAAAGATTTAATACATTCTTGTAGAAAATTATCGTGTGAGTGCATAAGATCTTTGTTTTGTATGGTTCTGTCGAAGATTCAATCAGCTGCCTTCTGGGGACTTGAAGCGTCTGTTATTGACGTTGAGGTTGACGTTAAGCAAGGGGACAAGTTTCTCTTTATTATTGTGGGGCTTCCTGATGCTGCAGTAAAGGAATCTAAGGATCGGGTGCTTGCAGCCATTAGAAACTCCAACTATTCTTTGGGATTTGTCGTTTGTACCATTAATCTTGCGCCAGGCGATATCAAAAAAGAGGGGCCTCTTTATGATCTGCCCATTGCCCTTGCCTTGTTACATGCAGAGGTATCGACAGAGTATTTATGTATAGGAGAGCTTGGCCTAAGTGGAGAGACCCGCCCTATGAAAGGGGCCCTTTCAGCTACGCTGCTGGCCAAAAAGTTGGGGAAAAAGGGGATAATTTTGCCCAAGCAAAATCAGCGAGAAGCCTCCTGCGTACCCGGTATTGACATTGTGGGGGTGAGCTCCTTGAAAGAGGCCTACGATTTTCTCCAAGACCCCACTCCTCAGAAATCCATCCCTCTCGAACCATTTACTAGTGTGCCACCTCTAGTTGATTTTGCAGATATCAAGGGGCAGCTGCTGGCCAAACGGGCACTCGAAATTGCTGCATCTGGGGGTCACAATCTTTTATTATCTGGGCCACCGGGATCAGGCAAGACCCTCTTGTCCAAAGCCCTACTTGGAATCTTACCCCCTCTCTCTATTGAAGAGGCTATTGAAATCACACGGATCCACTCCTTTGTTGGCAATTCTCCTGGCCTTGTTCGAGAGCGCCCTTTTAGAGCGCCCCACCATACGATTAGTTCTATTGGCCTCGTCGGTGGAGGAGGGATCCCAAAACCTGGAGAGGTTACCCTAGCTCACTTAGGAGTTCTTTTTCTAGACGAGCTTCCTGAATTTGCAAGGGCCACGTTGGAAGTTTTGAGACAACCACTCGAAAATAAGACAGTCACCATATCAAGAGCAAGACAAGCTGTCACTTTCCCTACAAATTTTCTCTTCATCGCAGCGATGAACCCTTGTCCTTGCGGCTATCAGGGACACCCACAAAAAGTTTGCACTGACACTCCACCGCAGATACAACGTTATAAAGCTAAAATTTCTGGCCCCCTATTAGACAGGATTGACATGCATATAGATGTGCCGGCACTACCCTTTTACGATATGCATAAATCGACAAAAGAGGAATCTTCCTCATCTGTTCAACAAAGGGTGATTGCCGCGCGCGCCCTGCAATATAAACGGGCCGGAAAAACCAATTCTCTACTGTCTAATAAGGAGATCACCATTAGCCCTGAGTGCCAAAATATTATGGGTCAGGCAATGGAATCGATGAGTTTAACTGCCAGAGGCTATTACCGGATCATCAAAGTCGCCAGAACCATCGCCGACCTGAGCCAAAATGAGGAGATCCTCCCCGACCATATTATGGAAGCTCTTTCCTTCCGTTCTTCCCAACGATAACGGAAAAATTATTTTAATCCTTGCATGTTTAATATTTTCTTGCTCTGATAGACGTCGAATAACTAACTAAGGAGTTATTTATGACTAATTCACCTAGCGCTTTAGCGCAAACAGAAAGACGGGATCCTCCTCGTCTCCCCTCCCCAAATATAGCTAGAGAGTCTAATCCTCTAGTACCTCAGGCAGCTCGTGCCAACGATGCTGCAAGGGGCCCTCTACATCTAACAGACCCTCAATCTGGAACTATTCTTCACATTACGCACGTGCCTCAAATTCATTTTAGACAGGATCCTCATGTTTACGAACAGGCTTGGTTCGACTGGGGGGCTATTCCTATTCAAGTGACCCCAGTAGGCCCATTACCAGCATCACCAGGAGCAACTTCCAGCTCATCAGGATCTCCTTGCTCATCGGAACCACCTGATGGCTCTCCTCTCCCGCTCCCTGAAACCCACGCAGACCCCCTTAAGAAAAAGAAGATTCCACCGCTTAAAAGAGCCCACACAGCTCCCATTGAACTAGTAAAAATTAATTGAATATAAAGACAAGCCTAGGGCATCGCCCTAGGCTTCTTCTACTGAGGATTTATTTTATGACTGGAATATCACCAACTTTAAGTTCTTCTAGTAATACAGGCGCTTCCAAAAGCGCTAGAGTCCAAGTCGGAGCAACTCCCTCTGGACACGTTTGTACTTTTCACCTAGATCCCATTGCCTTTTTTCAGCCATTATCATCGGAAATTCGCCGTGCTGAATTAATTCGCCGACACGAAAAGATAGCTTGTCCAAAAATACCCACTCCCTCTCAGCAGATTATCTTTGAGCAGGCAGCTCAGGCGCGTGCCGCCCGCCGTGCCTTAAGCGAGGCTCAGTACCATGCCTCACGCAAGGCTCAGTTGGCCGCTTTGAAGAATGATTTGGCTGCCATGAATGCAAAGTTCAAACAGCTAAAACTGACAATTAGCAATCAACATCAAGATTGATCCGTTTCTGATTCTTCCATCTCGGGAGCTTGGAGGAGGCGGGGGATCCGCTCGACAACTTCTACAGCTTCATCCTCAGTAATGATAGGCGCTGCGCCAAGGTCTTTAAATTTGCGGGCTGTGATGAGGACGCGGGATTCTAGAGAACCCACGGCTTTATTGTAGGCTTCCACTGTCCCAGAAAGGCTCCTTCCCATTTTAGACCAATGCCCTGCCATGTCTGTGATCCGCTTATAAAGCTCATGACCAAGGTCGCTCACCTGCTGGGCGTGTTTGGAGAGGCTTTCCTGTTTCCAGCCATAAGCCACAGCGCGTAAAAGTGCAATCAGTGTGGTCGGTGTGGCAATAATGACCCCTTGATCGACACCCACTTCAATAAGGGAGGGATCATGTTCAAGGGCTGCACTATAAAAAGTCTCAGAAGGGAGAAATAAGATCACAAATTCAGGGGTGGGTGAAAAATGTTCCCAGTAAGCTTTTTTCCCGAGGGCCATGACGTGGTTTCTCACTTGCCTTGCATGATCCTTTAGTTTTAATTCTCGAATGGTGTCTTGATCTGTCTGCACAGCATCCAGATAAGCATCTAGAGGGGTTTTTGCATCGACGATGATCTGTTTTCCCCCCGGAAGACGGACAACCAAATCAGGTTTTATGGGAGCTCCCTCGCCCATTTGGTATTCTTGCTCAAAAAAATCGCAATGGTTAAGCATCCCTGCAAGCTCTACAACTCTTTTCAGCTGGATCTCCCCCCATCTACCCCGTGTTGTGGGGGCGCGCAAAGCCTTAACAAGGCTGGCTGTTTCTTGTTGCAGCCTTCTTTCTGTATCTAAAAGACTTTGCATTTGAGCTTTTAGCGATTCATGTTGCTGCCTCATCCCCTGATCTATCCTGAGAAGGGTTTCTTTGACAGGGATAAGGATATTTGTGATGGCTTCATGCTTTTTATCTAGATCCCCTTTTGCAACATCTAAAAATATCCGGTTGTTATGTTGCAGCGCATCGACGGAAAGGGCCTTAAAAGTCTCTGAGAGTCTTTCATGGGATTCTTTTAAGAAAGTTCCTTTTTCTTCAAGAGCGGCATTGGTCATCATTAGCTTAATAACCTCTTCCCGCTTTTGGCTGTATTTATAGTAGATCCAGACAAAAGAAATGATGGACAAGAATAATAGTGCGTTAATCATCATCATTATTATCTTCTTCCGGCTCAAAATCTTCTAGTGTTTTCGACTTTTTGCCCGCAATCACCCGAATGATTGCCAAAATAATAGCAAGGACGATATACCCCCACACAAAAAGGGCCAAAATGATGGGAAAGAAATAAAGGATCCCATAGAGAAAAAAGATGGCTATGACCACGGTAAAAAAGACGAGTTGAAACGAGGGCACTCTGAAATGAAGCGCTTTGGCGCTAGGAAACTTCCAGCGGCTGATCATAAAATAGCCAAGGGCAATCATAACACTGCTTAAAATAATGGCCCGGTACATTTCTCCAATGGCGATCAGGGGCGAAGAGAGGAGCAAATTACCTGAGACGGCTGCGAGCGCCGCTGCGGGAATGGGAAGTCCTGTAAAATGCTTTTTGTAGGCAGCCATTGACTCGACACTTTTCTTCGCTTCGCTAGATTTTACATTAAAACGGACAAGTCTAAGTACCCCGCATATCGAAAAGAGCATCGCACCTACAATGGCAAAAAAAGAAAGTCCGGTCCCTTGTTCAAGGGATAAACTCTTTAACATTAAAACAGAGGGAGCAACGCCAAAAGAGACAGCATCTGCAAGAGAATCAAACACAACTCCAAACTCACTTTCTGCGTGAAACGCCCTTGCGACCGCTCCATCTAACAGGTCGGCAAACGCTGCCAGCAACAATAATAAAGCTGAAGACTGCAAAACTTGGTATGTGCCACTTCCCGGCTCAACCATATTAATCTTGAAAATGACAAACAGACCACAGGCCAAACCAAAAGCTGTAATAATATTCGGAATTAGATATACTTGCCTCATACTTTGGAGCATAGCAGATACACAAATTTGAGAAAAATCTAAATGTTCTTCACTGTCCCTTTACATGAAAAAAGTTAACTTCTTTTTTTAGTAGACTGAAAGCTCATCGCTACTATATATGGTGTAGTAAGAGACTAAATACTACCAGATGTAGTAGAGCTGCAAAACCAGTAACCTATTTAACGAGAGCACAATATGGTAAAAAAATCGACCGCCGAAACACCAACTGAGACGATAAAAAATATGGTAAACAACCAGATCAACAACTTTACTGTTGTAAAGCGCAATGGATCGCTCGTTCCGTTCCGCAAAGACAGAATTTTCAGCGCTCTCGAAGCTGCTTTTCGAGATACAAAAAAAGTTCTCAAGTCAGATCCTCTATCTGAAGATGTGAAACAGGTCGTAGAAGAGATGACAAACGCAGTGATCTGCAATCTATTTGATGCAGCTTCTAAAGGGGCGTGTTTAACTGTCGAAGGGATTCAAGATATGGTCGAGGTCACTCTAATGAAAGAGGGACATCACGATATTGCAAAAGACTACATTATTTACCGCGATCAACATAAATCTCTGAGAGAAGATTCCCCTCAAAATCTTAAGATCTCCAGAAAAGATGGAACCCTTGTCCGTTTTAATCCCATGAAAATTGCCTCCTCAATAGAAGGGGCTTTTAGAAGAACGCGCCATGTAGAGGGGCCTTCCACCCAAGAGATCATTGAATCTGTGAATCTTCTGACTCAAAGAGTGGTTGCAAAAGCAGTTGCCAGCGCCAAAACAGGAGGAGTCCTAAATGTTGCTTTTATACAAGATGAGATAGAGCAACAGCTCATGCGGGAAGGATTTTATACCGTCGCAAAAGATTTTATCCTACATAGAGCGGGTTTAGGAGAACAGACACTTTCTACTGAAGAAAAAACGGGTAGCGAAGAAGGGGTAAAAAGGCAATTTACAGTTGTCAAACTAGATGGAACCACCCAAACAATCACAGAGAAACAAGTTCTTACCACCCTTAAATTTGCCTGCAGAGGGTTGGAAGATCTAGTCTCTGCAAAAGACTTGCTCGAGGTTTCTATTGGCAATTTTTATGAAGGGGTAAAGGAGAGTGAAGTAGACCTTTCTAATATCATGGCCGCCCGTACAAAAATCGAAATTGAGCCAGCTTATTCAAAGGTTGCATCCCGTCTTCTTCTAAATGTCCTCTACAAAGAATCTTTCCAAGTGAGTGCATCTGATCCCTCACTTGAGTCTAAACACCGTGAGTATTTTAAAAAATATATCAAACTCGCAATCTCTCTACAAAGAATCCATCCTGCCCTTTTGGAATACGATCTAGACATCCTTGGGAAAGCCATGGAACTTCAAAGGGATGATCAGTTCTCCTACCTGGGACTCCAAACTCTTTACGACCGTTATTTTATCCACGACGAACAAAGACGCCTGGAAACACCCCAGATTTTCTGGATGCGCGTAGCGATGGGGCTTGCTCTCAATGAAAAGGAAAAAAAGAACCAAGCTGCTATTGATTTCTACAACATCCTTTCCAAATTTCATTTCACTTCCAGCACACCTACACTCTTCAATTCGGGAACGATGACCTCCCAGCTTAGCTCCTGCTATCTCTCCACTGTCATGGACGATCTTTCCCACATATTTAAAGTTGTCTCTGACGACGCCCAGCTCTCAAAATGGGCCGGCGGGATTGGCAACGACTGGACAAACGTCCGTGCTACAGGCGCCGCCATCAAAGGAACCAACGGCAAGAGCCAAGGGGTTATCCCCTTCCTCAAAGTGGCTAATGATACTGCTGTAGCTGTGAATCAGTGCTTTGCCGCAGAAACAACGGTCTATACAGATAAAGGGATGAAGCCTATTTCCAAAGTGCAAAAAGGAGACCTGGTACTTGGAACAAGTGGAACTTATAGAGAAGTAACGGAAAAATTCGCCTACAATCAAAGAGATCCAATGGTGGCTGTGACCATCAAACATTCGATTGAAGCCATTGCAGTGACAAGTGGCCATCCTCTATATGCGCTGCGAAATGTTCCCATGGAGCAAGCAGAATCTCGTACAAAACAATGGATCGCTAAAGGAAAAGTCAAATGTGAGTGGGTGGATGCAGGAGAGCTTAAGAAGGGGGATTATGTGGCTCAAGTGATCCCTAAAGAAGTGGTTGCAGTTCCCGAATTTGATGAAGATGATGCATACCTTTATGGAATCCTCCTTGGCGATGGGCATCTTGCCCAAGATAGCTCAGAATGGGGAGTGTCAGGAAATCCTCAAAAAGATGAGCATTTAGAATTTGTAAGAAAGTATTTAGAAGAAAGAAATATCCATTTTTGGATCACCGGTCGCGGCGAAACCTATGAACAGGTACGTTGGGCCTCAGGAAGAGGTGCTGTACGTGACGCCACAACAGGACGGATTTCAAGTGCAGGCGCGCCTACCCTCCCCTTTAGTTACGACGATCTTTACGATAAGGAAGGGAATAAACAGATCGCTCCCCGTTTAAGCCATCTACCTCGCCCACAAGCTTTAGCTATGATCCGCGGGCTTTTGGAAACAGACGGCAATGTCTCTCGAGGCAAAGAGGTCACATTTTGCAATACATCTGAGAAGCTTGTTAAAGGCTTAAGCTACCAAATGCTCCGTTTAGGTGTTCCAACAGCGGGAAATAAACGTGTCCGCAAATTCAACCATACAGGCACACGCTCTGATGGTTCTTTAGTCCATTTCAACAATGAAACTACATGCTACGACTTGCGCATCCCTGCAGTGCCAGAAATTGCAAAACTCGTGGGAGCAAAACCTTTAACTAAACGGAATTGGCTTTCCCATAGTGGCTTTGTCTTTTCTCGCGTTAGCAAGGTAGAACCTATAGAACCTCATTCTTTTGTTTTCGACCTTAAAGTGGAAGGAGACGAATCTTACATGACATCTGCCGGCCTTGCCCATAATGGGGGTAAGCGCAAAGGGGCGATGTGTGCGTATTTGGAGACGTGGCATCTCGATGTGGAAGACTTTTTGGAGCTGAGAAAAAATACGGGTGATGAAAGACGGCGTACTCATGACATGAATACTGCTAATTGGATCCCCGATCTCTTTATGAAAAGGGTGGCGACAAATGGGGTATGGACCTTATTTAGCCCAAGCGATGTTCCCGATCTTCACGATCTTTATGGCGAGGCTTTTGAAAAGAGGTACGCCGAATATGAAAAAATGGTTGAAGAGGGGAAAATCAAACTCTTCAAAAAAATTGAAGCCTTGGGACTTTGGCGAAAGATGCTCAGCATGCTTTTCGAAACAGGCCATCCTTGGATCACCTTTAAAGATCCTTCAAACATCCGCTCTCCACAAGATCATGTAGGCGTTGTCCATAGCTCAAATCTTTGCACAGAGATCCTCCTAAACACCTCTGCAGAGGAAACTGCGGTATGTAATTTAGGCTCGATCAATCTAGCAGAGCACGTGACCCCAAAAGGGTTCGATGAGGTAAAGCTCGCTCAAACGATTCGCACTGCGGTAAGGATGCTCGACAATGTGATCGACATCAATTACTACCCAACGATTGAAGCAAAAAATTCTAACTTGACCCACCGTCCCATCGGGATGGGATTGATGGGTTTTCAAGATGCTTTGTATATTCAAAACATCAGCTACTCAAGCCTAGAAGCTGTCGAGTTTGCCGATAAGAGTATGGAACTCATCTCTTACTATGCTATTTTAGCATCGAGCGAACTTGCAAAAGAAAGGGGCGCCTATGCCACATACAAGGGCTCAAAGTGGGAGAGAGGTTACCTTCCTTTAGACACCGTTGCCCTCCTAGAAAAAGAAAGAGGCGGCTACCTAGAGATGAACCGCTCCTCCGCGCTAGATTGGACTCCTGTTAGAGAATCGATCAAAAAACACGGAATGCGCAATAGCAACACCATGGCCATTGCCCCTACCGCTACGATCTCTAATATCACTGGCGTTATCCAATCGATTGAACCGATGTATAAACATCTGTTTGTAAAATCGAACCTCTCTGGCGATTTTACGATTGTCAATGAACACCTGGTTGCCCGTTTAAAGAAAGCGGGACTTTGGGACAAGGAGATGCTCGATGATCTTAAATACTTCGATGGCTCGATTGCAGAAATTGAAAGGATCCCACAAGAGATCAAACAGCTATTTGTCACAGCTTTTGAAATCGACTCTGAGTGGATCATCGAATGTGGTTCACGCCGTCAAAAATGGATAGACATGGGTCAATCTTTAAACCTCTACATGCAAGAACCCAGCGGCAAAAAACTACATCAAATGTACCTATCAGCATGGACTAAAGGCCTTAAAACCACCTATTATCTACGCTCAGTCGCAGCCACCCAAATTGAAAAATCCACCATGGATGTCAATAAACGGGGCCTGCAACCACGCTGGATGAAAAATAAATCAGCATCCAGCAACATCGAAGTCGCTAGAGAAGCTATGCCAATTAAAAAAAGCTGCAACCTTGAAGAAGGGTGCGAGAGTTGTCAATAATATACAAGAGGAAGATCGGGCACGCACGCGGGCACGGGCACGGGCACGAAAAAAATTTCAACTTGGTTGAACATAACAGGAAAAATATATGAATAAAGATAAAAGAGTTAATGTCACTGAAAAACGCCTTATCAATAATAATAAAGTCGATGTCAACCAACTCATGCCCCTTAAGTATAAGTGGGCGTGGGAGCACTATCTCAATGGATGCGCCAATCATTGGATGCCCTCAGAGGTTCCCATGGGGAAAGATATTGAGCTTTGGAAATCAGACGCGCTCAGCGCTGATGAAAAAAGGGTGATCATGAGAAATCTCGGGTTTTTCTCAACAGCAGAAAGCCTTGTTGCCAATAACATCACCCTTGCCATCTTTAAGCATGTCACAAATCCTGAAGCGCGCCAGTATCTCCTGCGCCAAGCGTTTGAAGAAGCGATCCACACCCATACTTTCCATTACATCGTTGAGTCCCTTTGCCTCGATCAGGGAGAGGTCTTCAACATGTACAACGAGATCAAAACAATCCACGACAAAGATGCCTTTGAGATGGAGCTCACAGAAGATATGCTCCGCCCTGATTTTACCACAGAGACCTTTGAAGGGGCCCAGAAATTCCTAGAAAATCTCATTGGTTATTACATCATTATGGAAGGGATCTTCTTCTATAGTGGATTTGTCATGATCCTCTCCTTCAACCGTCAAAACAAAATGACAGGGATCGGCGAGCAGTTCCAATATATTCTACGAGATGAAACTGTTCACCTGAATTTCGGCATTGACCTCATCAATGGGATCAAAGAGGAAAACCCCGAGCTTTGGACATCCGAGTTCCAAAAACATATCATCGAGCAAGTAAAAAAAGGGGTTGAGCTAGAAATCCTCTATGCTCAAGACTGTTTGCCCAAAGGCATCCTAGGCCTAACAGCTCCCATGTTCCGCGATTACGTCCAATACATCGCAGACCGGAGACTCGAAAGGATTGGCCTCAAAGCCCTCTACCTCTCCAAAAATCCCTTCCCCTGGATGAGCGAGACGATCGACCTCGGCAAAGAAAAGAACTTCTTCGAAACCCGAGTCACCGAGTACCAGTCGTCATCCAACTTGACCTGGAACTAGAAAATTTCCGGTGATCTTTCTTTATCGCGGTAGCGATTATTGATGCGGAGCCCCGCGTGTAGGACAGGCCAAAGGCCTGCCGGAACGTGGGGCTCCGCATCAATAATCGCTACCGCGATAAAGAGTAGGCGCGCAAAAGAGGAAAAAACTTAGTCTGTTGTATTAAGTGCTTCGCAATAAGAAAAAGAAAGCTAAATTCTCTTTCTTCTTCCCTCTCAAGAGCCAAGTAATCAAGCCTTAAGTATCGGTACTTCCCGCAGGGCTAAGACAACATTGTTCGTTGAGAACAAGGACGACTGACAAACGACCGACGGAGTCACGCCGCCCGGCAGAGTAGTTAAGTAATCTACTCCATTCAAGGAATGACAAACGACCGACCGAGTCACGCCGCCCGGCAGAATAGTTAAGTAAGTTTCTTCAGTTTTATCAGAAATACGTACCTGTAATCTATCAGAAGTACGCACGTGTAATTTTCCAAATAAAGACTTGCCTAAAAATATGGATTTAACTTCCATACACATTGCTTGAGGACCAGTTGTCAGTTTCCACCGAGGATAGCCCCTAGCTCGAACAAATCCCTCCTGTCCATGTGGACCATCATACGATTTATTCCGGCTTTCTTCTACCATACATGCTTGGTACCAACCCGGTGATAGAGCTACAGGTTGTCTCCGTATTCTTGCGCTTTCATCGGGAAAAAGACCCTCAAGGAAATAAGGATAATTAGAACCAGTTTTAGTACTATTCCAAATTTTTTCAATTGTATCGAAAGAAGCCTCCTGATCATTTGTCGAAATAAAAAAAAGCCTCTTGGTTCCAATAAAAGGACAGAGAGGCATTTTTGAGATATCAGCGTGAGGAGGAACCTCTATATCAATACCTCTGGATCTCAACTCCCATTCTGCACGAGATTGGTCTGTCATTCTAAAGCCATTTCTAAAAATAAAATCAAATGGGTGGGGGGTATTTTTACAATTTTCGGAGAATTCTCTGTATGCAAGCTCAGCAAGCTTCTTCCAGGGGTTATGATTCTCACCAGAATTGGCTGCGTATAGGAAGCGACGGCATGTTCTCTCTAAACAAGAAAGCTCTAAGGCCCCTAAACAGTGCATTATTAGCTGGATCTCTACGTCGGCCAGCAACATTACAGGTCTATAAGTAACTTCCGAGGAGGAACTAGAATTTGCGAGGACACCTTGGGACCCCATCCCTGCAGAGGGCATTATTGCTGACATAAATCACCTTTTTCTATTTATTTAGCCTAATTTTATAATATATTTTTATTTAATTCAATTAAATTAATTATTATATTGATATTAAATTGTTTTAAATGTATAATATTATTATATTATTCAAATTATGGTATTTATGGCTATAAACTGGGTTAAGCAATCGTGTAAGGATGTTGCGCAAGGCACACTTGAGCTTAGTGCGGGCATTGCTTGTAAAATAGCAGGGGCAACATGTTGTGGCTCTCCTGGCATGGCTGAAGAAGGCTCTAGACTCATTCAAAAGAGTTTTGAGCTTATAAGAAACGCCCATCTTTCACCAGCACAGAGACACCATTTGCACCGTACATGCCCTCAGGCAGATTGCACCATTAATTCTGACATATTTGAGCGTCTTTTTTGGAATGGAACTCCCCCTTCAAAATGCAAATACAAACATATCTCTAGGAAGGTTCCTAAGATCCCCATGGCAGACTTTATTCATGAGCGTTTTAAAATTATTTATCAAAGTCCCGGTATTCCCCTAAAAGATATAAATACTTTTGTTTTAGCAGAAGCGCATATGGATCCTCAACACCAAGGCGATATAGCTGAATTTATTGAAGAATACGGAGAAACTAATGCTGTTCTTTTATTAGAGGGTGTTAAATCGTTGGAGCTAGCCGATCGAAAAGATTCCCTACAAGCACATATGCCTACAGAATTTTCTATCGAAACGCGCGGCTGGGATAGTGGTTCAATATCAGACTTGATTAGGAAAATGTGTCCTCAATTAAGCGAACCTCAGATAGAGGAAACCTTAATAATGGAGAGAAAGATTGTTGAGATGGCGCGCAAAAATATGCGCATGGCCCTGGATTTTAAAAACAATCTCGATCATTTTACTGAAGAGCAGGAAAAAGAGTTAGCTTCCAAGTTACAAGAAGAGGGTGATAGAGATAAAATAAGGTTACAAGAACTGATACAGAGGCTTCCACCAGAGGTTGTTGGTATTCTAAATGGTCTAGATACTCAGGTTCTTCTAGACACCCTAGATGAGCGCGCAGAAGCTGAAGTTGCCACCTTTAGACATTTAGATGCTATTGGATGCAAACAAAAAATGGCCATTTCTGGGCTTCTACACGCCCTTTCCTTAAAAGGCACAAAAAAACTTTATGAATATGCAAAAAACAACAAAGTTCTTATTTTGCTCCCCAAAAAAGCAGCTACACCTGACATGGAGGCTATCGTACAAAGTGCTCTTAACATGACACAACCATAACCAGACTAAGTGCCCGGTCGTCCTCTTCTTCTTTTCTTTCTTTTTTATTGCTAGTTCATTATGGTTGTTTATCATGGAAAACTTTGTTGTTACGAATCAGACGCGTATTGATGAGCTCAAGTGCGATCTTGTGGAGTTGGAGCATGTGAAGACGGGGGCGAAGGTCATTCATATTGCGAATGATGATCCGGAAAATCTGTTTTGCCTTTCGTTTCAGACTCTGCCCACTACTTCCAATGGGGCTCCCCATGTTCTCGAACATACGGTGCTCTGCGGCTCAAAAAAGTTTCCTGTCAAGGATCCTTTCTTTGCAATGGGAAGGAGGAGTTTAAATACTTTTCTAAATGCTCTGACTGGATCTGATTTTACCTGCTACCCTGCTGCCACACAGGTCGAGAAAGATTTTTATAATCTTTTAGAGGTCTATATCGATGCGGTGTTCCATCCTGAACTTAAAAAAATGAGTTTTTTACAAGAAGGGCACAGGTTAGAATTTGCCGAAGCAGATAATCCCAAAAGTCCCCTTCTTTTTAAAGGGATTGTCTTTAATGAAATGAAAGGGACGCTTGCTGGCGCTGAATCAAGACTTTGGCATGCCATGATGAAGGAACTCTGTGTAGGCCTTCCCTATGAGTTTAACTCTGGCGGAGAGCCTAAGGAGATCCCCGATTTAACTTATGAAGAGCTTAAAAAATTTCATCACACCCATTACCAACCCAGCAGATGTTTGTTTTTCTTCTACGGCAACCTTCCCCTAAAAAAACACTTGGAATTTATCGAAGAAAAAATTCTTAGGGGAGCTGAAAAACTCCCCCCCCCTTCCCTCTATTGCAAAACAAAAAAGAAATATCAAGCCTGTCTTAAAAGAGATCCGCTTTCCCGTAACTGAAACAGAAGAACTATCTGATAGAACCATGGTTGCTTTTGGGTGGCTTACAACTTCTTTAACCGATCAGGAAGCAGTTTTAGCTTTAAGCGTGCTGGATTCAGTGCTCATGGATACAGACGCGTCATTGCTAAAATTGCCCATGCTCGAATCTAAGCTCTGTATCCATGCTGATGCTTATATGGATCTAGAAATGAGCGAAATACCCTATATCATTGTCTGCAAAGGGTGTGATAAAAAAAATGCTGAGAAATTAGAAAAGACGTTAAGAGATGCTTTAAAAGACGTTATTAAAAAAGGGATTCCCCACCATCTTATTGAGTCGGCGCTCCATCAGCTTGAGCTATCTCGCACAGAAATTTCAGGAGACCACGCCCCCTTTGGGCTCACTCTATTTATGAAATCTGCTCTTGCGAAACAACACGGATGCAAGCCTGAGGATGCACTTAAGATCCATTCCCTTTTTGAAGAGATCAATAAAAAAATAAAAGATCCCGCCTATTTACCAGGATTTATCCAAAAGTTTTTTCTCGATAATTCCCATTTTGTCCGACTCATTATTACCCCCGATCCACAACTTGGAGCAGAAGAGAAAAAAGAAGAGGAAAACCACTTAGAAAGGATCAAGGCTTCTTTGTCTGAAAAAGAGATTTTTGAGATTTTGAAACAGACAAAAGAGTTGGAAAGATATCAGAAGGAAACGGAAAAACAGAGTACCGATTGCCTTCCAAAGGTGGATTTAACAGATGTCCCCGTTTTAGTGCGCACCTTTCCTTTAAAACAAAAAGATTTTGTCTTTCACCACGAGTGTTTTACAAACCATGTCTTATATGCCGACCTTATTTTCGATATGCCAGAGCTCTCTAAGGAGGAGCTCTCTTATCTTCAATTGTTTAATATAGTTGCTTCTGAAGTGGGCTGCGGCAAAAGAAAATACGGTGAAAACCTCGAATATATTCATGCCTATACAGGAGGGATCGGGATTGCCAGTTCTCTCCACATCCAAGCAGACGACCCTACAAAAATGAAACCTTGCATCAGCATCCGAGGAAAAGCGCTTGACCGGAATGCAGAAAAACTCTTTTCTCTTATAAAAGAGACTGCCACCTCTTGCCGCTTTGATGAGAAAAAAAGGGTGCAAGAGTTAATTTCTCAATTAAATAACGCGCTGCAAACACGCCTGACCAAAAATGCCTTGCGCTACGCGATCCAACTCTCTTTAAGCGGTTTTAGCACGGGTTCCTATATCAGCAACTTATGGCATGGGATCGAATTTTACAATTTTATCGAAGAATTAAATAAAGACCTCTCTAAAAAGATGCCAGATATCTTAAGCAAGCTTACGGCTCTTAAGGAAAAAGTCCTTTGTTTAGAGAGCCCCCATCTTGTTTTATGCGCAGATAAGGAAATTTATCATGAACTCCAAAGCAAAAACTATTACGATATCTTGGAACTTCCGGCAAAAAAATCTACCCCTTGGAAAGGTGACCTCTCTTTGCCCGAAATGACAAAAGAATCAAAAATCATCGCTTCTCCAGTGGCTTATAACTGCGAGGCTTTTAAAGCCCCCTGCTATATCCACCCCCATAGTCCCGCCCTTTTAATTGCTACCCATCTTTTAGAAAATAAACTTCTTCATCGCGCTATCCGTGAACAGGGAGGGGCATATGGAGCCGGAGCCAATTACAACATGACGATCGGGGCTTTTTATCTCCATTCCTACCGCGACCCTCATATTACAAAAACCTTTAGTACCTTTCATGAGGCAATCCAGTTTATTGCTAAAGGGAACTTTGACGGAAAAGACATTGAAGAGTCAAAACTTGAAGTGATTCAACAATTGGATCAACCCGTTCCCCCAGGTGCTAGAGCCATCACTGGCTACGCCCAGTGGCGTGAGGGAAAAACAAAAGAGATCCGCCAAAATTATCGAGACCGCCTTCTCGCGGTTACCGTGAAAGATGTGACCTCTGCAGTAGAAAAAGAATTACTTCCCAAAATCGAGAATGGAACCATGGTAACTTTTGCTGGCAAGGCCCTTATTGACAAAGAGAACATAACCTGGTAAAATGCGGGGCAAAAAAGAGGTACTTATGTTTCGTTTTCTGATTGCTACTACAATGATCTTAAGCTCAGCGCTCATCGCCGATACAAAGGAGTGTGTTTGCTCACCCCAACAAACATCGAAGGCTTTTACTGCTGTTGCAAAGAAGACCATCCCTGCCGTTGTCTTTATTAAAGTAGAAGGGGCCGTTGAAGATGGAGAGAGCCCTTTTGGCGGTGGATTTCAAAACCCCTTTGATTTTAACGGTAATGATTTATTTCAACGCTTCTTCGGCATGCCTCAGCAAGGGAAAGCACCTAAACAACCTCAGCTAAGCCAAGGCTCAGGATTCTTCGTTACTGCAGACGGCTATATCATGACCAATGCCCACGTCGTAAAAAATGCAGACAAAATGACTGTTGTACTCAATGATGGCAAAGAGCTTACCGCCACTCTCATAGGCGCAGATGAGCAAACAGATATCGCCATCATCAAAGTGGACGGGAAAGATTTTCCTTTCCTTGATTTTGGCGATTCAGATGCCTTAGATGTGGGTGAATGGGTGGTCGCTATCGGCAGCCCCTTCCAACTCGAAGCCTCCCTTACAGTGGGTGTTGTTAGCGCGAAAGGGAGACAAAACCTCCGCATCACAGACTTAGAAGATTTTATCCAAACAGATGCAGCCATTAATCCTGGAAACTCAGGAGGCCCACTTGAAAACCTCGATGGAGAGGTTGTCGGGATCAACACCGCCATCGTCTCTCGCACAGGCGGCTACATGGGAATTGGATTTGCGGTCCCGAGCAATATGGCCAAAGGGGTGATGACCCAACTAGTAGACAAAGGAACCGTGACACGGGGCTTTTTAGGAGTGTCTCTTCAACCCGTTGATAAAGATATTGCAGAAGCCTTTAACTTGAAAAAGCAAGAAGGTGTTCTCGTCTCAGAAGTGATTAAAGATTCTCCTGCCGATAAAGCGGGGATCAAACAAGGAGACGTGATCGTAGAATGCAATGGCTCCCCCATTAAATCTCTCGGCAGCTTTAGAAATGAGGTCTCCCTCATAGTTCCAGGCAAAAAAGTCACCCTTAAAGTCAGCCGCAATGGGCAAATCGTCACCATTCCTGTCACTTTAGGAACCGCTTCTGAAAACACCGCTGATGGTGGAGTCTCTCAAAAAGTAGGCCTTGAAGTAGAAAACCTCACCCCTGAGCTCGCAAGACAGCTGGGAATAAGCAAAACAGAAGAAGGTGTTGTGATCACAAAAATCAAACCAGGTACGCCCGCGGCAATGTCGGGTATGCACCCAGGTTTCCTCATCGTTCAAATTAACCACAAAAAAATTACAAACATCGAGGACTTTAACGACGCCATGAAAAACCTAGGCAAAGACAAGCGAGTGATCTTCCTCATCCGCCAAGGCACCTACATGAAATTCTACACCATCAAACTTGGATAGAAAGAGCAGATAATCTTAACCGCGAAGCGGTAATTTTGCCGCGAATGCGGCTACAGTTGCTAGCCGTGGGTGACCGAAGGGAACCCACGGAAAACGTCCACCCCACATCAGAGCCGCTAACAGCGGCGACACTCTTTTTGTCTCTGTCGCCGCTGTTAGCGGCTCTGGTGGGGGCGGGCATTTCCTCCGGGGGTTCCTTCGGTCACCCCCGGCTAGCAACTGCCATCGCTTTCGCGATTTGATTACCGCTTCGCGGTTAAGATAGGCTTTTGCAAATTATACTTTAGAAGCACTGTCATTCAAGTCGTAAGAACTTAAGTACTTTTTAACGCAAAACGCAAAACGTTCACGGGTAAAGAGAAGATCGGTTACGGTTACGCATACGGTTACGGAAGAAGGGCATTGCTTTGAGTCCCCGTAACCGTAACCGTATGCGTAACCGATCTTAAAGATTCTAAACTATATATCTAGATATCAACGCAAAGACGCATTCACCCTTAAGCTTATTGGTTGGTGTATTTTTCTGGGTTCTCAGAAAGGCGTTTGGCACATCCTTCGCTACATAAATTGTAGCGCTTACCCTCATGGGTATAAGAATGCTGCCCATCTACTGGTTTGCCTGAAACTGGACATGATTGATTTTTCATTTCAATAACACCCCCACCAGATTTTCTCATTATCAACACAACTGCCAAAGCCAGCAAAATAATTACAACAACCGCAATAACAACTTTACCACCCATTGATTTCTTCTTCATAACTTTCTCCTATACGTTAAATTTGGTCTTATTTCCTAACTTTACCAATCTCAAATATAAAATCCAGTTTTTTTTTGAACGAGAGCGGGAACTTAGCTACACTCTTCTCTTAAACAAAAGGGGAGCAAGGATAAGCTTATCCGGTTTTCCAATTCTGTCAGCTGACTTCTTAACCGAGTAATTGCAGCTTTTCTTGCAGCCACTATGCCTACGACTTTGTCAACGGTATAAGAAACAGTCTCCCCATGACCAGAATTTGACTCTTTATAGGCGAATAGGTCAAATATGTCCTTTGCAGTATGGAGACCAAATTGACCGGGTAAGGTATGAGCCACAAGCATGATACAACTTTTTCTTCTTTGTGCTTCGAGCACTTTTTCCATTTTCTGAACCACCCTCGCTGCTTGTCCAGTAGCTTTAGAATGCCGGACCTGAAAGACGCGGAGAGCTGGCCACTGAAATGCCGGGATGGGAGCATTAGCTTCTGAAGAGCTACTAGAGCTTTCGCCACTAAGTGCCGTTATCCGGTTATTTAAAGCATTTCGTTCAGCAGCTAGTCCATCTAGCAATTTTTTTATATCCGTAGCCGTATAACAAAGATGCAGGCTATCATGCCCAATGGGCATCTGAAAGGCGTATTTTTCGAATACTTTCCAAGCGTTAAAGAAAATCCTCCTACGTCCTTGGTATGAGGATTGGGTCGTTACAGAATCAGCTTTTCTCTGTGAATCCACCGCATCACTGATTTGTTGTTCTAATCGTTTAATCATCTAGGAAACTTTGACACTAATTCAAATACAGCTAAACTCATAATCCTCCAAAAGAATCGATCAACATTATAGTGAAAATTGAAATATACTCAAATAAAATTAAAATTTGAGTAATTTCCTATATATATATTTTAAATTGTTAATAAAATAAATAAAAATTAGTCATTCCTAAGATTATTTATTATAAACTTTTTCGTTTTATTTGCTTTTTATTTCTTATTTGTTATAATTGATCATACTTAGTAACAAATTAACAAATGAGGGATTTATGACAACTTTAGATATGACAACTTTAGACACGTATCAAAATGCAAGCAAGAATTCTGCTACCAAGGATTCTGCTACTTGGGTGCAACCACTCCTTGAAACTAGCAACACAGAAACTAGCAACAAAACGCTATGGTCACGAGACCGTGTCATCACAGTGCTTGCGGTTGCCGCCATTGCGCTTGTGATTACAGGGGTCATCATGATGGCTGTAGGGGCTTCTAAAGGGGTTGTGGGTTCACATACTACTTTAGACCCCTCTCATGTTAAAGGTTGGACGCAAAGTCCTATTGGCTCATACACCAATAGTGGAGGGTGGGTGGCATATCCTAGGACACCAATAAGCGACATAACCTTTTCGACCAAATTTACCACAATCGGCGGGCTTTCTCCTTCAGGGATCGTTTGTGTTACCGGTGCTGCTATTACGACAGCTGGCATAGGAATCGGAGCTTTTGCCATAGGAAGGCGTAGTACCCAGAATGGCAAGCTCGCAAAGTTAAACTCAAATATTGAAGAAACACCTAAGCTTTCAAATATAAAGACACTTAATCGAAAACGTTTAATTATGATAACAGCGGCTGTGGTAAGCGCTCTTCTCCTGATTGTAGCGGTTGCCTTGATTGCCAAAGGCTCTTCTCCAGGAACTTCCTCTACCCAAATAGTCGATATTCAAAACCATTATTGGTATTCTGGATGGGGCTGGGCAATACCCACAGAATTTTATACCTACGCAGTGACCACTACCAATCTCCTTTCCTCTTCAGCACTCTGTGCAGCTGGGGCTACTCTTGGGGCTCTCTCTATAGGAATCGGAGGTTTAGCTGCGGGAATATATGCTGGGCTGCGTAAAAATAAAGCTGAACACGCTATGGCTGCTGCTAAACACAGCGAAATAGAACTTTGTAGTCTACCGTGTAAGTTTCCTGTGCCGCTTTAATAAAAAGTTGTATTAATCTTGTTTTTTGGCTAAGCTGGCTCAAAAAGGATTTTACATGAAACTTATTCTTGGTTTATTATTTTTGTCTGTGGCGACTTTAAATGCCTCACCTTTTGCCTACGTCGTCAATAATACCGATAATACCGTAAGCATTATTGACACCGCCACGAACACGGTTGTCGTTTCGGCCTTAGCCGGATTGGGCACAACTCTTGATAGCATTGTTTCTTCCCCGAGCGGCACTATGATGTATGTGTTAAGCAAGACAAATAATACTGTAACTGCCATCAATACTTCATCGAATACTATAAGTGGATCTCCTATCCCCATAGGAGGTACACTACCCCAAGGTATGGTCATCACTCCGGACGGCTCGAAAATTTATACTGTAAATCTTACATCTGAAAATGTGAGTGTCATTAACACAACAACTATGACAGTCGTAACACTTATCCCTGTAGGAACATTTCCTGCTGGCATTGGCATCACTCTTGATGGTTCGAAGGTCTATGCAGCAAATACGGGCGATCATAGCCTTACAGTGATCAGCACCGCAACTAATACGGCAATTGGTACTATTAATACTGGAAATACTCCTACTAATTTTGCTTTTACAAGTAACACAGGCTTCGTTACCAATCAAACTGATAATACCGTAACAGTATTTGATACGACTCTCGACATGATGATTGGAACAATTACATTAGGAGGCTCCAATGTTTTGGATGTAAAAGTCACCCCAAATGGTCAATTTCTGTATGTGCTAAATCAAACAAGTCCTGGAGTAGTGAGCGTTTATAACACCACAAACCCATTCGCATCAGCCGCATCTCCTATCACCATAGGTAACGTTCCCACGGATCTAGCTATCACACTTGACGGCTCAAAAGTCTATATAGCAAATCAGTTTGATGGCACAGTTAGCATTATTAATACCGCAACAAACACGCAAGCAGCAGGATCTCCTATTTCACTTGCACCAAATATAAACCCTACCAATCTTGCAATTACCCAAGACAGCCTAACAGTTTACGTGACTGATATGGGATCCAATGCAGTAAGTGCCATTCAGACTTCTTCAGAAACGGTCATAGCTACTCCAACTGTAGGTAACAGTCCGACGGTTATAACTATTCAAACTATACCTACTCCTACACCGACTCCTTCCCCAAGCGATGCTACGGCTATTGCTCAGCAACAACTCACTTCAAACCTTACCCAGCTAAGCAACCAGATCAATAACACCTTTAATTCTTTAAGCTCGGGTACCCCAGCAGCATCTAATGGAGCTATTCCTTCATCCACAACGCCAAGCATTACAGGCCCCGGCAATTACTCAGGAATCCCCGTAATCAACATGGGTGTATTTAATGCCGGCTGTTACTAATAACTAAGCATGAGTCCGAGATGCCATTTGCCAAAGCCACTGCGGTAGGCTGCGGCAACTGTATTCTGTGAAGGCATGGTGTGTAGCTTAAAGCCATAGTCAGAGCGGAAGGCAAGATTAGGGTTAATGAGGTAACGAAGGCCCAGACCTACGCTCCAAGCATATTGATGTCCAAAATCTCCTACTCCTGAAGGGTGATAAAGGGTTCCGATTCCATAATCCATAAAACCTAAAAAGATCAATTGATCTTTAATTTTTTTTGGAAAATAACCTATGGGAGTAATAGTAGGAAGGCGAAGTTCAACGTTAACAACCAAACCATTATCTGAGTCATACTCATCTTCATTATACCCACGCACCGTATTGTATCCTCCAATCGGGAATAATTCAGTAGGAGGAAGAGCTCCTGTGGCTCTTTGAAAACGGAATAATCCTGCCAAAGAAAACTTTTTAGGAAGTTGAACTACATCTCCGACGGTTAGCAAGGCATAAGCATATGTATGTTTCGAAAACGGCCTCACAGCATTAAAAGCAGCATTTGATTGATGAGGAAGAAAATGGAAAGGGCTCCAATACCCATTAAAATCGACCCACCAATAATTCGCTTTAGTTCTATTTTCGACATGGTAATTTCCTGTAAGTTGAGAAATCTGTTCTTTCTGAATAATAGAAGTGACTACTTCAATAACCACTTCTTCTGCAGTAAGATTTAATAAATTGCTATTACTATATTTTAAATCAAAACCCAATGTCAGGCTTTGACTAAAGACTGTATATAAAGGTTTAAAAGGGATCGCGTAACGCAATCTTTCCTGGTTAGCGGTTAGCCCTGCGTTAAAGCCTGGAATCTCAGGCTTGACAATGGAATAATTGCCAAAAAGTGTTAGAGAATGTTGCCAAGGTAGAAGACAAAGATAATTCCCTGTATGAGAGATATACCTCTGGGGAAAATTGGAAGTCATGTATTGATAGGTAAGAAGGTCATCGAGCCGAAAGGCATTGCCCCAAGTAAGCCCTCCGGAAAATCTGTCGTTTCCTGTCGAGGGATTTCCACTATTATCACCACTAGTAAAAAAACGGATGGGAAAACGATCTTTTGTCGTGACTTCAATATCTACCGTGTCCGGATCACTTGAATCGACATATTCATAATCAGAATGGTGAAAAGGATTCTGGTTCATCCACGCAATGTCATTTCTAAGGACTTCTTCGTTGATCTCATCCCCTTCTTTTAGATGGATATATTTAGCCAATTCTCTCTTAGGCCACCACTTAGCACCTTTAAAAATAAGTTTTCCAAGTCTTTGTTCTGTAATCAAAATTTGGACAACACCATCCCCAACATATTGCAAAGGCACTTCAACAACTACGGCCGGATGGGAGTTTGCTCGGAAATAGCGAATAATTTCTTTTTTCAGAGCAATTATTTGATCTTTTACAAGAGGTTTTCCTAAAAAAGGCTGCGCAATTTTGACGAGGGCTTGATCCCCTCCCGGCACTTCCAAATCCACAATCTGGATTCCAACCAGATCTTGCCTACCCTCTTTAATGATCTGCCCTGACTTGCTTGTAAAGAAAATCCCTTTCGTGATGACTATTTCCTCTGCGCCAAAAAGAAGGGATTCAATAGATTCGTTTTGATCCGGGGCTATTTCCTCTATGCCAAAAAGAAAGGGATGGGGGATCGTTAAAAGAAGGGATGCAATACTGATGAAAAGTGTATTTTTACGCATAGGAGTCTTTGTACCAATAAATTTTAAGGACAGTGCCCTTCCTTAGGAGTGATTTGCATGTGACCCGGCGGTACCAGAGCGCCTCCCGCTCTGGTGCCTGATCTACCTTCAAAGTTTTTTGCCCCTTCAGGTGGCTTAAAATTAGCCCGGGAAAGCGGTGATGGCTGAGTAGATTGGGCAGCCGGTTTCCTGTTTTTTAAAATACTGGCAAACCTATCCATTCCCTCCCCTATCAGTACTGATCCCTGAGAGTTACTCACTTCAACAGTCCCCTGCAAGCAGCTACAATACATTTGTCCTTTGACGATATTAACTTCTAAAATCGTACCTCGAAGTCCAATGGTCGCAACAGGAGTTTGTATAGAAACACCTAAAGGATTTGTTGTAGCAATAGAGCCACTAATAAGCCTAAACCCTCCCTTAACCAAAGACATTAAGCTATGATCTGCCTTATTGGGATTCTTAAAACTATAAGAGTCTACACGAAATTCTGTTGAAGGAATTAAATTAACAAGCCCTCCATCCGAGAACTTCAATTGTGCTTTTGATCCGTCCTCACATACTACAGTTTCTGATGCATAAAAAAGGTCTCCCCGTTTAAGCTCTCGTTCTACATTATCGGAAGCTACACCCTTTACAGTCCCTTCCGTTGTAATTATTACCCCTACAGGAGTATTTGCTGCAAAAATAGTGCTTTGCACAATTACAATAAGAAACAGGAGAATTTTCTGCATTTTGTTTTCCTTATTTTTCCTGGCTAGTGTAAGCACCATCCCAGTCTGGGCCAGGAGGGGTTTGGCGAAGCGAGCTAATTCTATTTAAATAAACCTCATATAATTCTTTATCTCGCGGATAGTCCATAGCTAAATGCTTAAATAAATTCTCCGCATTATCCCACTGTTGGTTAAAATAAGCCTCTAAACCTTTATGATGCCTTTCCAGTTCCACTTTTAATTCCCCGCTTGCCTCTGCTGCGCTGCAAATAGGGTTATAAATCAGAACAGCTGTTTTTTTCCCTTTTACTCTAATCTTATCCAACATTTTATAAGCAAACTCATTTTTTGTTTGCAAGTAAGTTGTTTCTCCTACAATAACATCCACATGATAAAACCTGGTTTGTGATTCTAATCTTGAAGCTAAATTTACAGCATCTCCCAAAACAGTGTAAGCCCTGCGGAATTTTGAACCCATATCGCCCACATTCATCACTCCTGTATTGACCCCAACACCAATTTTAATCATCGGTTTTCCTTCAGAAACAAAAGCTTTATTAAGCGCAATTAAACCCTGTTGCACTGCTAGTGCATTACTTACGGCATGAAATGCATGTTTTGGATCCTCTAGTGGAGCACCCCAAAATGCTATCACCAGGTCCCCTACATATTTATCTATGGTTCCCATATGATTGAAAATAATCTCTGTCGTAGAAGTGAAATAACGGTTAAGAAGTTGCTTAAGTTCTGTCGCCGTTAATTTTTCAGATAAGGTAGTAAAGCCTATGATATCGGCGAATAAAACAGATAATTCTTTGCTCTCTCCTTCCAAGCTAAAGCCCTCCCCCTTTTTAAGCATATTTTCTAAATATGCAGGGGGTACGTACTGACCGAACACCGCCTTCAATTCTTTCCCTTTTTTTGATTCAAAAAGATATCCCCATATGAGGTTCAATAAAAAGAGGATAAACAGAAGGGTGATAGGAAGAATTGTGGAGAGAACAAGACCATATTCGGTCCAGATCCATTGATTTAAAAAAATCAGCGCTATAGATAAGGAAAAACAGAGCAAACAAATTCCTAAAACTTCGAAAAAGGGGATCAACAGGGCATAAATGACACCTAAAGCTAACATAACAAACAGAATCACCCCTCTTCCCCAAGAGGGTTTGTAGGGTAAATAGTTATCAATGATTCCGGCTGCTACGCTCGCATGCACTTCAATCCCAGGAAAATTAGGAGCCACTGCAGTTGCACGCACATCCCCTATTGTAGAAGCTGTCGCACCAATAAAAATTAATTTGTTTTCGATTAGGTCCCGCGCAACTTTGTCATTTAACACATCGATGACAGAAACATAAGGAAAAGAAAAGGGGGGCCCTCGATGAGGGATTAACATTCTTCCTGTAGCATCTGTAGGAATAAATAACCGATCCATTTTAATTCCTTCTAAAACAGCAGCATTTCCATATTTTCCCGTAACAAGTTCAATTTTTTTGGCAAGCAAATACAAACTTACCGCTTGTAAAGAAAGGGAGGCATAAACTCCAGATTCATGACGTAAAAGTAGAGGGGTGAATCTTAAGACGCCATCAGGATCGGGGGCTGCATTAATAAATCCACTAGCTTTTGCGACATCTTGCAATATATTGATATTAGCAAGAAAACTCTGCTTATTTGGAATAGCAAGCAGCTTTGTCATCTCAGGAGTTAATTCCAAAAAAGGCGGAGGGAGTACGCCAGTTGTCACCCCGCTATCTAAAAAAACCATCCCTAATACAGATTCCCCCAAGGCAAGGCTTTTTGCAAAAACAGCATCATAATCAAAAAGCCTTTTCATCCCCTCCAATTCAGATAAAGCATTTGCCCCCTGAATCTGGGGAGTTTTTTTCACCGTTTGGATGATCTCATCTACAATATTCTGCTCTGGATCGGGAAAAGTGATATCAAAAGCAACAACCGTCGCTCCATTTTTGTAAAGTTTATCAAGTAAATCTGCAAATCTCTCTCTGGACCAGGGCCATTTCTCTTCTGCCTTAAAACTTTTATCGTCGATGGCAACAATCGTAATAGGCACATCTTTTTTAAGAGGTTTATGCGTATGGCGCACTTCTAAATCATATTCAAAATTTTCAAGGGAATTTACCCAGGCGGCTATAGGTTCAGGATTAATAAAAAGAATCAAAGAAAAAACCACTACGAGAAAAAGTCCAAAAAAAAGAGGAATGAGTTTTTCCCTCATTCTGGCGATGGCTTTAGGCAGAGAGTTAAAAAACAGTTTGCTCATAAAACACTCATAACACAAAAAAAATTTACTAAGATAGCTATAAAAAAACCCTTTGTTTCAAATAATTAATTGACAGACTAATTATAATGAGTTAGGTTTAATTTATGAGGACAGCTTATTTAGCATTAGTCACATTATGTTCTCTTGGAATTGGAGGGTATAGCCTGGCGGAGGTTCTTTTCGCAGCGGACACCCCCCGTAGAGAATCAGTGCCTGGTTTATATCAAGATCCCAACTGGTCCAGGTTCCAAGATCCTGAAGAGAACCAGAACCAGATCCTTTGGCACGGCCCGGGATGGTACAACGGTTCATGGTATGAAAATGAAAAGGACTATGACAGAGGCAAAACCACCGATCCCACTAAAAAATCGCCCAAAAAACAAACATCAAATGCACCCAATTCTTGAACAGTCGGCGTTTTAAAAAAGGCTGATTTCGAAAAAACCGTGCCTCTCTAATCCCAAAAGTGCCGTTTGCTGTAAAATTTCTCGGAGCTTTGTTTGTTCGCTAATTTTTGTATTTTCATATTGAGAAATCATACTTTTAATATTCTTATTGTTCACAGTAATCCTATGATGTTTGCAAGAGTTTTTACTCCGGGAGATCTGTAACTCTCTGCTATTTCAGATATTGGATATTTAAATTGCTTTTCAGGGAATTTCCTCCAGAATATCCAATAAAATTGGATATTCTGGCGTTTTCCAAGAGAATTTTTCTTTAAATAACGCTAATCATCGAGTAGGCATAGGCAATCATGCGCTTGGGAGGGATCTTCGTAGAGGAAATTTCAACTCTAATGCATCTATACCCATAATCCTCCTCAAAAACAAGTAATCGTGATAGCAGTTAACAAGCTTACTGCCAATTATAGTTGCCAAGTATACCAAGAGCCATCCTCAAAACATACAGGCACTCCGGGATGATGAGGGTCATTGATCATTAACACGTTAAGATGGTCATAACGATCCATGTGATCACAAAGGGACAGAGCTTGGTTCTGTTTAACAAATCCCTCTGAATGCATGCCTAAAGCTTTCAAACGTTTACTCTCTCCAAGCAGCACCATACCTGCATAATAACAGAAAAATTTTAAACGGTTTTCTGGTGTATCTTTCTCAGGAATTTTACTTGTAAGTGCAGCCTTCCCAACGGCAGTCACGATTGCTTGTCTATCCTCTAAACAAACAAGTTTATGATATTTAGTCCAATCTGCAATTTGACATCCTCTTCCGCAATACAATTGATCACACGTCGGGCAAAACACTAAAATGTCATGAGGATCTATTTGCCTTCTACAATATGGATAATGGCATATTGGTGGGAATGCTGGTGACCATGACATGTTTTTTCCTTTTGATTAATTTTATACTGGTATGATTATAACAGAAAATACAAAATCAATCCATGTCTTTCCTTCTATAACCCAATGGGCTAAAACTATGTAGCCTTAGGGATCGTCAAACAATAACTTAAAGTATTTTGCGGCCATTATGGCAGCCCATCTTTGAAGGATCGCTCCTCGAAGGTATTGAATTAATATCTCCCTCGTCGCGATTCTTCAAATCTGAGCCACCCTAAGACCACCAAATGCTTTAATTTATTATTTGACGATCCCTTAGGGCACCGCCCTAGGTTTTCTTGGAGGATTTAAGGAATTGTTGGAAGGCTGGGGTACCACGGATGGGGTCAAAGGTGGGGTCGTTTAGGACCTCTGAAATGTTGTCTATCCCTTGTTCCCAGGCGGCTTTGAGCCAGCCGATTCGTTGTTGTTCTTTAACTCAGTATCCGTAGTCTGAATACTCTCTATTAAATGATGGAAAAACTCCTTAGACCAGGTCCTTCTAATTGCCTCTTGATCTCTAACAAAATGCACGGCATCCTCAATGGCAGAAGGCACATCCAATTGATCGATCCGATCTTTGGCTATTTTCAGAAAAGCGGCGCGATGTAAAATGTCTTTTTGTCCATTTAACATGGAGAAAAGGGGTAGATTTAAAGGAATTTTTCTTCGGATAAACCAGACCACGTCATACCAGTCCCTCCCTTTGACCCGACCCTTCCATGCACGAAAAAGAGCGGCATGCATTTTGCACGCAAAAAGGCTCTCCTCACTCACGCATCTAACGGATACAGCGACAGGCTGCGATAGAAATTTTTGTTCGCAAACATACGTTAAAGAAGGATCTGTATCAATCTCCACTTTAATGCGGATCAAAGTCTCGGGATGTATCCCTTTAAAAAAATCAGAATGAACGCCTATTTTTATAAGCTCTTGGACAGTCGGCGTTTTTAAAAAGGCTGATTTTATAGCCGTTTGAGCCTTCTTTTCTTTTTCAACAAAAGAAACCTCAAAGCCAAAAGAAGCAAGCTCATTTCTAATTACATCGCCGAAAGGATGCCAGCTCCAATGAGGATTGGGTACAAGCAAAGTAAAATCGAGGTCTTCAGAGAAACGGTCGAGGCCATAAAAAATGCGTAGAGCCGTCCCCCCATAAAAAGCAGCGTGTTCAAAAAACTTTCCACGCCACAGCCCTACAAGAGCAATTTCCTGCAATATTTCACGTAGAGCCTGTTCATGCTCTTGCAATGATCTACATTGATATCTTTCTAGCATCAACTGAATGGCTGGGTTCATGATGATTTCCTACACTGTATGAGGTAATTAATAGCACTATGGGGATGGGCCTGATGGATCTCTTTTAACAGATCAAGATCAAGGGTATTAAGGTCTTCTTCCTCTATGCGCAAATCTTCGAATAGAGTTGCTCGAAAATGTTTTTTCGATGAAAAAGCACCTCTACGCAATACTAATAAATCTGCAAGCGCTTTTTCTTTCGTCGCTACCAGGGCTTGCTGTTTGGAGGATAGTTTAATTAAAGTCACCCCAACAGAAAAAGCCTGCATAGGAACATGATTATAAGTGAAAAACCCGAGAGGAGTCTGAAATTCCCTCGAGCGTTGTGTAGTGACGCTTGTAACAGTTGTTACTTTTTCAGGAATTAAACGATAATATTGGCATGCCCACTCTAGAGAAACATAGGAAGGACCGTAAATCATATTAGCCAGTACTTCTGATGAGTAGGGATTTCTTGCAAATTTTTCCCCGAAAATATAAAGCCCCTTTTTAACACGAATTAATGCTTTTATTTTCAAGAGATGATTTAACTTTACTCTAGGGTTTTTATAGCTTTTAAGGCATTCCATTACAAAGCCATAATCTAACTCCTCTCCAGGAGCCTCCTCCAACAGAACACCTATCCCCGGGTCAATACCCAAAAACCTACCCATATTTCACCTGTAAGTTAATATAATGCTAACATATTGGTCATTTTCAAGCAAATAAAAGATTACTTAATAACTTTGAGGAATTGCTGGAAGGGGGGGGTTTGGCGGATGGGATCGAAGATGGGGTCGTTTAGGACCTCTGAGATGTTGTCTATCCCTTGTTCCCAGGCGGCTTTGAGCCAGCCGATTGCTGGTTCGGGCTCTTTTTGGATGGCGTGAGCGTAGGCGTTGCGGAGCGCTAGTTCTGCATTAGGAAGGGTTTGGTAACAGGAGCCGCCGAGTTTGATGACAAGGGGGTAGTTTTTCTTTTGGAATGCTAGGCGGTGAAGGATGCATTTTGCTTCATCTGTTAGGTCATCGTAGGCAGAAAGGAGAAGATCGTAGGCCTCGTCTGTTTTTCCCTCCTCATCTTTAATGAGGGCGATGTATTGGGTTGCAAGCGCATGGATCATCCCCCTTTTAGCTTCAGCTCTGACCTTTTCAAAGAGACCGAGGGATCCAGACTTATTGCCTGAGAGGAATTTTTCCTCCGCTTCTTCAAAGGAGGCTTTAACTGTGTCACTCCGATCTTTATCGGAGATGTGACGCATCTTTTTCCACGTCTCAAAGCTCTGGTAGGCAAAAAGGAAGAAAAGAGCTCCAATTAAAAAACCCTGGTAGAGAAAAAAGACAAGAGAACCGAAGAGGGCAAAGATAGCGCTGATGAGAAGGGAGTATTTAAATCCCTTAATGCCAAAAAAGCCTTCTAGAACAATCCTCATGAGCTGGCCCCCGTCCATGGGGAGGATGGGGAGGAGATTTAAAATGGTCCAAATGAGGTTGATCCATTGGAAAGGCCTAACAATTGCAAACCAGATGCCCGAAGTATAGGGCAAAATATATGTCGCAATACCAAAAAGGAGAAATCCGAAAAGAGGGCCATCTAAAACGATGAAAAATTGTTTCCAAAAAGGGAGTTTATCCCCTTGATGATAGGTTAATCCTCCAAAAGCGACGAGTTCAATTTTGGGCTCGAGACCAAAAAGAGCTGCTGTAAGTGCATGCCCAAACTCATGTACTAAAACAGACACGAAAATAACCCCTATCCAAATAAGGGTCCCTACAAAACTCAGCGCATTGAAATAGCCGATAAGTCCTGCGACAACCCAAAAGGCAGGATGAATAGTTACGGGTATTTTTCCTGGTATTCTAATCATTTTTGGCTGTTAAGCTATCCCCCATTTTAAGAAAAGATCGGGCACGCACGCGGGCACGGGCACGGGCACGAAAGAAAGAAAAACTTAAGGCTTCTTCTCTTTCCGGATTTCGTGCCCGTGCCCGTGCCCGCGTGCGTGCCCGATCTTTTCTTCATCTTAATAGTTCCCGTATTCCCACTCCCATCTCGGCAGGAGATTCAATAATATATACCCCGGCGTCTTTAAGCGCCTTCATTTTCCCTTCTGCCGTACCCTTGCCCCCTGAAATGATGGCTCCTGCATGGCCCATTCTTCTTCCGGGAGGGGCTGTAATTCCTGCGATAAAAGAGGCGACAGGCTTTGTGCAGTGTTGCTTGATCCACGCGGCTGCTTCCTCTTCCGCATTCCCTCCGATCTCCCCGATCATTAAGATCCCTTCGGTTTCTGGGTCTTGCTGAAACATTTGAAGTACATCGATAAAGCTTGTCCCATTTAAGGGATCGCCGCCAATTCCTACGCAGCTAGATTGTCCGAGGTCAAGAAGGGATGTTTGCCAAACAGCTTCGTAAGTAAGAGTTCCTGAGCGGGAAACAATCCCCACCTTTCCCCTTTTGTGAATATAACCTGGCATGATCCCAATTTTACATTCCCCCGGTGTGATCACTCCTGGGCAATTGGGGCCAATCAGGCGACTTTTTTTACTTCGCTTCATCACCTGCGCGACTTCTAACATATCGCGCACAGGGATCCCCTCGGTAATGCAAACAATGAGCTCCACCCCTGCTTCTTCAGCCTCTAAAATCGCATTTGCAGCAAAGGGGGGCGGTACAAAAATCATCGTTGCGTTGCACCCTGTGGTCTTCTTTGCTTCAAAAACTGTATCAAAAACGGGAAGACCTAAGACCTCCTGCCCTCCCTTGCCAGGGGTAACTCCTGCAACAAAATGGGAGCCATAAAGCATACATTGCTCCGTATGGAATCTTCCCGATTTCCCCGAAATTCCCTGAGTGATCACTTTTGTTTTCTTATTTACGAGTATTGCCATTTTTTAACACCTCTACACTTTTTTGAGCGGCCTCGGCAAGGGAATCTGCAGTTGTAATTGCGAGCCCCGAATCTTTTAATAATTTTTTCCCCTGTTCGACGTTTGTCCCTTCCAGTCGAACAACCAGGGGGACTTTGACTTTTAGCTCTTTTTCCGCAGCAATGATCCCTTCGGCCATTGTTGCGCAATTCATGATCCCCCCAAAAATATTCACGAGGATCGCTTTCACCTTTGGATCTGAAAGAATAATCTTAAACCCTTCAGCCACTTTTTCAGCCGATGCACCGCCGCCGACGTCTAAAAAGTTTGCAGGTTTGCCGCCATAGTAATGGATAATATCCATTGTCGACATCGCAAGGCCCGCCCCATTAACCATACATCCGATGTTTCCATCCAAAGCAATGTAGGCCAAATCAAACTCTTTTGCAGCAACTTCACTCTTCGTATGTTGAGAAGGATCGTAAAATTCTGCAATCTCCTTCTGGCGAAATAGGGCATTGTCATCAATGCTTAACTTCGCATCAAGAGCCCAAAGTTTTTGATTTTCGTCAATGACAAGAGGATTGATCTCAAGAAGAGAGGCATCTTTTTCCATAAAAGCGCGGGCCACCCCTTGTGCAATATCCATTCCCATCTTGGCAGTCTCCCCCCTCCACCCCATAAAATTCGCGAGGCGTAAAAGGTGGTAAGGCTTGACACTTCCATCAAGGCCAATGGGCAATGTCAGAATTTTTTCCGGATGTTTTTCTGCAACTTCTTCAATTTCGACGCCACCCTCTGGCGAGGCGATCAAAACTGCCCGAGCCTTTTCCCTGTCGATGACTGCTCCGAGATAATATTCTTTTTTAATGTCGACGGGTTTTGTAATCAAAACTTTATGAGCAATCACACCCTCAGGGCCTGTTTGATTGTTCACAAGCTTCATCCCTATCAGTTTTTTTGCGTGATCCAAAATCTCTTGTTTCGACTTTCCAAACTTCACCCCTCCGGCTTTCCCTCTTCCCCCCGCATGCACTTGAATCTTGACCACACCTTCGGTTAAATTCAGCTTTTCCACTTCCACGACACTACCTACAACCCAATACTCTGGAATAGGAATCCCATACTCTTTTAAAATTTCTTTGGCCTGATACTCGTGAATATTCATGACTCACCTTTTAAATCCTTTATCTGATAGAATCCTTTTTTAGACAAAGGAATAATACCATGTTCTCTCTTCTGAAGTCAGGATTTCAAAAGATCCGCCAAGCTCTTAAAAAAACGAGCTCCCTTCTTGGCACCAAGCTAAAAGCTCTTTTTAGCAAGCCTGCCGATGAAGCTACCTATGAAGAACTAGAGCAAATTCTTTATGAAGCTGATTTAGGTTCTAGCTTCATTGAATATATTAAAACCTTTTTGCGCAAAAAACCGACTACCACTTTCGAAGAAATTATCTTCGAAATGAAAAAAAAAGCACTAGAAATTTTGGAGGAGCCCCCAGCTCCCGCAATTACGGGGACCCCTCATGTGATCCTCGTCGTCGGCGTTAACGGAAGTGGAAAAACCACATCTATAGCAAAATTAGCCGCTCATTATAAAAGCCAAAATAAAAAAGTGCTCGTAGCTGCGGGCGATACTTTCCGCGCAGCTGCCATCGATCAATTAGCCGCTTGGGCAGATCGATTAAAAATCGACATTGTAAAAGGACAGCCAAACGGCGATCCTTCCGCAGTCGTTTTCGATGCCCTAACAGCTGCAAAAGCAAGAAATGCAGACGTTGTTATTATAGACACTGCAGGAAGATTGCAAAACAAGACCGATCTCATGAAAGAGCTGGAAAAGATCAAGCGAACCGCATCAAAAGTGGTTCCAGACTCCCCGCATGAAACCCTCCTTGTCCTCGATGCAACAACAGGTCAAAACGCTATTGATCAGGCAAAGACCTTCAACAGCTTCACCCCTTTAAGCGGCATTATCCTCGCAAAACTCGATGGATCAGCCAAAGGGGGGATCATCCTCTCGATCTACAAAGACTTAAAAATACCTGTCAAATGGGTGGGCGTCGGTGAAAAAGAAGACGATCTCCTCCCCTTTGACAAAACCGCATACATTGAGGGGCTATTCGAATGAAAGAAAAACAAAAACTGATCCGCGATACAATCACTTATTTAAAACAGCGGCCTCCTGAAGAAACAGTCCTGCGCAATTTAATCACCGACATCGCCCCTTCCTTTACCCTGCGCGAGGAGCCGCTACCAGATACAGAAGCCAAGCAAAAACCTCAAAGAATTGGAGCAGAAATCGCCCTAATTTATTTTGGCGATGATCCAAAAGAGATCGAGTTTTTGAAAAACCTCACAAAAGCCATTTCTGATAAAATAAGATCTGCTGAAATCATCGATGCCCATAAAATAGAAAATGAAAAGGGATGGAAAAGTTTTTTAGAAGGCCCCGAGCTCAAATGGATTGTAGCGCCCAAACGAGGCTTAAGAAAGTCGACAGAACTCGCCCAGTATTATAAAGAGCTTCCTGCAACAAAAGAGCGTTTCTTGGGGCTCATTCCCATATTCTTCATAGAGCCAATTAGCGAGTACTTCAAAAATCCTGGGCTCAAAAAGACCCTCTGGGAAGAGCTATGCAAAACCCTGAAGTAGAGAACCTAAGAGAAGATCGGGCACGCACGCGGGCACGGGCACAGGCACGAAAGAAAGAGGGAGGAAGAGAACTTGGCCTCTTCTTTCTTTCGTGCCCGTGCCCGTGCCCGCGTGCGTGCCCGATCTTATCTTAAAGGAGAAAAGATCTGAATAACTACAAGATTGCCAGTGTTCTTCTAGACGATGCTCTTGATAAGGCTCTCGACTACAAAGTTCCAGAGGGACTTGCCGTGCAGGCGGGGATGAGGGTGCTGGTTCCGGTGAAGACGACGTTTCGGAAGGCTACTGTCCTTTTGCTTAAAGGGGAATCAGAGTTTCCAAAACTCTCTTCTATTAAGGAGATTCTTTCTGAGAAGGCTTTAATTTCTGAAGATCTCTTTGCCCTATGCGCGTGGATCTCCAGATATTACGCTACCCCCTTGCGGAAAGTATTAAGAGTTGCTCTTCCTCCGCCTATTCGGCAAGACAAGAAACATAAAACACAACTTTTTGTAAAACTCCTCCTTTCTAAAAATGAGATTGCACAGATCTGTGAAAAAAGAAAAAGTCCTAGCCAGTCTCAAGTTTTGGATGTGATGCTTCAAAATCCCAAAGGGATATTGTTAACAGAACTTTTAGAAAAGGCAAATACAGCAAGAGGTCCCGTAGATTCTCTTGTGAAAAAAAATGTCCTCTCGGTTCAAGAGATCGACATCGATCGCACTTTTATTGCTGAAGCAGAATTTTTTCAGACAAAAAATAAACAATTAAATGTTGATCAAGAAGAAGCCCTTAAAAAAATAGTCCACGGCCTCATCCAAAGACAATTCACCACTCACCTTCTCTTTGGAGTCACAGGAAGTGGGAAAACAGAAGTTTATTTGCAAGCCATCGAACATGCGCTTAAGTTAAACATGGGCTCGATCCTTCTTGTCCCCGAAATTGCTCTGACCACCCAAACAATTGAAAGATTAAAAGGGCGCTTTAAAGAGAAGATTGCCATCCTTCATCACAGGTTAAGCCCAGGGGAAAGATTTGATGCTTGGCACCATATCGAGCAAGGGGTGGCAAAAATTGTCGTTGGAGCCAGATCTGCCATCTTTAGTCCCGTAAAAAATTTGGGACTCATCATCGTCGATGAAGAACACGAGCCCTCCTATAAACAAACGGATGAATCCCCCTGCTATCACGCAAGAGATGTCGCCGTGATTCGAGGAAAACTCACCTCTTCTCAAGTCGTCTTAGGAAGCGCAACCCCCAGCTTAGAGAGTTATCATAATGCCGCTGCAGGCAAATACAGCTTATCCGTTTTAAAAAATAGAGCCTTTGCATCCATGGCAACAACTACCATTGTTGATATGCAAAAAGAGTGGGAAAAAAACAAAGGATTCACCCTATTTTCCGCTCCTCTCCTTAAGGCAATCGAGCAAAGGTTATCCGTTGGAGAGCAAACCCTCCTTTTCCTTAACAAACGGGGCTATCACAGATCTCAAGTCTGTCAAAAATGTTCCTACACCGCTACCTGTCCCCACTGCGATATCAGCCTCACCTTCCACTTAAACGATAACATCCTAGCCTGCCATCTCTGCAATCATCATACCCACCCTTCACAAACATGCCCTGAATGTCAAGAGCCTCTAAAATTTAAAGGGACGGGCACCGAGATGGTCGAAAAAGCCCTTCACGCCATTTTTGAAAACGTCCGCACCCTCAGGCTCGATGCTGACACCACAAAACACAAAGGGAGTCACGATCTCCTCTTTAAACAGTTTCGCTCGGGCAAAGCAGACATCCTCATCGGCACCCAAATGATCGCCAAAGGGCTCCACTTCCCCTCCGTTACCTTAGTTGGCATCCTAAACGCTGATGCCAGCCTTCACATCCCCGACTTTAGAGCGGGAGAACACGTCTTCCAGCTCATCACCCAAGTTTCGGGAAGATCAGGTCGAGGGAGCATCCCAGGCGAAGCGATCATCCAAACCCACATGCCCACAAACCCGATCATCCAGCACGCCGCAAACCAAGATTTTGTCGCCTTCTACTTAGATGAAATCGAAACCAGAAAACAATTCAACTACCCCCCTTTTACCCACCTCGTCAAACTCGTCTTCAGCGGCAAAAACTCTTCGGCAGTCCAAGATTCCGCAACCAAAGTCCGAAACCACCTCATTAAAACCCTCCCCGCCACCTACGAGATCAACCCCATCGTCCCCTGCGGCCACGCCAAAATCAAAGACAACTTCCGCTTCCAATTCCTCATCAAAGGGGAAAAGACCCCCCTCCTCGAAAACCTCCAATCCGATGTGCGTATGGTCATTGACGTAGATCCCCTTTCCACTTTCTTTTAACAATTTGATTGAATAGAAATACCATGACGCGGTATTATAATGGTATTAGGAGGTGGTATTATGTCGGCTTCAAATTTTAACCTAAGAGGAATTCCTGAAGATTTAATGGGAATTTTGAAAAAGGAGGCAAAAAAATTACATATTAGCGTTAATTCATTAATTTTAAAGATTTTAGAAAAAGGATTGGGGGCTTCTTTTCAGGTAAAAAGGCCACTTTTTCATGATTTAGATCATCTTGCAGGAACCTGGTCTGAAGAAGATGCAAAGAAATTTAAGGAAGAGACCAAATTCTTTGAGCAAATAGATGAAGGACTTTGGGAATGAGACCTATATTAATTGATACCAACGCTTATACAGCCTTCAAGCGAGGAGATGCAGACATTGTTGAGTTGTTTCGCTCTGCAGAAGTTTTGGCTATTAACCCTATAGTTCTAGGTGAACTATTAGGGGGATTTGATTGTGGAAATAAGGCGCAAAAGAACCGCGATGAATTGCAGCAATTTCTTTCTTCTTCCAGGATTGAAATATTTCCCCTGACTGCAGATACTTCAACGTTTTATGCCCACATCTATGCTATTTTAAGAAATAAGGGAAAGCCTATCCCTTCAAATGATATGTGGATAGCAGCCACTGCTTTTGAACATGGATGCGTACTTTGCACCTACGACAAACATTTTAAAGAAATTGAAGGGCTTATCTCAGGAATTTTGCTTTCCGAACTAATTCTCTAATTCCATTTTAAAAGGGAAAGACATATAGTATTTTCATGAGTGAAGAATTTGATAACAGAACTGCGAAGCTGTCTGAGATACGCGCGCTGGGAATAGATCCCTATCCTGCTAAATTTTCTCCTACGAATAATGCTAGGGAAATAGCCGATAAATACACTGATGTGGTTATGGGCCATAGCGAAGATGCTGAAAAGGGGTCAACCGATACTGCAGTGGTGGCTGGAAGATTAGTGCTTTTTAGGGCTATGGGGAAAAACGCGTTTGGACATATCCAAGACTCGACCGGCCGGATCCAGGTGATGTTTAATCGAGACGTCACGAAGGTGGAAGGGTTCGAAGGAACTGCCGAGCTGACCCCCATGAAGTTCCTTGAGAAAAAGCTCGACCTTGGCGACATTATTGGGGTTGAAGGGCACCTTTTCCGCACTCAAAAGGGGGAGGTCACGATCTTCGCAAAGAAAGTGACCCTCCTTTGCAAAACCCTCCTGCCACTCCCAGATAAACATAGCGGTCTTGCCGATAAAGGGGTACGCTATCGCAAAAGATGGCTTGATCTCATTACAAATAGCGAAGTTGCCGATCTCTTTAAAATGCGCTCTCAAATTGTAAAGCATATACGAGGCTATTTTGAAAAAAACGGCTTTATGGAAGTGGAAACCCCCATTCTTCAAAATATCTACGGCGGGGCTGAAGCTGAACCCTTTGTGACCAAGCTAAATGCGCTTCACCAAGAGATGTTTTTAAGAATCGCTATAGAAATCTCCCTAAAAAAGCTGATCGTGGGAGGGATGGACCGGGTCTTTGAGATCGGCAAAGTCTTTAGAAACGAAGGGATTGACAGAACCCATAATCCTGAATTTACCATGTTAGAAGCCTACGCCGCTTACTGGGATTATAACGATATGATGGTTCTTGTGGAAAATCTCTTCGAAGAGGTTTCCCTTGCCCTTTATGGCACTACGATTCTCCAATATGAAGAACACTCAGTAGACCTCAAGGCTCCTTGGATACGCCTATCCATGGTAGAGTCGATCAAAGCTTATGGCGGCATAGACATAGAAAACATGACAGATGCCCAAATGAGGGAAAAACTCACTGAAAAACCCGCCAAAGCTACCCGCGGCCAGCTCACAGCCCTCCTCTTTGAAGAGCATGTAGAGCACCATCTCATCCAGCCCCACCATATTATAGACCATCCCATTGAAACCACTCCCCTTTGCAAACTCCACCGCAACCCCAAGCTTAGGGACAATGGTTTTGTCGAACGATTTGAAAGTTTTGTCTTAGGGGCAGAGCTTTGCAACTCCTATACAGAGCTCAATGACCCAGAACTCCAAAGAAGGCTTCTTGAGGCCCAGGCAAACAAGCTCGATGAGGAATTCATCGAAGCCATTTGCCAAGGAATGCCCCCCACAGGAGGCCTGGGAATCGGCATCGACCGCCTGGTCATGCTCCTCACCCTCCAACGCTCCATCCGCGACGTCCTTTACTTCCCCCTCATGCGCCCCGAAGAATAAAGTTGTTTTCAAATAAATACTAGTATAGTAAACTTAATTTAAACGGAGGGAACTATATGAAAGTGAATCCTAATAGCCTTGGAAAATTGCACGATGTGGCACCGCAGCCCCCAAACCAAAAAAACATGACAGAAGTTACAAACCCCATGTATCAAGGGGCGGATGAAGCAAGAGAAGAAGGGGCAATGCATCAGCTTTCAAAAAACCACGATGTTGCGCCAATAACCGATACTTTCGCATTTAGGCATACAACTAATATAGTAAATATAACTCTTCATAATCAAAATGAAGAGATAACTAATTTAGGACATCGCCGCATAGCTTGACAAGTAACTAACCATCAGTTACTTATAAATATGTTGAAATAATATTTATTATATGCTATAATTATCTTTATTAATAACACTAGTAAGGATAATTATGGCTTCCCCAGTTTCGTCTTTGAGCTGTCGTATCGCGCCACCAGAGGAATACCCGACTATAACTAAAGTTGCTGGTGACTGGAACGGATGGGTATTTACGAGGCTCCTATTCATCCGTAATCTTGGCTTTGAATCTGATGTAGTCTGGGATCGCAAGGGCAAAAGGATTGACTGGTTTCCCAATCTAGTAGCTTCCATGTTGATCTGCGGTGATGTTCCCATTTATTTTGACGAATCAGAGGATAAGGATGAAACGAAAAATTTTGATCAGGCCTATGTTTGCCAAGACGCAAATGCTAGAATTCAAGGGATAGTTTTCACACAAACATACAATTCAACTCTAGAAATTGTCCTGCTCGCGACTAATCCGAAAAATTTCCCTTCCTCCCATCCCAAAGAATCAGGGGAAAAAGAGGCTGAAAATGTAGGACGCACGTTAGTAACCCATCTTATCCAAGAATGTCAAAAAGACCATAAGTACGAAAAAATTGTTCTTTCTCCTAAGAAATCTTCCGAACCTTTCTATGAAAAAATGGGATTCGAAAAAAAGGGAGAGGAAATGGTCTTAACCATCAATAAGGTCGCTGCATTACAAGGAAAGGCGGCGTAATTATGGCTTCTGCAAGTCCGTCTTTCAACATTGCTGGGTCGCCCAATCATAGCACGGGGAGGCAAGGTCAGGTTCGCAATGGGTAGAGTACCCCGGGATGGAGGAAATGAGGGTCGCGCCCATCTCTCTGAGTTTGCAGAACTTGCCGTGATCATCAGACACCTTTCGATTTAAGGAAAATTCTCTGTGGATCGGCATATGCTCAAGAAGGGTTTTATATTTCATTGCATAGGTGTTTGTAGTTGAAGGGGTGGTACGCCAATGGCAAGATTCTGTGTGATAGATTTTTGATGTGAGATCGGGATAAGAAAAGTATTTATCTTTGTGGTCGTAGAGGGTGGCGTAGTCTACTCCGGGAATTGTAAAAGCTTCTCTTAAAATTTTTGGCCAGTCTGGCCTGTGTAAATAATCATCTTCTAAAAAGTAGACAATCGTCTCAGGTTTTAGCTTTAGGCTTTCAAGGAGATCTAGAAGCTTGAGAAATGAGCCTGTCTCTGTCCCCTCTTTAATTTCGATGATCGGGTATTTTCTGATGAAGTGCTCTTCTTCTGTCGGGTAAAAGGCATCGAGAAGGTAAGTGACATTTACAGAGTCGTCAAGTGTGGCTAGCAGATTATCATGGCATTTTTTTCTGGAATAGTTTGGAAATCTCCCCTTATGTTGACTGACCGGGGAAAAATGGCAATGGCGGACAAAAAGCTCTATTCTTTTTTGCGGAGCTTTGGAAAAAATTCTAAACATTGTTGTTTTAATCCTTCGAAGGTCAAAAGGTGGAAGGCGTCATTTAATGAAACCCATTTTCCCTCGTTAATCTCTACTGCTTGTATGGTCACATGCCCGTGAACAAGAGCGGGGAAATAGGTCACGGTTTTTTCAATGGAAATACCATCACGTTGAAATTGATAGGTTTCTTGCATGGGAGGCAAGGGCCACCAGTCGCCCAAGTCAAGACCGGTCTCTTCTTTTAGTTCTCTTTTGGCTACTTGATGGGGAGATTCATTCTCATCCCAATGTCCTTTAGGGAATCCCCAGTAGTCCCCTTTTTTATGATGGACTAAGAATACCTGCCACTCATTGTTGTGTTCTCTAAGAGGGATCACTCCAAAACAGGTTTCTTTTTTAAGCATTATACTCTGCAAATACAAGTGTTGAGTTATGTCCACCGAATCCAAAAGAATTGGAAATAGCCACCTTTACCGGATGTTTTTGTGCAACATTGGGAACAACATCGATACCTTCAAGTTCGGGCTCTGGATCGTTATGATTAATAGTGGGGTGGAGCATTCCTGTTTCAATAGCTTTAATTGTGGCAATCGCTTCGATGCCGCCTGCAGCGCCAAGACAGTGCCCAATCATCGATTTTGTTCCATTCATCTTGATGTTGGACATGCGGCCTCCGAAAACTTTTTTAACCGCTTGAATCTCGCACATGTCCCCTACCTGAGTAGAAGTGGCGTGAGCATTGATATAATCTATATCTTCTTTTGTAATTCCCGCATCTTTAATAGCTCCTTCGATACATAAAGAAACTCCAAGACCATCAGATCTCGGGTCTGTCATATGATGCGCATCACAAGAAATATGACCGCCTAGATACTCAGCGAAAATAGGGGCGCCCCTCGCAAGAGCATGCTCTAAACTCTCTAAAAGGAGAACTCCTGCCCCTTCTCCCATGACGAAGCCATCTCTTTGTTTATCCCAAGGGCGGGATGCTTTTGTGGGATCCTCATTTCTTTCTGACAGGGCTCTGCAAGCAACGAATCCGGCAAGACCGATAGGAAGGATGGCAGATTCCGCACCGCCGCAAAGCATGAGATCTGCATCTCCATTGCGTATGTGCTGGGCCGCTGCATGAATACAATAGTTGGAAGTGGCGCACGCTGTCGAGATAGAATAATTGGGACCCATAAAGCCAAGATCAATGGCTAAGAGAGCTCCACCCATGTTTGTGATGATGAAGGGAACAAAGAAAGGGGTTAATCTTTTAAAACCTTTATTCAGAAGTGTATCCACTCCATCATAAAAGCAAGACATCCCTCCCATTCCAGACCCAATCAAAACTCCACAGCGTGTTTTATCAAGCTGCGCTAAAACTTCTGGAGTGACCCCACCCATTTCCAAAGCTTTTTTACCGGCAACGGCAGTGTAACGGACAAAAGGATCAACCCGTCTTGCCTGTTTTTTATCTAGATAGGGACCTGTGTCGAAATTACGGATCTCACCGGCAAAGCGGGTAGGATAGTCTGCACACGGAAACCCTTCAATTGGGACAATCCCACTTTCTCCTGCTAGCAATTTATTGTAGAAAATATCGACATCATTCCCAAAGCAAGAAACAAGTCCCATCCCCGTAACAACAATTCTCTTTCTGTCTTTTTTATCCATTGATTTTCCCCACCTCAATCTTTAAATCTACAATATCCGCTTTTTGCCAAAGCTGTTCTAACTGATATTTCTCTCTTGTTTGAGGGTCGAAAATGTGGACCATGACGTGGCCAAAATCGAGTACCACCCAATCCCCTTCCTTCATCCCTTCAAAATAAAGGACTTTTTCTCCCTTCTCCTTCATCCCTTTTTGTACCGCCTCGGCAATGGCACAAACGTGTCTATTTACAGCCCCTTCAGCGATAATCACATAGTCAGTAAGGCACGAAAGCCCGCGCACATCAAGCGCCAGGATGTTCGTCCCCTTTTTATCAAAAATAATTTGAGCGATAGTGTTTAATGTCTGGGGTGTAACAGGCGCTCGCTTGCTCTCGTCTGTCATAGCGTTTTTTGAACTCATCATTATTCCCGTATAAATTTTACAATAAATGTATATGATCTCAGGGATATAGTCCAGCTTTTTGAACGATGAACGCTGAATAATGAATGTTGAACTACTATACGGTGATTTAAAATTTTAATTTTTATGCAATATATTGCTATCAATTTTAATGGCATTTTGGTACAATCCTTATAAATAATTTACAAGAGGTGCTTTATGATGGCTCTGCCTTCTGGTGTTCATTCTTCTTCCTCTAGCGAGGTCCGCCCCTGCATCCCAGAATCTGCTAAAAACGTATTTCTAGTTCTTGCAGTCGCTTTAACAATTATCACTGTTTTAGGCGGCATACTTTGTACCATCAACCCCTCGTATGTGAATGCACATCTCACAGCTTTCGCAGCCAGCACCGCCGTTGCTGGGGTCATTACTCTTGCGCTTTGGGCATTGTACTTGATTGCAAAGAAATCACCTCACCAGCCCGCCTCATGCGTGCCTCCGCCATGCGTATATGTTTCAGAAAGAGCTTTAAACGTTTCTCCGCCGATTGAATTATGGAAAAGTCAATGGAAGCGTTATAATGACTATGGTGAAGGCTATGAAGCAGATGAACGACTATTCATTGAAGCTATGAAAACCTACCCTCAACAACTCGCACAATTCGTAAGGGGATATGACCATCCAAGAGATGAGTTTACACAACGAATGATGCTAAATAGGTTGTATCAATCTGTACAGGATGAACAAGACAAGACTTCTTTTTTTCAAGTTTTAGCCTTCTCTATGCTCGGTGATGTTGATGGTAGCGATAAGCATGAGTTTACTACCAATTTTTATTTCCTAAACAATCTTGGAAGCTCTATTCCGGATAATTATTGTCAAGTCATCGGAACTCTAATGGAGCTTGCAGATCCGATAAATGAAGAAACCTATAAAAAAATTCTCTTTAATTTATTAGGCCAAGCCTTCTTGGAATTACATGCGTCAAATAGCGACAGGGCTCGCTCCTGCAAAATTTCTGGTGAGTATGAAACTCGCGCTCGTATTTGTGTCCAAGCCGCAAATTTCATTTTGACTAAAAATGATCCCGCCAAAATAGACCTTATGAGAATGAGAGAGGGTTTTCAATTTCTAGAAAGATTTTTCCCAGAAACAAATCCAAATTGGGATGCAACTAGAAAAAAATTCTATGAGCTTATTTTAAAGAAATCCCATGGAATTTATGACGACCTCGTACCACAAAAATTCAGACCTGCTGATTCAAACGCATCAAGAAGCCGGTTTGATGATCCAGCAATTGGTGCTCTTCAAGTCCGAGCTGCAGCGAACGAGGTTCGTCGTAGTCAAGCCGAGCCTCGGGAAATGGTGGCAGCTGTAACGAGAGCCAAAGAAAAAAAAGCTCAATGTCTAGAAGAGGCCAAACAATCGGGTAATTGGAATTCTTATTGGGACAATTATGGCGGCGGAGAATCGGTTGCTGAGGCTCTAAAAGATGATCCCCAAAAACTCGCAATGGTCATGAAACAACATGGCCCGCATCCGATCCTTTGGCTAATAAGAAATCCCAATTATCGTGACCTTTCTTATAAAGTTGTGGCCTTCTATATTCTTGGCAAGAAAAGGTTTGATTATGAGTACAAAGCAAATAACGAAAATTTATATAATTTTGTTATGGATCATTATGTCAAAATTATCCCCGCTCTAGCACAACTAGCCAATCCGAACGATAAAGAGACCTATAAACTCATTGTCCGTAATCTATTAGACCAAATCTTCTGGGGGATTGAGAGACGGCACCTTAAGCTTAAAAGCATTCCTATCGATGCAGATCTTATTTGTCGATATGCTCTAAACGATGTTTTGGCTAAAATAGAAGACAAAGATACCAGGATAAATCTTATGGCAGAAGGCTTTTATTTTATAAAAACATTTCTTTTAAAACCTCCTTTATCCCGCCCCATAGTTGAAATAGCAAAAAAATTCTATCCATTTGTTTTAAATGGGTCTGAAGGGATTTATGATCATCTCGTGCCTGAAGCATTCAGACCTGCTGCTTCAAACGCTTCATCACAAAATGGACCGGCTGCTTCTACTTCACCAAAACAAGGATAGGCACCAAGCCCTGAGCAAGCCCATTCTTTATCGCGGTAGCGATTATTGATGTGGAGCCCCGCGTGTAGGACACGACGAAGGAGTGCCGGAACGTGGGGTAAACGAGCACCAGACCTCAAGCTGCAGCAGCAGCGAAACGATATGCTTATAACGTCTAGTTTCGCCAGCTACCGCGGCTCATATATTAAATCCCTAATTTACCCCACGTTCCGGCATGCCTTTGGCCTATACGTGGGGCTCCACATCAATAATCGCTACCGCGATAAAGAAAACCCAAAGCTCAGGTTATATAGATTTTTTATGCCTGATTTTCAAAAAAAAGGCTTTCTGTGTTTCTGTATTTGTATATAATAGACTTGAAAGGAGAAAAATATGTCTACCAAAACTTCTAGATTAACAATTGACCTGCCTAAATCAGAGCATAAAAAACTAAAAATGGCTGCATTGATGTTAGGTACTAGCATGAAAGATCTTGTTCTTATAAGTGTCGATGAATTTATGCATAGGAAGCCAAACAAGGCAACCTTAAAGGCCATTAAACAATCTGAATCGAGAAAAGGTCTTAAAAAATTTGACAACATGGAAGACCTTTTTAAAGATTTGGGAATTTAATGTTGATACCAATAAGAACAACCCAGTTTAAAAGAGATACGAAATTAGCTGAGAAGCGTGGTCGAAACATGTCCAAGCTTAAAACGATCATGACTAAGCTTGCTAGTAAAGAACCTCTCGATCCTAAATCTAAGGATCATAAGTTAACCGGGGATTATAAAAATCATCGAGAATGTCATGTAGAACCTGATTGGCTGTTGATTTATAGTATTACAGAAAATGAAATCACCTACGTTAGAACGGGAACTCATTCTGACCTTTTCAAAAAATGAGCAAGCCTATTCTTTGTCGCGGTAGCGATTATTGATGTGGAGCCCCGCGTGTAGGACAGGCCAAAGGCCTGCCGGAACGTGGGGTAAACGAGCACCAGACCTCAAGCTGCAGCAGCAGCGAAACGATATGCTTATAACGTCTAGTTTCGCCAGCTACCGCGGCTCATATATTAAATCCCTAATTTACCCCACGTTCCGGCA